>Ga0182738_1006990_pt1 | contig 11568 bp, 15 predicted proteins | sample eDN5th30CBELigMG_FD_128876 | JGI IMG/M metagenome (GOLD analysis project Ga0182738, IMG submission 128876) | Enriched Miracle-Growth compost microbial communities from Emeryville, California, USA - eDNA 5th pass 30_C BE-Lig MG (version 2)... ...
ACCGTGGGCAAGCCGAACTTGAAGAAACGCTTGATACGGTGCTGGCCTATGCGACACCCGCCGTCATGGGCGAGACAATCGGCGAGTTGCCGGGCGCGAAAGCGGTCAAGGATTTGAGAGATAGATATAAGCGGACGCTAAGTGACAAACCGTGGAAGCAGTGTGCCTGCCCTATCTGTTCGTCACTTTCAATTGAAGTGGTGATCTTTCGTGCCAGCAACCGCAATAAGCGGCGCGGAATCCATAATCTGGGGGTCTACAACGCCCTCGTTGACCAACTCCCGAGCAATAGTGGGCGAAATGACAATATTAAGATTTCCAGCGATCAGAGCCAGACAGAGCGAAGCGCACACAGTTCTTTCATTTGCAGCGCTAGCGTCTGAATTGCAAAAATTCGCGGTCATCGAACGCGTCGTGCGCGATGCGGAGGGTAGCTTGAGTGGATTTCAGCGCCCGCAGATTGCGGGCCATATCCGGGAGATCCGCGATTATCTCGAAAAACCCGAGGCGATCCTGCCAAACCCGATCGTCGTGGCCTTTACCAGCAATGTTGAAATGAGCGACGAGGATAATGATGGCCGATGCATGGTCGAAATCGACACCGCGGCGGGTGCGCCTGGCTTGATAGTCGACGGACAGCAGCGATTGACCGCGCTCAGCCAGGTAGACGAAAAGGATTTCCAGGTTTTTGTCTCGGCCATCATCTGCCGCGATGACGAGGAACTTCGCCGTCAATTTGTGCTGATCAACAACACGCGGCCGCTTCCAAAGTCGCTGATTTATGAACTGCTACCGACCGTGACTGGCTTGCCACGCCGTCTCGGCGATCGTTCGGTCGCAGCCGATATCGCAGCGCGCTTGAATTATGACAAGGGTTCCTCACTCGAAAGCCAGATCTACCAGCACACTAACCCAGGCGGCCTCATTCGAGATACGGCGATCCAACGCGTCATCATCAATTCACTGAGCGACGGCGTCATGCGTGAATTGATCCGCGAACCAGACGGCGCCGACCTCTGCTTCAAGTTGATCAGCGATTTTTACCAAGCGGTTCAATATGTCTTCAAGGACGCATGGAAAGACCATACGCCCAAGTCGTCGCGCCTTGTACATGGCGCGGGTATCATGTCCCTCGGCTATGTCATGGAAATTCTGGTTCTCCTCGACGGTGCCAGAACGTTTGATGACTTCGCCCGAGGAATAGCATGTTTGGTCGACAAGACCGCCTGGACGAATGGCGAATGGAATTTTGCGGAAAACGACAAGCGGCATTGGAAGTCTGTTCAAAACGTCAACCGAGACATCGTCACGCTGGCTCAATACCTCGTCGGCATCGTCCGCGCTGATGTTCGACGTCGACGCAACGAGAGTCAGGCAGGCGCAGACGAGCCAAACCAGGCAGCGGCGGGTCTCTAATGAGTTACGCGGTCAAGGAACTGTTCAAAACGCTCCAGGGAGAAGGTGCCCAGGCAGGTAGAGCAGCCGTGTTCTGCCGATTTGCCGGCTGCAACCTTTGGTCCGGACGTGAAGAGGATCGCCATAAAGCAATCTGTCAGTTCTGCGACACCGACTTTATCGGCACGAATGGCGATGGTGGCGGCAAGTTTCGCGATGCATCAGAACTCGCTAGCGCAATCGCTCACACCTGGGGTAGCGGACAAACCAGACGCTATGTTGTCTTTACGGGCGGCGAACCACTTCTACAGATCGACGACGCGCTGATTGCGGCGGTTCACGCTCACGATTTCGAAATCGCCATTGAGACAAATGGAACGATCGAGCCTCCTCAAGGAATCGACTGGATTTGCGTCAGCCCGAAGGCCGGGGCACCATTCAATCTGAGATCGGGAAGTGAATTGAAACTGGTCTACCCGCAGTCCGATTTGCTTCCTGACGATTTACCTGAACTCGACTTCGACCATTATTTTTTGCAGCCAATGGACGGAGCGGAACAGCAGGAAAACATCGCTGCCGTGACGGCATTCTGCCTTGAAAATCCGCGTTGGCGCCTCAGCCTTCAAACCCACAAAATGATCGGTATCCCATGAAAATCACCCAAGCTTTCACATTCGAGGCTGCTCACCAACTTCCGCGCGTGCCTTCGACGCATAAGTGCCACCGCATGCATGGTCATTCCTATCGTGTCGAGTTGCAACTTAAAGGCACCGTCGATGCCAAGACTGGCTTTGTGATCGACTTTTTTGATGTGGAGAAAGTCTTTGGGCCGGTTCTTGAAAGCCTCGATCATCATACACTTAACGATATCGAAGGTCTTGAAAACCCAACGGCAGAGAACATCGCCGTCTGGATATGGAGAAAGGTTAAGCCGCTTCTGGGTGAATTGAATTCGGTAAAAGTGTTCGAGACACCGGCCTGCTGGGCGGAGTATGAAGGTGAATAACGGGGAGCTTGCCATGTCGTCTACCGCGTTGGTGTTGTTTTCAGGCGGTCAAGACTCGACCACTTGCCTTGCCTGGGCGCTCGATCGGTTCGAGCGCGTTGAAACGGTTGGATTCGATTACGGTCAACGCCACCGAATTGAACTCGAATGCAGGGATACGCTGCGAGTTCAGATGCGCACCATCAACCCGATCTGGGCGGATCGGCTTGGAGATGATCATACGATTTCACTCGCCGCACTGGGCGAAATCTCCGATACCGCGCTGACGAGCGGCATGCAGATCGAGATGGAAGAATCGGGCCTCCCTAACACGTTCGTACCCGGCCGAAATCTAATATTCCTGACCTTCGCTGCAGCGTTGGCCTATCGGCGAGGTCTGAAACACATCGTCGGTGGCATGTGCGAGACAGATTATTCAGGTTATCCAGACTGCCGGGACGATACGATCAAGGCGCTACAGGTGGCGCTCAATATCGGCATGGAGAAGCGGTTCGTCCTCGATACACCGTTGATGTGGATCGACAAAGCGCAGACCTGGCAGTTGGCGAAGGTCCTCGGCGGCCGGGACCTCGTTGATTTGATCGTCCGAGAAAGCCACACTTGCTATCTCGGCGATCGTGGAGAACTTTATGACTGGGGCTACGGCTGCGGACAATGTCCCGCCTGTGACTTGCGGGCAAAAGGCTATCAAAAGTTCGTCGCCCAAGAAGTCTGATATGGAAATCAGGATGAATACACATCATAGGCGTTGGATCGAAGGTGGAATATTCCTGGCTTTCTTTGCAGGCTGCATTCCGTTAGCAAATTATATGATTGGTCATTTTGGTACTGAGTGTGTACCTAATGGGCCATGTGTTATCCCGGTTGGACCCGGACTAACTGCTCCAAGCGGCGTTTTGCTGGTAGGATTGGCTCTCGTTTTTCGCGATCTCGTACAACGACGGTTAGGCTTGATATGGGCCGTTGGTGCTATAATTGTTGGTGCTTTTCTGTCGACGACCTTCACCGCGCCATCGCTCGCTATTGCTTCCGCCGGCGCGTTTTTGACTTCTGAAATAGCAGATCTAATGGTTTTTACGCCGTTGCAGAAGAAGGGGCTTGTGCGAGCTGCTTTCGTTAGCAGTTTGGTCGGACTGTTAGGAGACAGCATCATGTTTCTCTGGCTAGCTTTTGGTTCACTCGAATTCTTGGCTGGACAGGTTGTAGGTAAGCTGATCATGGTGATTGCGACGCTTCCGGTACTCTTCTGGATCCGCAACCGTGACCGACGTATTGGAATGAGCCCTGCATGACGGAAAAGCCACAGGAGCATCTAGGTGTACTTCGTGCAGTTTTCGAATCCATAAGAGGTCGCGAGATATCTTTCTTCCCTCGTGTTTTTGATGATGCTGGCAGGTTGATCCCGCTTGCAGATGCATCTGCTATCGCAGAGATAGCGGAAGAACTGAGGCAGCTATCTGAAACAGATAAAAACAAACTTGCCGATGCACTAAAACTGGCTCGCCAATCACTTGACGAGGTTACGGCTCAGACTGAATATCAAGACGGTAAAGCAACTAGACTTCTTACTATTTTGACCTTCATGTCGGCGTTTTCCGGCTTGCTGTTCAGTAGGCTAGCAGACGGGTACCCGATCTCCCAACTCGGATGGGGAACTGCGGGATCGATAGCGGCCAGCACATTGGTAGTGAGTTCTTATCTGTGCTTCGCATTTTTTGCGATCTGTGCTGTCTCAGGGGCACTTGTAACCTTTCATGCTATTCGTGCAAGATTTCGGTATCCGAAAGAACCTGCTAGCCACGGCAGAGTTTCGTCTCTCCTCTTCTATCTGCCAATTTCACGAACTCATCCGCAAAAGTGGGCAAGATCGTTCAAGGACTCCGAAACTGACTCGATCTGTGCAGATTTAGAGATAGAATATTTTAAGAACTACATCATCGAGTCATATCTCGTTGCCGCGAAGGTAGCAGACAAGATGCGATTCTTAGAGCCAGCTCAAAGACTGCAGTCTTGGGCAATAACGGCCCTCTTGGGATGGCTGTTCATGATAGCGGCAATTTTCGCCATTGTCTCACCAGAGAAAAAGAGTTTTCCTCCGTCGATTCGAGCCGTTGTGACTCCTACCTCGAGTGCCTGCATAATAGATGGCACTGATGTCCCTCCATTATCAAGCATTGGGAAGTGCGGTGCAGCAAAATAGGCGCAAGAACGCTCAACTCCTCGTGTTAGTCGATGCCGACAACACCCTTTGGGATACCGATGGAGTATTTGCGAATGCGCAGATAAAGCTACTCGGATCCATTGAGAACATCACTGGGATGAAAGGTTCAACTAACGATCAACTTAATTTTGTGAGGCAGGTTGATCAAGCCATCGCCGCACAACATCACCTAGGTTTGCGCTATCCACCGCGACTGCTCATCGACGCCCTGATTTTTGTTCTCTATGGAGAATCAATTGAATCAGCGGCTAAAAAAGCTTGGCGCGAAGGCGCAAAATCTGGCCTCGATCGTGAGACTGTAAAAATTATCGAAAGTGTGTTTCTAAGAGACATTGCCTCGCAGCCCTCTCTCCTTCCTGGCGTTAGAAAAGGATTAGCGACTCTCTCGGCGATGAACGCGAGAACTATTGTCTTAACCGAAGGAAGCCGCAGACGCATAGCGCGAAGCATCGAATATCATGAACTGGGCGGTCTAGTAGAGCGCATATTCGAAGCTCCAAAGTCTGCCAAAATGTTTGAGCGCGTCGAACGCTACGCAAACTCAGATCGCCCAGTATACATCGTGGGTGACCAACTCACACGCGACATCAAGCCTGCTAACGACGCCGGTTTAAAAACCGTGTACGTACCGAGCAAGTTCCAACCGGCTTGGGAGAGGCAAGGGAAAATTGAACCATGGCGCCTTGCTAACCGTTTTGATGAGGCTATAAAGCAGATCCAGGACGACCAGTAATAAAGTCATCCGCGGATTCTGCGGTTACCGTTATTCAGTCCGAACTATGAGGTTTTCGAATACCGGGAGAAGTTCATCGTTGATACCGAAGATCCTCAGTTCAGAGCTAGGAGTCGCGTCAATGGTTCCTTGGATCATCAATGCCTGAAGAAAAAGGTGCGGCAAAATTCGCGCTTACGATTTTCTTTTGGATCCGGAACCGCGATCGCAAGATTGGTCTTCTTCCGGCATGATCACAACATCTCAGCTAGAGTAATGTAACCGATGTTCCGCCCCCACGTTGTCCTTCCCGCTCTGATCTGTGATCGCATCCATGGGCAAGCAACGGGAGTTTCTCCATGGAGAGTACATTGGAGGTTCTCACGACCAGGAAGTCTGGACGTGAGTTTCACCGGCACTGGCCGGACGAGGTAAAAGCACAGATCGTTTCGGAGAGTCTTCGGCCCGGAGTGATGGTGAATGAGGTCGCCGAACGCCACGGGCTGAGCCGAACCACCTGTCCACCTGGCGAACGATGGCGCGGCAGAGCAAGCTGGTTCTGCCTGCGCCCGAGGATGCGATAGAGTTCGCAGCGGTGATCGTTGATCCACCCGCTTCAGAGCAGCCGATAAAAAAAGCCAGCCGTCCCGAGATCATCGTCTGGTCTGTCACCATTCGGCTGGAAGAAGGCGCATCCCCCGCCCGCATCGCCGCTGTCGCGCGTGCCTGCGCGGTTCCGGCATGATCTTTCCGTCGAACCGCGTCCGGATCATGGTGGCGACAAAGCCGGTAGATTTCCGCAAGGGCCATGATGGATTGGCGGCGTTGGTCAAGAACGAGCTGCGCAAGAACCCTTTTACGGGGACGGTCTTCGTATTTCGGTCGCGGAAAGCAGATCGGCTGAAGTTGATCTACTGGGATGGCAGCGGTCTGGTGATGGCCTACAAGCGGCTGGAAGAACACACCTTCACCTGGCCGGGCATTAAGGATGGCTTGATGACACTGGGCCACGCACAATTCGAAGCATTGTTTGCGGGCCTCGACTGGAGTCGCGTCCGTTCCGTAGAGGCGAGACCGCCGGACGCCATCGAATAGATGCCGCACGATGACTCGGGCGGTAAATTCCGACGGCGAAGCGACGTTGGTTTTGATAGGCTTCGGCCATGTTGGACGCCGCCGAAGCCCCGTGCCGTCAATCGCAGCTCTTTGCCCGCTCATCTTCCTCGTGTTGAGGAGATCATCGAACCGGGAAGCCTGATCTGCGGCGGCGGCCTGCATTGCATCGGCGAGGACGTCTCCGAGCGGTTGGACGTCATCCCAGCGCAATTCCGCGTCGTCGTCACGCGTCGTCCCAAATATGCCTGCCGCGCCTGCACCGACGGCGTTGCCCAGGCTCCAGCGCCTGCTCGATTGATCCAGGCCGGGTTGCCGACAGAGGTGACCATCGCACATGTGCTGGTATCCAAATACGCCGATCACTTACCGCTCTACCGGCAGGCCCAGATCATGAGCCGCCAGGGCGTTGATCTCGACCGCTCTACGCTCGCCGACTGGGTCGGCCAGGCGGCATTCGAGCTTCGCCCGGTCTTCGACGCTCTGATCGCCGATCTGAAGCGGTCCACCAAGCTGTTCATGGACGAGACCCGTGCGCCAGTCCTCGATCCTGGCTCCCGCAAAACCAAAAACTGGATACTTCTGAGCGCTGGCCCGTGATGACCGACCGTGGGGCGGGGGTGGTCCACCCGGTGTAGCCTTCACCTATGCTCCTGGTCGCAGTGGGCACCATGCCGAACCTATATTGCAAGGGTTCACAGGCGTCCTTCAGGTTGACGGTTACGCTGGATATAACCGCTTGATCGCCCCGGATCGTACCGGTCCCGACATCCGGCTGGCCTATTGTTGGGCGCATGCCCGGCGTAAGCTGGTCGAGATCACCCGTACCGGCACAGCACCGATTGCCGAGGAAGGCGTGAAGCGGATCGGCGAACTCTATCGAATCGAGGCCGAGCTGCGCGGTCTCGACGCCGATGCCCGCCTCGCTGGGAGGCAGGCACGGTCAGCGCCGTTAATCGCCGATATGCGGACCTGGCTGGCGCATCATCGTGCTCGCGTCGCTGGCAAGTCGCCGCTCGGCGAAGCACTCGCCTATATCGCTAAATACTGGGATGGGCTCTGCGTCTTCCTGACTGACGGTCACGTCGAGATCGACAACAATTCTGTCGAGCGAACCATTAGGCGCATTGCGTTGAATCGGAAGAACGTGCTCTTCGCGGGACATGACGCTGGAGCGGAGAACTGGGCGACCATCGCCTCCCTGATAGAAACCTGCAAGCTCAATGCCGTTGACCCGCTGGCCTATCTGACCGCGACGCTTACCGCCATCGTCAATGGCCACAAGCAAACCCGGATCGGTGAACTATTGCCATGGAATTGGGTGAACAAAGCAGCTTAAATTTAGCGGCCTTTTTGGTTTGAAGGACCAAATCTATCGGCTCTCCGACGCTCGACGCCCGGGGTCATGCGGCCGAACACTTATGGTGTGTGTGCTCCGATAAGTCTTACCGAGATCGGAGACAATTTCGATTTCGCACTCCGCTTCGGCGGGTGCAACGATGGAGACCTTGATGACTCCATCCGCGAGCCACGCTTGCGGCATCGCATTTGCCTCCATCATTCGCAAAACCGCCCCCTGATAATATTCTTCTGACACGGCAAAGGCACGGTGATCAGAAACCTCAGTCGAGTGTGTCAGCTTGAGTTGGAGCTGGCGTTCGCCGAGACGGTCGAGCGCCAAAACGTATTGCCCTAGAGCCCAATAACCTTCGAGATCGTTATAGCGGCTAATGAATGATCCGAGAATGTCCTGGCAAATCCCTTGGAACTGCTTTCTCCTAGACATCTGGAACCAAGCTCCTTTGCAACCAATCAGAGAATGTCGATCACTCCCGATAGCAGCGACTTTCACTTAATGGCAAAGCTTTTCGATCCAGCCGAAGGTCAAAGGAAGGCTGCCCCAAAAACGATAGGTAAGGACAACGTGGGGTGGGAACATCGGTTACAGAGTAATGCCTTTCAGGTCATAAATCCCGAGGATTTTCTCTGAATGCCAGTTCCGAGTGCAACGCGAAGTGAAACTAATGAAGGCTATCGAGGACCGCTCTTAGAATACTGGCTGTCCCCTTCCCGGGAGCCCAGATTGGTTCCCCCGTAGGAAGCGCTTCTTTGATGCAGTAAAAGGCGGCATGGCTACTGGATTTCCATGCAAACACGAAGAGATCGGCCCGCTGGGCGAGGTGCCTTAATTTCGCGGTGGCAACAGTGTCGGAATTGACTTCGACGACGCAACCCGGGAACATTTGCTCCAACGCTGCTTTTGCCCTTCCTCCTGCCGTCTCAGCCAGTGTGTAAATTCCGATGGTTTTGCCGTTCAGATCGGGCAGGCTCGCCGATTGTTGGTCCGCCTCCTCTGTCCGGCGCAGTGATGTAAGCGCATCTGGACCAACACCGAAGTCCTGTGCAAGGAATTCGATGGGCAACATATCTGGTGGCCCGATACGATGTGCAAACGCTTGAGATTGACCGACGATCTTGACGAAGAATTCCACACGAGCGGCTCGAGCAACCTCAGACGGCGCGGGCGCGATCGCCAGCGTCTCGCAAATATCGAGGCTCCACGGCAAATGTTTGTAGGAGCGAATGCGGTCTTGGATCTCAGAAAGGTCTTGAATAGTGGAGAGATACTCGCCCTCCGCCATGCCAAGCGTAAGAAGATGCGAGAGCAATTGAGCAAGGAGTTCGAGATCGGCGGCTGACAGCCTCTCATCAACAGCGATCAAGTAGAACAAGACGGATGCGATGGGTTTCGTACCAATCGTCGGATCCAGACCAATGGGAAAGAAGCTGCCAAAGACTTGAGGAACAGATCGGCGCGCGACTGCTGCAGCCTCGCCGCCAAGATTGCCAAGGAGGTCAGCGAATTGGCGCGATAATGCCTCACTCTCGAAGGGTTCTGTATCCCAGGTTGCCGCATTTTGAACCGCGAGCTCTAGGCCAGCCAAATCTCGTCCGTGAGCCAAGTCTTCCGCCCATTTCACCCAACCAAGCGGCGTTTCAGCCTCAGACATAGTCGCCACGGTTGGAAACAACAGTTCGGTTGGGGCGCTGGGGACTGGCGGAGATTGCAGGATTATAAGCTTTTCGCGGACTGCTGCGGTCAAGCTCTCGATGATCTGATGATCTGCGCCGTCGATCGCTGCTAAGAAGTCCTGACGCGACTCCGGAGTGTCGATGAAATTCACGCAGTGGATCATTCGCGATATCGACTTCTTGGTAATGGGAAGAACTCGATAGTATGCGAAAGCACGATCAAACTGCCCATCATCGAAAGCCTCGTCAGCGGTGCTCTCGTCGATGGCTGGGGGCTGCTGAATATCGATCTGCTCAATGGAAATCCCGCGCTTGCAGTTGTCCGGTAGCAACGCAAACAGTTCGGCTATAAGCGCTACACTCGGCGAAGGCTGGAGTTGCTCAAATAGCAGAAACGACTTCACCACCCTCGGCGTGCGGATACCGCGCCGAGAGGCAAATAAGCGCGGGTAGCGTTTAGCTATGTGAAGGTCGAATCTACCGCGCGTCTCAGACGGATCGTTGAGCGCCTCGCTTTCCTCAACGTAAGTGCGATAAAGCGCTTCAATTAGGTCGGACTGAATTTGCGGCGGAAGTGTCAAGTCGCACAGGGTCCGAATGAGCCAGTGATCGCGAGCGATCTGCGGCCAGAGGCCAAGGCCCGCGCTCAAGCGCACATCGAGGTACTTTAGATTCTCCTCATTGAGTCTTCCCGTCGCTTTGAGTTCGGCGATAAGGGCCTCTGCTCGCGCTGCGTCCCTCGCTAGAAGAGCGCGCTCGAACTCGCCCCGAATCGCACCCACCGGGCGGCGGAAGGTGCTTTTCAAAGCCGGCCGACGCGCGAGCAACACTGCGAAATCGTCGAGTCGCTGGACAATTTTTCGATTAGATGCGGCATCGGACCCGCTAAACCGCCAAACCGAACCGCCAGATCGCTCACGCATCGCACCAGCCATGGGATCACGGTCGATGGGCGCCATCTCGAATAAATCGAGAAACGTCGGGCCGAGCCAAGCACGGATCTCGGAGCCGAGTTCCCTTCCGCCTTTCGCATCCCTTGTGGTGGCATACCAACCTGTGACGGTATCGTTTCGCACGAACGGAAGAATGATGGGGGCCCGGCCCTCGGGCTGGTCGAGAAGTTGGAGCCACGGACGAAGATAATGACCAATTTCCGGGTTGACGGTGCCGCCGACGATTGCGCTCCATTCCAACTGGTTCGGAGCCGCGAAGAAACGCGCCAACCACGGGTTATTGAGAATGAGATCCTCTGTCATTCGCCGACCCCGACATACGATTCGAAATTGAGCCGCGCCTCTGCGAGCGTCTTCGCATTGGTGTCGTACACGACCATTTCGTCATTTAACTCGAGCCCTCTGAACGTGAGATTCATCGATCCGGTCAGGAGACCGCGTTTGAGCAATACACCTTTCGTATGGAGATGCTCCCGCTGAACGATTACGACGCTTTCAGAAAGCCCCGCCTCCTCGAGACCCGAAGTGATGGCATTTATGAAGGGTGCGTTATGCTGATCGTAACTGGTCACAATGCCTAGAGGCGTTCCCCGCGCAGCCAGATCGCAAGCTACTTCTATAAGACGAATTTCACGTGTTCCCCATTCGGGATTTACTGATGAGAAGCCGCCCGCTCGGTTGTCGAAAAGCATTACATTACTAATCCACGGACTGACGATCCATGCCCGCTCGCCGCTGGGTGCCAATAGTTCTCCCAGTAACATCAGTTGGAGTAGTTCGCGGATCAGGTTTTGGCTCGTGACCGCGCTCTTAAAGATCCGACGTGTTTCGAAGCTCATTGTAACGCCTCTGCAATGTCGACATCAATTTCATAGGCATCGCCAATCCGGCGTACCGCCTGAACGCGAGCAAAAACAGATAGATAGCCAGTATGGACTGGATTGGTGGCAAGAAAATTTAATGCTCGGGCGAGTTGTTCGCCATCGGTCACCGCACAGACTAAAGTGGTTGATCCCTGTGAAGCGAGAGCCTCCATGCATATAGTCTCCCAATCTCCTTCCTGAAGATGCACAGCCTGGACTGCTTCGTCGAGAAATGCTCGAACAAGCAGTGGCTCGGTCGGTGGGAGATCAAC
>Ga0182738_1006991_pt1 | contig 11567 bp, 10 predicted proteins | sample eDN5th30CBELigMG_FD_128876 | JGI IMG/M metagenome (GOLD analysis project Ga0182738, IMG submission 128876) | Enriched Miracle-Growth compost microbial communities from Emeryville, California, USA - eDNA 5th pass 30_C BE-Lig MG (version 2)... ...
CGGCAGCGCGTGCCTTTCCGGCCAGGGCCACGAGGGGAGAAGCGGCAATGGCGCGACACAATGTGCGACGGGTGAGATCAATAGTCATTTTTAGTCTCCAGGCTTGCTATTTTGATGTATGAATGGTGAAGATTCAGCGGGAGCCGCCAAGCAGCTCGCGCGCAATGACGTTCTTCTGAATCTCGCTTGTGCCAGTAAGCACGCGGTACATGCGCAGCATGCGAAACAGAAACTCGACTCGGCGTCCCTGTACGATGCCTTCGCCGCCATGAATCTGTACTGCGGCATCTGCAATGCGAAAGGCCGCTTCCGAGCAGAAGAGCTTGGCAATGGAAGCCTCGGCGCGAGGGTCGCCGCCCGCGTCGATTTGGCGAGCAGTGGAAAGCATGAGGGCGCGGGCTGCCATCAGTTGCGTCGCCATTTCCGCCAGAGAATGCTGGATCGCCTGAAAACCGGCAATGGCCTGGCCGAACTGGTGTCGCGTTCTGGCATAATTGCGCGCGTCTTTCAGCGCCACGGTAGCCAGGCCCAGCATTGCAGGGCAGTGCAACAGACGGTTTACAGTAATGCGGCCCAGGGCCAGGGCCAGGCCGCGCCCTTGCTCCCCGATAAGGTTGGCGACAGGCACACGACAATCTTTCAGCACTATATCGCCGGTACTCGACTGGCCGGCCATGGTCTTGTAGGTACGCTGTACCTCAACGCCTGGGCCATTCAGATCGACAAAGAACGCTGTGATTTCGCGCCGCTCAGGGGAATCAGAGGTGGATGCCATCAGCACGGCGAAGTCCGCAAAGGGCGATCCGGAGATAAAGCGCTTGCGGCCATTGATAACATAGCAGTCCCCATCGCGAACCGCTTTTGTCTGGATGGCTCCCGCATCCGAGCCGGCCTCGGTTTCCGTCAGCGCGAAACAGATGGATTTTTCGCCTTTCGCTACAGGATCGATAAAGTTGGCAAGCTGCACTGGGGTGGCATACCGGGCCAGCGCCCCGATGCGGGGCGGACCGCTCAACTCGCCCAAAACATGCGCCGCAAGCGGAGAGCCGCTGGCGTAAATGGATTCCTTGATCAGCACATGATCGAGCAGCGGTAAGCCCAGGCCGCCCATCTGCGTCGGCAGGGTGATTCCATAAAAGCCGAGATCGCGGGAGCGTCGCCACACACGTTGCAAGACCTCCTTGCTGGCACCGCTTTCGTAGTCTATGCCTTCCTCGCGAACCAGCGCCGCCAGTTCCCCATGCAGAAAATCCGAGATACGGTTGATCAGGCTGGCGGCCCGCTCAGAGCCTTCAAAGTGACGCTCGAACAGTGGCTCACACAGGCTGCTGGTTTCTTGCGGGTTCATGCTCATAATATGCTCCTCAACCCACACGCCTGTCGTGGCCGGCCCAGTAAGGTGCCTGTATTGCCTTGCGCGCGATCTTGCCGTTGGGGTTTCGTTGCAATGCGTCGACGAACTCGATTCGCCGTGGCCGCTTGAAGCCGGCAAGTTTTTCAGCACAGAATGCATCCAGCATTGCGGTATCGGCCGCCGCGCCATGCTTGAGCACGATCTGGGCTGCCACGGTCTCACCCCATTTTTCGTCTGGAATGGCGAATACGCAGGCTTCATCAACGGCGGGGTGTTGATAGAGCACCGCCTCTACTTCGGAGGGGTACACATTGAAACCGCCGCTGATGACCATGTCTTTCTTGCGATCGACAATATAGACATAGCCGTCGTCGTCAACGTGAGCAAGATCTCCTGTGTGATACCGGCCATTCTTGAGCACATCGGCAGTAAGCTCGGGGGCGCGCCAGTATCCCGCGAAAACATCCGGGCCGCCTACAACGATTTCACCTATCTCTCCCGTTTTGACAGGCAGGCCCTCATCATCCACCACCTCTACCCTGGATTCGATATAGGGCCTGCCGCAAGAGGCCAGGCGGGCGGGCATGGCAGCCCGAGCGAACAGATGATCCTCTACTGTAAGGCCGCAGACGCCAGAGGTTGTTTCCCCCGCGCCGTAGCCTTGGGAAAGCACGGGGCCGAATACATCCATTGCTTGCATGATGCGGGCTGGAGCCATAGGCGCTGCGCCATAGCCCAGTCTGCGCAGATCGGGCAGAGGACGATACTGGCCTTGAACTGCCGCGAGGAGCATATTGATCATCGTCGGCACGAGGAAGGTGTGCGTTATGCGCTCGCGTCGCATTTCTTCAATAAAGCGGCCTGGCTCAAAGCTGTCAAAGAGATAGATGCTTGCTCCTGCGAACAGCGCGGGAACGATCTGCATGCCCGAGGCATGGGTGATCGGCCCGACCAGGCCAAGCAGGTCTCCCGGCCGCAGGCTGTCAGCGCGCATTGCGAACTTTCGCAGCTGGGCAAGGCGATTTCCATATGTCTGCATCGCGGCCTTCAGCACGCCGCTGGAACCGGAGGTGTAGTGCAGCACGGCGACTTCGTGCGATTGTACCGACACCGGATCAAAATGTTCATGTGCGCGGGCGAGAGCGCCTTCGTATGAAGCCTGGGCGCCATCCTCCGCGTCAAGCAACATCAGTCGTGGCGCGGCAGTCTTGAGCGTCGGCAAAAAGCTTTCCGCGCGGGCAGCCGTTGTCAGTATCAGGGCTGCCTCACTATTCGCAACGATTTCTGATACTTCCGCCGGCGCCAGGCGGGCATTCATCGGCGCTTTTACCAGGCCAGCCTTGTAGCAGGCCAGCTCCAGCTCCACGATCTCAATGCAGTTGGGCAGATAGACACCTACACGGTCGCCACGCTTCAATCCCAGGCCAAGCAGGGCATTGGCCAGGCGGTTGGAGCGCTGCTCGAGCTGTGCATATGTGATGGTGCGCGTGGCGGTTCGGACAGCGACTTGCTTCGCGTATATCCGAGCGGCGCGGGAAATAAGTTCGCCTACATTGGCGATCTCGAATGCGGGGCTGTTCACCTGCCTGTCTCCTTGGAATGCATACGCCGATGCTGGCGTGGAGACAACTATTGCATGCCAGAGAAGACCACAACAAATACGGATTGATGATGGGCGGCCATCATCTAAATTGATAGCCTTCCTCGCAATCAGGTATTTCTCTATAGCTAGCTACTTCTTTTTGAACTTTTTGGCGGGGGCCTTTTGCTTGAACAGAAATTCGGCTTTCCAGCGTCCGGCATCGATCATTGACCGTGTCTCATCGACCAGTGCTTCCAGGACTGCCAACGTTGCGCTGCTGGGTTCCTGTGTTCGAGGTAGGGCAAGAAAGTACCGCCGCAACAGCTCTGGTTCCATGACACGTGCAGCCATCCAGTGTCCATCGTTTTTAGGCCCATCGGCCAGGGCACAGGCCGGCGTGAAAGTAAACCCCGCGCCAGCAAGATACAGCGAGCGGATGATTCGGGCCGAGTCGTACTCATGCTCAATATTCAGATCGATGCCCATGTCGGCCGCTGTTTCCTCTACGCGGGAACGAATGCTGAAGCGCCGCGATTGCAGAACCAGTGGAAGCGCCGCTGCCTTGGAGAAGGGAACCTCGGGCTCAACGCCATTCTTGGCCTGGGCTTGCGTAAGCGCGGCGATTTCACCTTCTTTGTCGAAACCGCAGACATACATGGCCTCACATGCAAAAGGCCTGACATCAAGGTCAGCCAGTTCAGCGGTATCGACCAGAATGCCAATATCGGCCCGTCGATCAAGCATCGCCTTACGCACAGTGAGGCTCAGTCCATCGATTACAAACACCCGGATGCGTGGATAGGCTTTCTTGAGCCGGAACAGCACGGGTCCCATCAACAGTGACGACAGCAGAAAGGGAATTGCTACGGTCACCGAACCCTCGGGCCCGTCGGGCGAGCGCTGCAGCCGCTCCTGCATCGCATTGGCATCAGACAGGAGCTTGCATGCATCCTGGTACAGCTGCATGCCCGCTGCGGTAGGTGTCACGCCAGCATAAGACCGCTCAAACAGTTGTGTACCGAGTTCCTGCTCGAGTTTCTTTATTTGTGCGGTGAGCGCCGGCTGTGCCACATAGAGCAGGCTGGAGGCACGTGAGAGGCTGCCAGCTTCAAGCACAGCGACGAAATAGCGCAGGGTGCGAAGTTCCACCTCACCACATCCCTTTCCTGTCATTCATCCAGATAAAGCCTCAGACGATCCTGTAGATGTACCAAATGCCGGCGGCGGCAAGAATAACGGGTCCGATATAGATGAATACCGTGATGAAGCCCAGGATACCCAGCCCCAGCGAGATCCAGAACGTTCGTATCAGCAAGCCCATATGTTCGCCATAGATGGTGCCATCCATCTCGCGACGTTTTATGTAAGCCATGATCAGCCCGACAATGGTCGACAGCCCGCCGACGAACAGGCCCACCGCAAAGAGAGCATAGACCGCCATTGAATATGTGCGGAAGCTATCCATGCGAGCCTGGTCGGCGGCAGGTGTCTCGACTGTGGAAAGATTGGATTCATTCATCACTTGCAGGGCCTCGTTGAGTGCGTCCATCGGAAGCCAGGTAAATCAGGCTCTATATGAGGGGGATTATATAGTTGCTGTTATCCTGCCGGCCCCCCCCTTCATCGCTCTCGCAAGCATGTCGATGTATCAGGCGATCAAGGCTCCCGCGGCAGCACCGTGAGGACGCGCACGATGAAGGTGTGGAATTCCTTCATATAGTTGCTGAGGAATTCCTCGGTCCTTGTATTGGTGACTTTGCCGTCGTCCGTGATGAGACCTTGCTCAAAATGCACATAGGCTTCGACGGTATTGAGCAGCGGAGAATTGCAGAAGCACAGGACGTTGCGCAGCTGTGCCTGGGCCAGAGCGGTGCCGATGGCGCCGGGCGATGTGCCGATAATTGCTGAAGGCTTGCGAGTGAAGGAGTTCTGGCCCCAAGGGCGCGTCGCCCAGTCAATGGCATTCTTCAGGCCGCCAGGGATGCTGCGGTTGTATTCGGGGGTCACAAACAAGACCGCATCCACATCTGCTATGGCTTGTTTGAAGGCTCGGGCAACGGGCGGATAATCATTGTCATAATCCTGGCTGTACAGCGGAAGTTCACGAATGGGGATTTCCACGAGTTCCAGATCTTCCGGAGCGAGCTTGACCAGTGCTTTCGACAGCAGTCGGTTAATGGATGTGCTGGACAGACTGCCTACCAGATAGCCAACTTTGTACTTCGCCATATAGATCTCCTGGGCGCGCGCCGCGCTTCAATTAGGTAAAAGTCTTGCAACAACAGGTTTGCCGGCAGGTATTGCACCTGAAATATTCAGGGGAAGTGCTCATCCACAGCTCCTCGGGGGGAAGCCTTGGACCGGGCAAGACGCCTGTGTCGATAGAAATACAGGCCAGCAAGCAGCAGAATAACGACAGCAACGCCCGCTGCCAAGCCTATGCAAGCAAGAAGTGCAAGGTCAGTCTTCGTTCTTCGGTTTTGATGTACCGTGTACCAGTATTCTGCCTGCCGCCTGTTCGCGCCGCGTTTGCTCGATCGCAGCCGATGCTGCCAGCCCTTTGCGCGCCTTGGATGGCGTGATACCAAAAAAGAGCTTGAACGCGGTGGAAAAATTGCTGGCGCTGGAATAACCCACGGTCAACGCAATGTCGATGATGCTGCATTGTGTTTCTTTGAGCATATAAGCCGCCTTGCGCATGCTTTCCCGCTTGATGTATTCAGATACTGTGATTCCGAACGCATGCCGGAAAAGAGCCTGAAGCCGTTTCTGGGGAATATGAAGCGTGGATGCAACCATGGCAATTGTCAGATTGGCGGCCGCGTGGTCCGCGATAACCCTGGTTGCTGCGACCAGCACCTGACGTTGTGCATCTGTTACTTCATTTACCTGCAGAACGCTACCTTTTCGTGACCAGTTGTCGTCTGCAAGGTTCTGCTGTGCTGCCGCGACATGTCGATTCTGCAATAGCTCTGCATGAATGCGTATCCGCTCGAAAACCTCGGCGGGGTCGAATGGCTTGGTGATATATTCCTGCGCGCCAACGCGGAACGCGGCGAGCTTGGCCTGTACCGTGACCTGGGAGCTCAGGAAAATTATTCCGGCCTGGCTGGTTCTTGCATCTGATTTGAGCAGGCGCGCAACGGCCAGGCCCCCGATCTTGTCGAGTTTGGTATTCATCAGAACCAGGTCTGGCCGAGCTGAGATTGCGCGTGCCAGAACCTGTCGGCCATCCATGGCGACAATTGACTCGAAAGCGTGCTGTCTCAGGATCTGTAGTAATCGGCTCAGGTCTTTCGGATCTGACTCCGCGACAAGCACCTTGGTCTTGCGTCGCATACCGCATTGGTTTTTATTAATACACCTGCGCAAGAATGAAGGGAACGCCCCGCCTAAACAATCTTATGTCAGTATGGTAACAATATATAACAACAATATTTGAGAATATTCAAAATATAGTCATGTTTAGGCAACATTTTCTTTTTTTAACGTTGAGCGGCTTGTTCGTGGTGTTTGAATCGGGCCTGCGGCATATGAGAAACGGGGTTCCACATGGCCGAGGTGATATGAATATGCTTACTGCCGTGCCCGGCGGGGCTGGGGATGCGCGGACCGCGTATCAGAAGTTGACAGCCAAGCGCCGTAGGCAAGAAATATTGCGAACAGGACTGCTCAGTTTGAGCGGAGCAGTTTCGTTGCGTCGAATTTCGAGCACGTTATTAATCCGCTACGTCCGGAATTTATCGTCAAGGCCTTGCTGGGCATGCTTCCGGACGATGTCATTCTTTCGCTTGACTCAGGCGTACACCATAATTGGTTTATTCAGTCTAGCCCTGGCCGCTCAATACCCACTAGACCTGACCGGTGCTCCCGGTTGCGTCGCGCCAAGCGTTTCGGCGATGCGGGCCTTGCAGCTGCTGCCAAGGATGTTGGCGTCGTTGCCTGGAGTGACTAGATGGAAGCCTTCTGCCAGGCGCTGGCGGGCAATCTGGGCTGAGCCGCAGAAGATGCCGGCCAGTAGCTTGCGGGACAAGGCTGCCTTGAGGATGGCGGCGATTGCCTGGGCGACCACGTCTTCGGTTTCGGAGCCTGGGCGTTGACCCAGACTCAATGCCAGATCATTGGGTCCTACATAGACGCCGTCCAGTCCGGGTGTGTCGAGAATCGCATCCAGATTCTGCAACGCTTCGCCTGATTCAATCATCGCCAGGGTGAGGATCTGATCGTTGGCGCAATCGAAGTAGTCCGGCCCGCCATACAGCAAGCCGCGGGCGGGACCGAAAGACCTTTTCCCGGCGGGCGGATAGCGGCATGCGTCCACAAATGCGCGTGCCAATTCGGGCGTGTCGACGGAAGGGCAGATCACGCCATAAGCGCCCGCGTCCAGCAAACGCATGATTTGCGCACCATCCATGCTCGGGCAGCGAACCATGGGGATGGCAGCGGTGGCGCTGATCGCCTGCAACATGGTCATGGCGGTTTCGAAGCTCATCATGCCGTGCTGCATGTCAACAGTCACTGCATCAAAACCTTGGCTCGCCACGACCTCGGCGGCGTAGCTGCTGGGAATGGACAGCCATCCGTTAACGATGGCGTGGCCTGACAAAAAACGTTCTTTTACGGTATTGCCGCGCATATTGGCTCATTAGGTTGTGAGTAATGGGGGAGGCTTTGGAGCAGCCTTTTAAGGACGTTCACTTTAAAGGGCGTTCCGGCGCATTGATTCAGTGAATACTAAGAAGCGCCTATTAATATGTCCAATATATAATCTATTAATCTTTGATATGTTTTTCGACTGAATGGGCGACAATGACGCTGGAACTGAGGCATCTGCGATATTTCACCGTGGTGGCGGAAGAGCTCAATTTCGGGCGCGCGGCGCGGCGCCTGCATATGACTCAGCCGCCTTTGAGTCAGCAGATCATGCAGTTGGAGGAACAAATCGGCGCGCCGCTATTTGTGCGGGGGCGCCCGTTGCAATTGACCGATGCCGGTGCGGAACTGCTGTTGCAATCCCGACGCCTGTTGGAGCACGCGGATGTCGTCGTGCAAAGCGCCAAGCAGGCGGCGCGCGGCGAGCGCGGGACGTTGACTATCGCATTCATCACAGGCGCGCTGCCACATCTTTTCCCTGCAATTATCAGCCGGTTTGCTTCGCAGTTTCCGCTAGTCAAGCTGGACCTCAAGGAGCTGGTTTCCCCGTATCAGCATGAGTCATTGCGGGAAGGGGCGATTGATGTCGGGATTATGCGCCCGATTGGGGAGGACGATGATTTTGAAACCAGGATGCTGCTCAGGGAGCGCATGCTGGTGGCCATGCCGGCTCATCATCGATACGCGGATCGGCCTGTGATCCGGGTAGCGGATCTGGCGCCCGAGTCTTTTGTATCCTTCGATGCCACCGAAGCCAGATATTTTGACCTGATCACGCGCCGTATATTCAGCCAGGCCAAGGCGGCGCCCAGGGTGGTGCAGACAGCCAGGCAGCTTTATACCGTCCTGGCGACGGTGGCTGCCGGCATGGGCATTACACTGGTGCCCGCATCCGCCAAAGACCTGGCCTTTCCGGGCGTGATTTTTCGCGAGCTTGAACAGCCCGAACCTGTATATGCCGAATTGATACTGGCGTGGCGAAGAGAGTCTGCTCGGCCAGCCCTGTCGAATTTTCTTCGGACAGCGCTCGATGTGGCGGGCAGTGGGCGAGCGACCAACTATTGACACCCCCGAGATTAGCGCTGCTTGCCAGCGCAGGGCGATTTCGCAGCCGTGCCGGCGTCCGTTAAAAGGGCACGATATATATTTCTCTGGATGAGCAGTATCTACGCCTGGCTGTATCGCAGGGCGATATGACAGCTCATCGCCATTTTCATTCTTTTTTAATATCAAAAACGAATGAATTATATATTAGACGAATCATATGCCTCTTTCTATACTCCCAGCAGAGAAGTTGAGGCGGCATGACCTGCCTGCGTCATGCCGATCAGATCATTATCAAGGTTGTGGAGCATCATATGAGTGTCAAGGAATTCCGTGCATCGCGCCGCGCGGCCATGCGGACGGCAGCGGCAGTGGCCGTTGCAATGCTTGGTTTGAGCGCCACCGCCAGCGCGGCGGATGCCTGGCCAAGCAAGCCGATACGTTACGTCGTTCCGTTCGGCGCTGGCGGGTTGGCGGATTCCGTTGCGCGGCTGATAGCGCAGCCGCTGGGCGACTGGCTGGGCCAGCCCGTGGTGGTGGAAAACCGCGCCGGGGTGTCGGGCGTCGTGGGAACCCAGATGGTGGCCAAGTCACCGGCGGACGGCTACACGCTGGTGGGCGGCACGATTACCACGCATGCTGTCATTCCCTATTTCAACAAATCCATCGGGTATGACGTAGTCAAGGACTTCAAGCCCGTGCATATGTTGGGAACGGTCACCAATGTACTGGTGGTCAATGTGGACAGCCCCTACAAGACGTTCCCCGACTTGCTGAATGCGCTGCGCGCCAAGCCGGATGAACTCACGTTTGGCACAGCGGGCCCAGGCACATCTCAGCATCTGGCAGGTGAGTTGCTGCAAAGCCTGACGAACACACGCATGCGCCAGATTCCCTACAAGGGCGGCACACAGGCCATGACAGACCTCATTGGCGGTCAGATCGACATGATTTTTGAGACCTCCACAGTTGCCAAGACATTGATCGACAGCCAGCGGGTCAGGGCTCTCGGATCTACCGGCCCCGACCCGGTCGAAGGCTTGCCCGACGTGTTGCCGCTCGCGCAGCAAGGCATCGAGGGCTTTGATGTCAGATCCTGGCAAGGCGTTTTCGCACCAGCGGGCACGCCGGATGAGGTCGTGAAGAAGCTGGCTGATGGTATTGACGCAGTGCTGAAAATGCCCGAAATCCGCACCCGTATGGCCACGCTGGGCATAGTGCCCAGCGATATGGGACCGGCGGAATTTGCACAGTATCAGGCTCAGGAAATAGAGCGCTGGGGCAAGGTCATCAGCTCGGCTGGCATCGAGGCGCAATAATGCCGCTTCCCAGCCAGATCCATGGCGGGCTCTCAATCTCAAGCTATACGGAATCGTTGCAAAAAAATGAAGGGCGTAATTGACCGTGAAATCGGGAGGGCGCCATGGCAGCGCTGATTGGGTGTATCGCTGACGACTTCACTGGCGCGACGGATGTGGCGGGTATGCTGGTGCAGGCCGGCATGCGCACTGTTCAGGCAATTGGCGTGCCGGCCGAACCCTTGCCGGCGGATGTCGACGCAATAGTGATCGCACTGAAATCCAGAACCAGCCCGGTGCGGGAGGCGGTGGCGCACTCGCTGTCGGCGTTGCATTATTTGCGAGAGGCCGGATGCGAGCAGATCTACTTCAAGTACTGCTCCACGTTTGATTCCACCGAGCAGGGCAATATCGGGCCGGTGACTGACGCGCTCATGAAGGCGCTGGGCACATCCTTCACCATTGCATGCCCAGCCTTTCCCGAGAACTATCGCACCATCTACAAGGGCCATTTGTTTGTGGGTGACGTGCTGTTATCCGACAGCGGCATGCGGCATCATCCGCTTACGCCGATGACAGACTCGAATCTGGTCAGGCTACTGCAGCGGCAAACAGAGCAGAAGGTCGGGCTGATCGAGTATGCAACGGTCGCGCAGGGTGAGCCAGCCATTCGCGATCGCATGGCTGCGTTGCAGGCCGATGGCGTGCAGATCGCCATTGTCGATGCATTGTCCAACGATGATCTGCTGCATATCGCCGCAGCCTGCGCCGACATGCCCTTGATTACGGCGGGTTCTGGCGTTGCTCTCGGGTTGCCGCACAACTTCAGCAAGCGCGGCAAGCTGGTGTCACAGGATGCCAGCCGCCATCTGCCTTCGACGCCGGGGCTGCGCGCGGTCGTCTGCGGCAGCTGTTCACAAGCGACACGGGCCCAGCTTGCTGATCTGATCGAGCGTGGCACGCCGGCTTACGCCGTAGACCCAATGCGCTTGTGCGGTGGCGAGAACCTGGTGGACGAAGCATTGGCATGGGCCGCGACTCATATGCAAAATGGCCCGGTCGTTATCTACGCCACCGCCGAGCCCGAACGCGTGAAGTGGCTGCAGGAACGGCTTGGAACGGAGCAGGCCGGCGCCCTGGTGGAAGACACGCTGGCCAGCATTGCCAAAGGTCTCGTGGCACTGGGCGTTCGCCAGTTGATCGTTGCCGGTGGCGAAACCTCGGGCGCAGTCGTGACCGCGCTGGGCGTCCAGGGATTGCGGATCGGGCCGCAGATCGATCCTGGCGTCCCCTGGACCGTCAGCCTGGGCGTTACGCCGATTTCGCTCGCGCTCAAGTCAGGCAATTTCGGCAGCGTCGATTTTTTCAGCAAGGCATGGGGCTGCCTGCCATGAGCGAGGCGCGAATGCGTGAAGAGATCTGCCGGCTCGGCGCTTCGCTGCACCAGCGGGGCCTGACAGCCGGCAGCAGCGGAAACATCAGCGCGCGCACCGAAGACGGTTGGCTTTTGACGCCCACCAATACATCGCTCGGTTCGCTGGATCCCGCATCGATATCGAAACTGGACTGGAGCGGTCGGCTGTTGGACGGCGATCCGCCCTCCAAAGAAGCGTTTCTGCATCGGGCCATCTATGAA
>Ga0182738_1006992_pt1 | contig 11565 bp, 10 predicted proteins | sample eDN5th30CBELigMG_FD_128876 | JGI IMG/M metagenome (GOLD analysis project Ga0182738, IMG submission 128876) | Enriched Miracle-Growth compost microbial communities from Emeryville, California, USA - eDNA 5th pass 30_C BE-Lig MG (version 2)... ...
CCGCATGGCTTGCGCCTCGGCCTCCCGTTCGGCCTCGATGTGGGCCACCGCTATCCGCTGCAGCCGCGCGATCTCCGGCTTGCCGGAATACTGGTGGCGCAGCGCCGCCTCGATGTTCGCGGGCGTGGTGCTTTGCCCTTCGATCCGGTTGCTGTAGTACGAATTCATGCTGCGCAGCAGTTCGCGCAAGGCATGGCGGGCGGTCGGGTGGGCATGCCCGGCAAGCTCTCCGGCCAGGTCGACCACCTTGGCCGCGCGTTCCCGCAGCGGTTCTAGCCAGTGTTCGGCCGGCGACAGCGGCAGGAACTGGTGGGGGGAGTCGTACATGAAATTCTGCCGGTTTTTATGCCGTTTATTGATTTCCTACATTTTTGATATTAATGGAATTTTTCTATGTGTAGAAGAGATTTCCTGCCGGTTTATCTGTGCGCTGCCTGATTCCTGCGCGCGATCCGCCGCATCCCCACCGCCGCCTGGCTGGCATTACGCCGCCATCGCCTGCCGCGCCGGCAGCAATTCGCCGCTGTCCAGGTCGACCACCGTGCCCGGCTCGGCGACGACCACGCGGGCCGAGGGCAGGGTGCGCTGCAGCGTGTCGGCGAAGCGCTGCCAGGGCATGGAGCTCACGCCCATCATCGCGTGGAACTTGTCGTGCGGCGGGTACAGCACGACCATGCCCGGGTCCAGCGCGCGCGCGCCGCGCGCCACGTCGTCGACGAAGTCCAGCTGCATGCCGGCCAGCAGCACGTCGGTGCGCAGCCGCCGGCCCAGGTCGGCGATCTCGCGGTCGGTCATCTTGGTGTTGAAGCCCTCGTTGTAGTTCAGGATGGTGCGCCCGTCGGGCAGCTCGACGTGGTAGCCGGTGTAGGGCGCGTGGAAGGGCGCGTTGGTGGCGCTGCTCCAGGCCCACGACAACTGGGTGGCGTTGCCGTGGAAGACGGCCTTGGTCAGCGCCTTGAACAGGTTGATGTCGCGGTGCTGCCAGCGGAAGGTGCTGATGCGGAAACCCGGCAGCTCCAGGCTGGCGCCGTCGGGCTCGACCGTGGCCAGCTGCGCATCGGGCAGGCCGCTGCGCCGGCGCAGGAAGCCGGTCACGGCCTTGGGGCCGATGACGGTGGCGCCGCTGCGCCGCGCGACTTCGGGCACGTCCAGGAAGTGCTCCTCGTGGCCGTGGGTGACGCAGACGTACTTCGCGTGCAGGAAGTCCTGCAGCGCGAACCACTGCGCGCCGCAATAGTGGCGGAAGAAGGGGTCGAAGAACAGCGATCCGTCCGGCGTGTCGATGGCCAGGCTGGACCAGCCGTAGTAGCTGATGGTGCGCGGGATGCTCATGGGTCGGGTCTCCGGGGCGGTCGGCATTCGGTCGTGGATTCGGTCGTGGATTCGGCCGTGGATTCAGTCGTAGATGGCGTGCGGCAGCCACAGCCCGATGGCGGGAAAGCAGTAGAGCAGCACGATGGCCAGCACCTGCAGCCCCATGAAGGGCAGCATGCCGGCGAAGATCTGGTTCAGCGTCACGCCGGGCGGGGCCACGCCGCGCAGGTAGAAGGCGGCCATGGCCACCGGCGGCGACAGGAAGGCGGTCTGCAGGTTCAGCGCCACCAGCAGGCCGAAGAACAGCGGATCGACGCCGAAGTGCGGCAGCAGCGGCAGGAAGATGGGCACGAAGATGACGATGATCTCGGCCCAGTCCAGCGGCCAGCCCAGCAGGAAGATCACCACCTGGGCCAGCAGCATGAATTGCAGCGGGCTCAGGTCCAGCGACAGCACCCAGCGCTCGATCAGCCCCTGGCCGCCCAGCAGGGCGAAGGCGGCCGAGAAGATGCTCGACCCCAAGAACAGCCAGCACACCATGGCCGACGTCTTGGCCGTCAGGCGCACCGATTCGGCCAGCGTCTGCAGGTTGAACTGCCGGTAGGCCAGCGCCAGCAGCATGCCGCCCAGCGCGCCCACGGCGGCGGCCTCGGTGGGCGTGGCGAGACCGAAGACGATGCTGCCCAGCACGGCGGCGATCAGCAGCGCCAGCGGGAAGAAGGACGCCAGCAGCATCTTCAGCAGCTCCAGCCGGGCCAGGCTGAACCAGCCGTAGAAGGCCGCCAGCAGGGCGGTGGCGGCCAGCGCCGCGGCCCACCACCAGGCGTCCGATCCGCCGCCCGCCGCGTGCAGCTGCCGGTAGGACACGCTCGCGGCGGCCAGCACCGCGGCCAGCGGCAGGAAGAAGATGGCCAGGTAGCGCAGCAGGCTGCCGGTGGCGACTTCCGCGTTGCGCGGGCCCTTGAGCGCGGCGAGCAGCAGCGGCAGCGGCCGGTCCGCGTCGCGCGCCTGCATGCCGCGCGCGAAGGCGGGCAGCGCCACCGCGCGCCGGGCCGGGTCCAGCGGCGGCGCCAGATCGGGCCGCAGCCGCGCCACCACGATCACGTACAGCATGTACAGCCCGGCCAGCATCAGCCCGGGAAAGAGGGCGCCGGCATACAGCCGCACCACCGACACGCCGGCCGTGGCGCTGTAGACGATCAGCAGCACCGAGGGCGGGATGAGCACCCCCAGGCAGCCGCCGGCCGCGATCACCCCGGCCGACAGCCGGGCGCTGTAGCCGGCGCGCATCATGGTCGGCATGGCCAGCAGCCCCATCACCGTGACCACGGCGCCGATGATGCCGGTGGCCGTGGCGAACAGCGCGCAGGTCGCCAGCGTGGCCACCGCCAGCGCGCCGGGCAGGCGCGCCATGGCCACGTGCATGGCGTTGAACAGCCGCTCGATCAGGTTGGCGCGCTCGACCAGGTAGCCCATGAACACGAAGAGCGGGATGGCGATCAGCACGTCGTTGCTCATGGTGGCGTAGGCGCGCTGCACGATCAGCTCCAGCGTGGGCGCCAGGTCGCCGGCGAAGGCGACCAGCGAGAACAGCATGCCCATGCCCATCATGGTGAAGGCGGCCGGAAAGCCCAGCATGATGGCGAACACCACCAGCGCCAGCATCAGCAGGCCCAGGTGCTCGTTGCTCATGTCGGCCGGCGCCGGGAAGAGGGCGATGCAGGCCAGCGCGATGGCCGCCATCATCGCCAGGCCGCATTTGACTTCCAGCTTCATGACGGCCTCCCGCCCGCGGCCGGCGGCTGGCGCAGCTGGGCGCGCAGCCGGTCCACGTCGACCTCGCGCGCGTCGCCGCGCCGCGGCGGCCAGGCGCCGGTGGCCAGGCAGACCGCGCAGCGCAGGATCTCGGCCGCGCCCTGCAGCAGCAGCAGGCCGCCGGCCACCGGGATGACGGTCTTGAAGGGATACTGCGGCGGGCCGTCGGGCACCAGCGGCGAGCCCTCGCGTATGGCCCAGGAGTCCAGCGCGAAGCCGTAGCCCGCCCAGACCAGCGCGGCCACGCCCGGCATGAAGAAGGCCAGGTACAGGGCCATGTCCAGCCCGGCCTGCTGGCGCGGCGTGAACGAGCCGTACATGAAGTCGCCGCGCACGTGGCCGTCCTGCGCCAGCGTGTAGGCGCCGGCCAGCATGAACATTGTGCCGAACAGCATGTAGCTGGCGTCGAACACCCAGTCGTTGGGGCTGCCCAGCAGATAACGGGAATAGACCTCGAAGCAGATCACGGCGGTCAGCACCACGATCAGCCAGCCGGATGCGCGGCCGACCGCCATGGTCAGGGCGTCGATCCAGTCGATGGCGGCCAGGACGGCCGGCCGCCTGCCCGGATGCAGGGTGCGTGGGGTCATGGCGGGCTCCGCAGCGCGCTCAGGCCAGCGGGCCCTTGCCGAAGTAATGGGCGTAGGCCGCGGCCTGGCTGGCCACCACCTCGGTGTGCCAGTACACCACCCGCCTGGCCCAGGCGCGCTGCGACTCGACGACCTTGGCGAACAGGGCGTTCTCGGCCGAGCGCTTCCCGACCACGCGGTCCCAGGCGGCCAGCTGCGCGTCCAGGATGGACTGCGGCGTGCGGTAGGCCTGCACCTTGCGGTCGGACTGCAGCTTGAGGAAGTCGGCCGACATGCGGTCCATGGACTTCCACTGCATGTCGGCGGTGGCCGCGTGCGAGGCGTAGCGCAGCACCGTCTTCAGGTCGTCGGGCAGGGCCTCGTACTTCTGCCTGTTGATCATGATCTCGCAACAGTTGTTGGCCATGTGGTAGCTCTGCTGCAGATAGAACTTGGCCACGTCGGGAAAGCCCATGACCAGGTCGTCGCTGGCGCTGGCGAACTCGGCGCCGTCGAGCACGCCGCGGTCTATCGAAGGCACGATGTCGGCCGGCGCCATCTGCACGGCCGACACGCCCAGCTCCTTGAACATGTCCACGGCCAGGCCCGCGGTGCGGAACTTCAGCCCCTTCAGGTCGTCCGGCCCCTTGATCTCCTTCTTGAACCAGCCCAGCGGCTCGCAGGGCACCGGGCCGTACAGGAAGCTGTGCAGGTTCAGGCCGGCGGCGGCCTGGACCTCGGCGTACAGCTCCCGGCCGCCGCCGTACTCGATCCAGCCCAGCATCTGGTCGCCGTCCAGGCCGAAGTCCGGGCCTGCGCCGTACAGGCCGAAGGCGGTGTTCTTGCCGAACCAGAAGCCCGGCAGGCCGTGGCCGCCGTCGATCACGCCCTTGCTGGCCGCGTCGATGATCTGCAGGCCGGGCACCACGGAGCCCGCCGGCAGCATGCTGATCTTCAGCCGCCCGCCGGACAGCTCGGCCACCTTCTTCGTCCAGTCCACCGCGAATTCCTGGTACAGGAAGTTGGCCGGCCAGGCGCTCTGGAAGCGCCAGGCGATGGGCGACTGCGCGGCGGCCACGGCCGGCGCGCCCACCGCGGCGGCGCCGGCCGCGGCCGCGCCCAGGAAGCGGCGCCGCGCATTGGCGGAGGCGGGTGCCGGGGAAAGCTTGCGGGTAGTGCGTGTCATCTGCCTGCTCCGAAAAAGGGAAGGGGAGACTGCGTCCAAGCTCCTGGGCACCCTTGCTGCCTGTCGTTGTACGGGCCGGCCCGCATGTTCCGCTCGGTATCGGCGCCTTGTGTTTTCAGTATCCTTATAGGAAACTTCCCAGTCAATATGCTGCACCGAACATTTTGATTTTTCTAGGAAAATTAACCATTTTGGTGCATTGCGAAAGCCGGAATGCACTGTCTTGTTTCTTGTTTGGAAACCTTGCGCACGCAATCGTGCATGGGAGAGCGGCATGCGCTTCGGCGTCTTCGTCTACGACGGGGTGGAACCCATCGACCTGGCCGTGTTCGGCGTGCTGTCCATGGCGCGCCGGGTGGCCCCGGGGATATCCATGACCACTGTTGCGCCCGAGGCGGGCCCGGTGGAGCTGGCCAACGGGCTGGTGGTGCAGGCCGCGCACGGACTGGCGCAGCCGCCCGGGCTGGATGCGCTGGTGGTCACCGGCGGGCCCGGCTGGCAGGCGCAGTGCCGGCACGCGCCCACGCTGGACTACCTGCGCGCGGCGGCGGCGCAGGGCGTGCTGCTGGCCTCGGCCTGCACCGGCGCGATGATCCTGGCCGCTGCCGGCGTGCTCGACGGCCACGCGGCCACGACCAAGAAGGAAGTCGTCGCCGGCGCCGAGGTCCCGCCCCTGGACCTGCTGGCGCAGCGCCATCCGGCCGTGCGGGCCGTGCCCGCGCGGCTGGTGGACGAGGGCGAGGTGGTCACCGGGGGCGGCGTTACACTGTGCATCGACCTTACCCTGCATCTGCTGGAGCGCCTGCTGGGCGGCGAGGTGGCCGACGAGACGGCGCGCATCCTGGAATACCGCGCCGCCCGCGCGGCCAACCGCCAGGCGCTCGCAACCCTGGTCCGCTGAGCCGCATGGGCAAATCCGAAATCCCCGCCGTCCCTTCCCCGCCCGGTTTCTCCGGCATCGAACGCCACATCGGCACCCGCGTCACGGCGCTGCGCGCCGAGCGCGGCCTGACCCAGGAACAGCTGGCCCGCGCGGCCGGCGTCACCAAGGGCTACGTCTCCAAGATAGAGAACGCGCGCAGCATGCCGCCCATCGGCACGCTGGTGCGCATCGCCCACGCGCTGCAGGTCGAGATCGCCGAATTCCTCAAGCCCGGCGGCGACGCCGCCGAGGACGCCGCCAGCGTGGTGCGCGTGGCCGAGCGCCAGCCGGTGGTGCGCGGCGCCATCGCCTTCGGCTACGACTACGTCAGTCTGGCCCACGGCAAGCGCCGCAAGCACATGCAGCCTTTCCTGTTCACCTTCCCCACGGATGCGCGCAAGGAGATGCACTTCCAGCACGAGGGCGAGGAGTTCATGTTCATCCTGAGCGGCCAGGTGGAATGGGAGATGACCATGGAAGGCGGCCCGCGCAAGTGGGTGCTGGAAGCCGGCGACAGCCTGTACTTCGAGTCCCGCATCCCGCACCGCGGGCGCGGGCTGACGGCGGATGCGCAGGCGTTGATCGTGATTTATACGCCGGAGTAGGGAGGCGGAAATTCGAAGGGGGATGTTCAGCCCAGTTGGTGCTACTCGTCAGTATCGAAGGCAGCAACCACCAGTTTTTTCTTCATGACCTTTGGGTCGACGTACTGCTCGAACTCGACAGCCTCGAAATCCTTATCTCCTCGCCTCCGATTAAGCCTGGGCTCCATGGCTTCAATCATCAGGGCTTCCAACGTCGCGATGAGGTTTTCTGCGGAGAAAGACTTGGGAAGTTCTCCGAAACTGCCGTCCTCAGGGTGGATGGGGCGTAGTCCGAACCAGGAAAAACGATCCCACCTGAAGGCCATACGGCCTTGCGTATGCTCGAATAGCCTTTGCCCTAACGGGCGTACGGTCCTACCGACGTAGATGACTTCCCGACCATCGTGAAGCATATAAATGCCGCACTGTTGGCCGAAGTCTATCTTTTTGCTCTGTTGGATTCCCCATATCTGGGCCTGGCTCTTCCAATACACAGCCTCGCGTTGCCAATACATACCGAAGCCGGTGACGATTGGGGCGTCTGCCTCGTCTTTCTCGATTTCTTTTGCAGAAGTCTTGGCTAGGGATTGGGCAACGTCTGGGGCCAATGTGGACTTGAGGGCAAATATTCCAGGGCCTATCCGGACGTAGGGTGAGTCGTTCGAGGACTTCTTGATGGAGGCGGCAATCAGCGCATTCACTGTCAAGGCAGGTGTGGCACCCGAATGCGTCTTGAGATTCTGCTTGTGAATTTCTTCGGTGATGTCCTTGTAATGCAGGCCGCTAGGGTGCTGCTCTAGTACCTTTACGATGGCCTCGGGCCAAGTCATATCCTTTGCCATGAGTTCTTTGAATGTGGGTGTCTATGTGGGGGGCTTGCCTATTCGGCATAGAGAGTGTCGTCGGACTGAAGACGACGAGCCATTGCTTGAAGTACTCCATTTCTGAGGTGCTCAAGGATCGCACTCCAACCTCCGTCGTTCCAGCGCTCTGATCGAACTATGAAATGCATAAGTTGCCTTAGTTCGGAAAGGGAAAGCTGAGCTACGGCTTCTGATGGCGAGCCACCATAGTTTTCCAGCGGGTTGTGTGTGGTGCCATCCCGAGTGACGAATCCGCATGCGTGGGCGGCACTCACGAAGATTTCGTAGGCTTGCACTGCCATGAACTCGTCATATCTATCCTCGACTACGTGTTCAATGGTGTCGACTTGGAAATGCCGACAAGTCTGTTCCTCAAGTAGCGTTATCAGGCGTGCGATATGGGCTACCTGCACTTCGCGTAGCTGTGCTCGTTTGGAAAGAAGTTCGGTTGAGATAGTGTCGAGGTTCTTCGGCATCATGGCAGGAGATATTTTCATCAGGGATTGGTGGGTGGCCAAGAAAGATCTAACGAAGCAGTAGTTGTTTCATCTGGGACGCCAACGTAGAACTTCAGCAAGGCTGCGCGGAATCGCCGTTCTCCTTGGGAGGCGAGCGTAAACAAGGTCAGGCATGAGCGCAATTTCAGGTCGTCGGGCGAACCGAAGATGGCATGGGCGTCGTTGGAATCCAGCGCGAGCAGCAGGTCGATGCATTGGCGTAGTCGCAGCCCCAGAATCGGATGCCGCAGATAGGCGGCTGCTTCCTCGATGCCGGAAATGCCGAATTTGCGGGCAGTGACGCTGCGACCCAAGGCCTTGAGTTGAGGGAAGACGAACCACATCCAGTGGGTCGTCTTCTTGCCCCTTGCCAGTTCGGCCAGGACGTCATCGAAGACGGCTGCTTGCGCATCGACGAATCGCTCAAGGTCGAAAGGATCGGAAGGCATGAGGAAGTCTCCAAGCCGGCGAACCCGGATTCTGGGTATGGGTGCAATGATGCAGCAGGAAGCGGGGGGATAAAAGGCGATCCTTGTCCGGGCCGATCTGCCCGGATCCGGATAGCGACGATCGGGCATGCGTGGCGTAGCTTCACGTCAGTTAATGAAAATGATTCCCACTCATAGTATGATCCGGGCCTGCCCACGCCTGCCCGCCAGACTATGCCCGCTCGCACTCCCGACAAGGGCTGGCTTGCCCAGTACTGCCGCCTGATCGGCGCGTGGGCGCGCGGGTCGGCCAATCGCCATGACGCCGAGGACGCCACCCAGGACGCCGCCCTGCGCTGCCTGGAAGGCGACGGGGCGGCGGTGGGCGATCCGGCGGCGTACTTCCGGCGCAGCGTGGCCAATCGCGCCGTCAGCCTGCACCGCTACCGGTCGGTGCGCGCCGCCGTGGCGCTGCAGGACATCGGCGATGGCGAGCATCCCGTCAGCGACAGCGCCGAGGCCCACTACCAGGCGCGCCGGCTGGCCGAGCGCATGGCCCAGGCCCTGGGCGAACTGCCGCCGGCCTGCCAGGAAGCCTTTCGGCTCAGCCGCTTCGAAGGGCTGTCCAACGCCGAGATCGCCGGTCGGCTGGGCGTTTCGCGCAACATGGTGGAACGGCATATCATGCGCGCCATGCGCCACCTGCAGGACAGGCTGCAATGACCGCGCCCGTCGATCCGTCCACGCTGCAAGACTCCCGCGACCTGGCGGCCTACTGGTTCGCGCGCCTGCGCTCGGGCGAGGCGGACGCGCGCGAGCGCGACGCCTTCGAGGCCTGGCGGCGGGCCGACCCGGCCCACGCCAGGCAGTATGCGCGGGTCGAAGCGCTGTGGGACGCGGCGGGGGAGTTGTCGCAGGCCGAGCGCGCCGCGCTCGGCTACGGCGGCCGGCGGGCGTTCGTATCTCCGCCTTCGTCCGTGTCCTTGCTCGCGTCCGTGTCCGAGCCCGCATCTCCGCCCCCGTCCCCATCTCCGTTTCCGCCCTCGGTCGCCTCGCCGTCCTCGCCCGTGCCTGCTCCCGCGCCAGTACGAGCGCCGGCGCGGCCGGCCGCGGCGCGCCGGCGCTGGCTGCTGGCGGGGCTGGCCGGCGCGGCCGCCGCGGGCGTCCTCGCCTTCGTGGCACCCGCGCGCTGGCTCGCCGCGCCGGACTACCAGGTGCGCGCCGAGACCGGCCGCGGCGAGCGCCGCACCGTGCCGCTGCCCGACGGCAGCATGCTGACGCTCAACACCGACACCGCCGTCGAGGCCCGCTTCTACGGGCCGCGGCGCGAGGTGGCGCTGCTGCGCGGCGAGGCGCTGTTCGAGGTGTCGCACGCGCCGGACCGGCCTTTCGTGGTGGACGCGGGTTCGGGCTCGGTGACGGTGACCGGCACGCGCTTCGACGTGCGCCGCCATGCCGATGCCTTTTCGGTGACGGTGGCCGAAGGGTCGGTGCGCGTGGACAGCGGCCCCTGGTGGCGGCGCAGTTCGGCCGCCTTGTCGGCGGGCGCTTCCGCGCGGGCCGCGTCCGCGGGCGGGATCGCCGTGGCGCGCGCCGACGTGGACGCCGTGCTGGCCTGGCGCGAAGGCAAGCTGGTGTTCGACGCCACGCCGCTGCCGCAGGCGGTGGCCGAGATCAACCGCTACCTCGCGCAGCCGGCGGTGGTGGCCGATCCGGCTGCGGGGCGGCTGCGGGTTTCCGGCATCTTCGACATCGACGACGCCCAGGCCCTGCTGGGCTCGCTGCCGCGCATCCTGCCCGTGGAAGTGCGCCGCGGGGCGGACGGGCGCGCGGAAATCGTGCTGCGCTAACTTTTTGTTTCAATTTCATGGGCGATTCTCATTCAGGAGAGGCGGGCGCCTGCGCGTCCTGTCCCTAGGGGGCCGACCGCGGCCCCGACGCATCGCCGGCCTGCCGGGCGGCGGCAGGCGATGCGACCGACGACTCTCAAGGACGAATCCGACCGTGACCCTCCCGCTTCCCGGCTTGCGCGCCGGCACCCGCATCGGCTCCCGCAAGGCGCTGCTGCGTTCCTCCCTCTGCGCCCACCTCGCCCTGCTTCCCGCCCTGGCCGCGCTGCCGCTCCCGGGCCACGCGCAGGCCCAGGCGCAGGAAGTGGACGTCGACATCCCGGCGCAGGCCCTGCACGCCGCGCTCATCCAATTGGGAAGGCAGACCTCGCTGCAATTGCTGTACGCGCCCGAGACCGTGGCCGGCCTGCAGGCGCAGGCGGTGCGCGGGCGCATGCAGCCGGAGCAGGCGCTGCGCGCGCTGCTGGCCGGCAGCCCCGTCGGCTACCAGCGCGAGGGCAACCGCGTGACGCTGACGCGCTCGCCGGCCGCGCGGCTGGAGCCGGTCACCGTGGTGGGCGCCGCCGGCAGCCAGGCGCTGCAGCAGGAGGGCGCCGCCGCCGACGGCTATCGCGTGCAGACGGTGTCCTCGCTGGGCACGCTGGGCGGCATGGAGCTGCAGGACGCGCCCTACTCCATCACCGTGGTGCCGCGCGAGCTGATCGCCAACGTGCAGGCGCAGTCGCCCGACGACGTCTTCCGCATCAATCCCACCACGCAGAGCTCGACGCCGCAGGGCACGGGCTGGGCGCCCATGGTGCGCATCCGCGGCTTCGGCACCTACGACACCGCCGAAGACGGCCTGCGCCGGCCCAACAGCTACGCCACCACCATGGAGGACAAGGAACGCATCGAGGTGCTGAGCGGCCTGTCCGGCTTCCTGTACGGCGCGGCCGCGCCCGGCGGCATGGTCAACTACGTCTACAAGCGGCCCACCGTCGAACGCCTGAACAGCGTCACCCTGGGCAACTACGGCGGCAGCCAATACTACGTGCACGGCGACTTCGGCGGGCGCATCGACGAGGCCGGCCGCGCCGGCTACCGCCTGAACGTCGTCAAGCAGGACGGCGAGACCGCCATCGACGACCAGAAGATAGACCGCATGCTGATCAGCGGCGCCGTGGACTGGCAGATCACCCGTGCGCTGCTGATGGAGCTGAACGCCAGCTACAACCGCTACAAGACCGACGCGCCCAACGCCTACTGGACCTACCGCGAGGACGCTTCGCGCACGCCCGTGCCCGACGCGAGCAAGCAGTGGTCGCAGCCCTGGGTCCGCGACGAGTTCGAGAAGACCCGCCTGGCCGGCAAGCTGACCTACAAGTTCAACGACCACCTGACCCTGCGCGGCGGCTACATGCGCGAATACCACAACCGCCCGCGCCAGGACCACACCATGAACTCGGGCCGGGCGAGCGGCGAGTACTACCAGATCGCCATCCGCTCGGGCCGCACCAAGGACCTGTACGAGGCGGCCAACCTGATGGCCGACGTGTCC
>Ga0182738_1006993_pt1 | contig 11563 bp, 19 predicted proteins | sample eDN5th30CBELigMG_FD_128876 | JGI IMG/M metagenome (GOLD analysis project Ga0182738, IMG submission 128876) | Enriched Miracle-Growth compost microbial communities from Emeryville, California, USA - eDNA 5th pass 30_C BE-Lig MG (version 2)... ...
GACGAATGTCTTGACTGGGTCGGGACTTTCGCATGAGCACCTCGGGCATATTGTACAACTTAATGTACAATACGAACCAGGACATTGTCCAGCCGATGCACCACACGCGCTGTCGGCTAACGCTGAATTCAGCAGTGGGCGACGACCCACCAGCCACCAACATGCTCGGGCTACCTCGCTCTCGCCAGCCAATGACCGGGCAGAATCCCAAGCGCCCATCTGCTGCAATGACTCGTTAGATGGCAGCTTAGCGCGCCATAAACGTCCCGGCGAGGTCTCCGTTTACCCCGAAAGTGCGGAAGTCGCCGGATGCTTCACGTTCCACCAGCCAGAAGTCATGAGAGGCTGGCTCATAGACGACTACTGTACCGTCAGCGGCTTCCACTACCACCCATGCTTCTGAGGTGCGCAACGGATCGCCGGGGTAGCTCTCGACGTGTAGGGTGGCAAGTCTGGGCGGGACTAGCGCTGCCCGGAGGGTGGCCAGTTCCTTCGCGACGCGCTCCGCGCTCCACGGCTCTCCGACCAGACCCGGCCCTGGTTCATAACGGTATTCCGCGATTTCGCGCTCAACTAGTGCGACCACTTGGTCTTGTGTCATAGCACGAACGTGCTGCCATCTAACGCAAAGTTCACCGGCAAGCGCTGGCTATCCACGGGAGAAGTTGCTTGCTCCGAGTTGATCTCGCCAGGCTCCCACATGTTAGCCCGTCAGCGCTTGTCCGGTGCAACGTCTCGTTAGCACGCCCTTCGTACAGATCCAACAGGCCAAGGAGGCCAAACTTCGATCTTGGCGCCTCGGACATTGCGCGACGGCCCCCGCGCAGGCGCGTGGCGACCGACCGGTGGAATCGAGCGCGATCTTCTCGCTCGCTCGGCCAAGGCTGGCTCGTAGCGCAGGCGCGTGGCGATAAACCTGATGCTCTCTCGAGATGGCCGTGCCCTCCAGCCAGCGGGCCGGCGCAGCCGGCGCGTGGCGCAGTGGGCTCGTAGAGAATCGCTGCTCGTTGCTCCGGCGGCCCAGCAAACGGTGCCCAGCCCCCGCGATGCGCCCCAACCAAATTCCCATCTGTTGGGTTTTCGTGTCGTGCTAACGCAGAGCTAAGTGGCGAGCGGTCGGCTCATCAGCGACGAAGATGCCGAACACGAGACGGTCTCGCCAGGCGCTCAACCACGATGGCTTCCATAGTTCCCGCGCTCGTCGACTTCAGCGTCTCGTTAGCTCGCCCGATCGAGGATCACTACCTCCTGCTCCAGCCGCCGCCCCAGCCGATCGCGCTGCTCCTCCAGGTCGAAGCGCGCCTGCAGGTTGAGCCAGAACCGCTCCGTCATCCCGAAGTAGCGTGCCAAGCGGAGCGCAGTATCGGCCGTGATCCCCCGCTTGCCGTGGACTATCTCATTGATCCGCCGCGGCGGCACGCTGATATCGTGCGCCAACCGGTACTGCGAGAGCCCGAGCGGCTCCAGAAAATCCGCCAGGAGGACCTCCCCCGGATGAATCGGCGTCAGTTTGCGGGATGTCATAAGTGACCTCAGTGATAATCTACGATCTCGACGTCATACGCATTGCCTCCGGCCCACCGGAAGCAGATGCGCCATTGATCGTTGACCCGGATACTATGCTGGCCGGCACGGTTGCCCTTCAGTTTCTCCAGCCGGTTGCCGGGCGGCACTCGCAGATCCTCCAGCGCCTCAGCGGCATCAACCGCCACCAGCTTCCGCAACATGGGGCGCTGGAGCGCCGCGGGATAGCGCCGGACGCGCTCCCGGTTGAAGAGACGCTCCGTATCTCGATCGGCGAAGCCCTTGATCACCGGAAAATAATAACGACCAACGTTATTAACGTCAAGCGTTACTATGTGGCGAGCTAACGCAGAGCTAAGTGGCGAGCGACTGCTCGCCAGCGAGAAGATGCCGATCTTCGGCGACACTCGCCAACCACGCAACCACGATGACTTCCATTGATCCCGCGCTCGTCCGCTTCAGCGCCTCGTTATGCCGACTGTGGCTTGGATTCGGCACCGAGTAGCTCCCGAGCGGCGCGGTGAACAAAGCACCCTTGGGAACGCTCCGAACCGAGGAAGTCGGCCAAGCCTCGCTCGGTGCTCAACGCCTCCAGCCAGGGCACGGCCGCTTGCTCAACTAGTGCAGCGAGACCGATCGGATCCTTCGGCATTCCACGGCCAACCAGCACGTCGGCGGGGCACCGGACATGACAGCGCGACTCCGCCGGCCGCTTCTCACCTCCGAGTGCTTTGAGGTAGACGCCGAGGTTCAGGTACCAGTCCTCACCCCACTGCGACTTCTGCAGGTTGAGTACGGAAATGACCTCTTCCCGGTCGCGATGCCAAGTGGCCGCACGCTTGGTGTAGCCGAGGGGCTTGAGGATGCGTGCAATGGCTTGCTCGAGAGCCTTCTGGGTCTCACTCACTGTGTGTTCGGCATAACGCAAAGTTCACCGGCAAGCGCCGATTCTCCATGCGCAATAATGGTTGATCCGAGCTACGCTCGCCAGGCGCCTACATGGCAGCCCGCGTGCGCTTGTCCGGTGCAACGACTCGTTAGCACGCCCTTCGACAACGCCGACCGGCCAAGGAAGCCAAACCTCGTCCATGGGGCTTTCGCTCCTTGCGCGACGTGCCCCCGCGCAGGCGCGTGGCGTACGGCCTGATGAATCAATCGCGATCTTCTTGGCCGACGCTCGCGAGACTGGCTCGTTGCGCAGGCGCGTTGTGCGAAACCTGACGCGCTGCTCGAGACACCCGCGCCATCCACGCGGCGGGCCGGCGCAACCGGCTCGTGGCGCGATAGGCTCGTAGAGAATCAACGCCCGCTGGTAGTCCGATCCGCAGCACTGCACCTTCTCCGCGCGACACGCTCATTCAAAATCACTCGCAGTTTCCCGCTCGTGTCGTGCTAACGCAGAGCTAAGTGGCGAGCGACCGCTCGCCAAGCGAGAAGATGCTGAACTCGAGACGCTCCTGCTAGGCGATCAACCATGATGGCTTCCACACATCTCGCGCTCGTCCGCTTCAGCGCCTCGTTAGATAGCCTCAGGCGTGATCGTCCTCGGGCCGCATCCTCGGCGCCGGGTGGGCCGCCCGCCAGGCGGCGGCCAGGGGCGGCAGCTCCTCCAGCAGCGTGCCCGTGGGCACCGTGCGCAGGAATGCCAGCGCTTCGGCTTCATTCACTAGCGGCAGGAGCGTGAAGAACTCGTCGGTCCCGCCGCGGGCGCGCGCCCCTTCACGGAGGCGCTCCAACTCGCGGAGGATCGGCTCCTCCTCGGACTCTGGCGTCCCGGCCGGCGCGCTCGGTGGCTCATGCCCGTGGGGCTCGTCCATCCGCGACCTCCGTGGCTATCTAACGCAAAGTTCACCGGCAAGCGCCTGCTCACCAGGAGTGATGATGCTTGATCTGAGAGAATCTCGCCAGGCTAGCACATGGCAGCCATCTCGCGCTCGTCCGGTGCAACGCTTCGTTAGCTGGCCTCGCGCAACAATCTCAAGGCTACATCGACCGGCGCACGATAGCTGATCGGCCCACACGGCGCTTCCGCCATCTTGAGTTCAGCGGCAAGTAGGCCTGCTGGCATGACCGCTCCCTCGAGATAGGCATCCGCCATGTACGCCATGTCGTTCATGGAACCGAGAACGCTGCGGCTATTCGTTCGTGCGACCCGCGCCGATCCCATAGCGGCCATCTCGGAATCGATCTGCGAGAGCGGAGCCCCCAGCGCAGCCAGGAGTTCACGCACGCCTGCCGCCAGTCGGATCCCCATCTCCGGCAGGTTGCGCGCAGGAATGACAACCGTGAGTAAGGAGGCCGAACTAGTACAGAGGAGCAGGCGGTGGTGCCCGACGTTGTACTCGCGGACGAACCAGTCGCCGAGAGCGGTGGTGCTCGGTGCCTCATCATTGGCTGAGGCCTGAACGCGGAGCTTACGGAGCAGACGCTGCGTGCAGCGGAGGGCATACATGCGTACGACGGTTCTGAGTCCAGCTAACGCAAAGCTCAGCTGCGGCGCGCAGCCGACTAGCCATGATGATGCATGCCGCATCGGGGACTCGCCAGCCAATCACAAGTTGGCCCTGCATGCGCCGTCGGCTGCAGCGACTCGTTATACCGAGGCCCCTCCCTCTCGGGACCGGTCGGCTGGCTCGTGGAGCTCCTGCTTCCGCTCGACCCTCCAGGCGAGTGCTGCTCGCTCCGGGTCTGGCTCACCAAGCGCGAACATGTTGGCCCGGCGAGACAACGGAGCTTCCCGACCGCTGGCGCTTCCGGTCAGCCACCTCGATCCAGCCAACGCGCTCGACTGGAAGCTCGAGGAAGCGAGATGCGCTCGAGCTCCGAGAGGAAAACAACCAATCAGTTCTCTCTCGCCTTCGGTATAACGCAAAGTTCACCGGCAAGCGCCAGTTCTCCAGACGAGAAGATGCAGACTCGGAGAGGAGCTCGCCAGCCTCACACACGGCAGCCCTGATGCGCTTGTCCGGTGCAACGTCTCGTTAGATAGCCCTCTACGGATGCTCGGTACCGGAACCAGGTGGCATCACGAGAAAGCGAAGTAGCCTCGTGGGCTCCGCAGTCCGTATGCCGGCCACGTCCGAACCCTCTTCAAGCGACTCGAGCACCCAGCCTGCAGCGCGTCGAAGCGCGCGATACTGCTTAATCAACAGCCGCAATTCTCGATCGTTGGTGGACCGAGCGCGTGCAAGAAGCTGGGCGAGCTCTGCATCAGTCAACCCCGTGGAGCCGAAATCATCAAGGAACTCGTCATAGCTATCCATAGCAATGTGCTCGTGGCTATCTAACGCAGAGCTAAGCGGCGAGCGACGACTCGCCAGCAGAATGATGCTGAACGAGAGATGACCTCGCCAGGCGATCAACCATGATGACTTCCATAGACTTCGCGCTCGTCCACTTCAGCGTCTCGTTAGACAGCGTGGTCAGGGAATGTGAGGTACGCAGACTGGGTCGGGAGCGTAGGCCGCCCCTCCGCTGCTCTCGATTGCTGGAACGAGCCAGCCTAGCTCGGCGAATCTAGTCGAGTCCATACGGACCATGATAACGCGTTCTTGCTCCGGCCACTGTGGGAGCTTATCGCGCAACCACTCGGCCACCGAAAGACTGTCGAAAGGCTCAGTGTTGAAGCGGTAGCCTCCTTCCGCCGGCAGCTCGAGTAGGAGCGGCGAACCGGGGTTGCAAACGGCTTCGACCCCAACACGGAGGACTGGCGTGCGTACGTCGCCCGTATCGCTGCATGCAGTCGCGGCGAACAACGCTATCAGGAGAAGCGCTTGGAATCGTCCCATACGCCGATGTCGGTCGCTGTCTAACGCGGAGCTAAGCGGCGAGCGATGACTCGCCAGCAGAACAATGCTGATAGATCGCGGCGTTCGCCAAGCGCTCAACCACGATGACTTCCACAGCACTCGCGCTCGTCCGCTTCAGCGTCTCGTTAGATGGGCGCCACATCGCGAGCCCAAAACCGCAGCGAGCCGGTTCGGGCTTCGAAGTCATCTACCCGGACACCAAGGCCCGACAACTGCCGGCCGGAGACGTCGAGGATCTTCAGGCCGCCGCTCACCGGGCCGCCCGTCTCAATCTCGATCGACTGCGGGCTAAAGAACCGGAGGCGGAGCCGCTCACCATCACGACGCAGCGCGAGGTCGAGGAACGGTTCGCTCTCGTCCTCCGGCGCGAGTTCGAGATGCAGGCCGACGATCTCGTAGCGCCAGGCATCTGGCAGAATCGGGTGGTCTCGGTCCTCGGAACTGTGCAAACTCGCCCTCCAGAGCGGCTCGTGCCCATCTAACGCAAAGTTCACCGGCAAGCGCCGGCCATCCAGGCGAGAAGATGATGGTTCTGGAGTGATCTCGCCAGGCGCTCACATGTTGACCCCACCGCGCTTGTCCGGTGCAACGATTCGTTAGACATCGGCTGCGTGATCAAGAACTCGCGCCACCATGCCGAGCGCATTGAGATCGTCAGCAAGCTGGATGGCAGCGTCGAGTGGCTCTAAGGCAACGGTAACGCGCTCGCCATCGAGTACCTGATCGGTGTATGCCTTAGCCGCGGCGAGCCCGATTCCGAGGCGATCTCGCAAGAGGTGCGTGCAGGAAATCTTCTTGATGCCGTCACGCCAACCAGAAATCTCCACGAGCGGCACTTTACTCCGTCCTCGTTCAACACGTCTGTCGATGTCTAACGCAAAGTTCACCGGCAAGCGCCGGATATCCAAGCGAGAAGATGCTTGATCCGAGCTCGTCTTGCCAGCCGCCTACATGGACGACTGTCCGCGCTTGTCCGGTGCAACGATTCGTTAGCGGGTCCGGCGTATCCATCCACGACCTACGGCAACCCAGGGAACTGCTGCCGGCTATGCAGTACCGAGAGCAGTTCAATCACATCAGGATGCACGCGGTAGATCAACCGATACGGCGGCTCGATCAGCTCGCGAATCTCGATACGACCCACTTCGGGAACGACACGTCCCGAGTCTGGGAACACACATGCCTGGTCCAGGCGGCCGACTAGCCGCTCCAGAGTCTGCTCGGCGTAGACGGGAGAGGCCAGGCTTACGTACTCGATGATGCCCGCGAGCTGTGCGACAGCATGGTCGGTCCAGCGGATCCCGCGGGACGACACGTCCTACGAGGCGCGCCGAATGCGCGAGCGAATGCTGGCCACAGCCTCCTCGTGGCTCATCGTGCGACCGGCGTCTGCGTCGGCAATCCCAGCCTCGATTGAGGCACGCACGTAGACCTCGTATGCCAGGTCGTCCCACGTGGCCGATTCGGGGAGGTCCTCGACGAGCTGTCGGGCGTCTCGTTTGATATTCCGCGGCTCACTCATGACTCTAAGGTGCGCTAGGTAGCCGGCGCCGGGCAAGAGGGGCTGGGCGATATGGGAGAACGTGGTCCCGCTAACGCAGAGTTCACCGGCAAGCGCTGGCTCGCCACGCGTGATGATGGTAGGTATGGCGCGATATCGCCAGCGGCTCAGATGGTGACCCTCACGCGCTTGTCCGGTGCAACGATTCGTTAGCCAGCGCTTCTGGTCGGGAGCTCGTCCTGCAACCACCGGCCCTCACCAATGATCTCAGCTCCATCGAGCAGGATTCTGGTGCACCGAAACTCGACTTCTTCGAGATACCACGGATTCAGCCACACACGCCAGTTGCTCGGCCCGTGCTCGATCTCGATCACCGAGAGTTCCAACCGATCGCCCGGCTCGCTCCGTGCCCTCACCTCACGAGGCCTCACGAAATCGTGGACCGCGCTGAACTCAACGTGATGTTCGGTAGTCTGCCCTGAGTCCGTCGCGAGCGCTACGAACGCCATCCGGCCGTCGGGCCCGATGGTGAAGGCATCCGGCGGCACGTGAGCGCAGTAGAGTCTCTCGCAAAATGCGCGCATCGAAATCTCAGCCACGAGTGTCATCTCCCGGATGGACTGGCCCATGCGCTGGCTAACGCTGAGCTAAGCGGCTAGCGGTCCGCTCGCCAGCATCAACGATCGCGATCGTAAGACGATCTCCCCAGGCAATCAACCATGATGACTTCCATAGCCCTCGCGCTCGTCCGCTTCAGCGCCTCGTTAGATCGCCCGTGCGGAGAGCACGACTAGCGGCGAGGGAGCAATAGCGTGCCGCCAAGCAGCGTTGCCAGCGCTGGAGCTATCCCCAACCCGAAGATACCAGCCCACCTTCCAAAACCACCGCTAGCGTCGAAGCCCGCCTGAATTGCCTGGGCACCGAGCGCGGCCAGCACCCCGAGAGTGATGATGCGCGTTATCGCCGTGTGCCGGAGAGCAGGCCAAAACGGCACGAGGGCTCCGGCATGGAAGCCCGTGGTTATTAGCGTCATGATGGGCAGAAGCCCGTGGCCGAAGCGAATGTTGCCCGCAGCCCCGCCGAACTTCGGATCCATCCGGTGCAGCCAATAGACGGAGATATGATTCGCCACGTCGAAGGCGACCGCGTATGTCAGCAGGAAACTGGTGAGACAGAGCACGATCAACCACCAGGGTCGCTTCACGATGGCCTCCGTGGCGATCTAACGCAGAGTTCACCGGCAAGCGCCGGCTACCTAAGCGAGATGATGATTGATACAGCCTGATCTCGCCAGGCGCTCACATGTACGACCATCCGCGCTTGTCCGGTGCAACGACTCGTTAGGCACCACCGCGCCGTGATCTCTGAGGGTCACGACGTGATGACGGCATAGTGCTCCCTACCACAAGAGCCGAAAATAGTAGGTCACCAGCGAACCCGTCTGTGGATCCACGCCCGTGAGGGCATCACACCGCCCGTCACCGCAGAAGATGAGCGCCTGCTTCTCGCGGCGTACGCCACGCGCCGCCAGGAAAGCGTACTCCTCGGAGAGGTTCGTGACCGGCATCGCCGTCTCGAGCGTGAGCCCACCGCTGGCCCCGATCGATGCAATGAAGGCGCGCACGATTGCGCCCTCTCGCCGGGCGCGCGTGCTGTCGCCGCGCTGCTGGTAAAGGTGTGCTGCGTCAATGTGGGCCTGGACGTGGCCTCCGTAGACCTCGAACACTGAATCGACATGCGCCCGCGCGCTCAGGGAATCGGGAGCCGCCAGGGCGCGCGCGAGCTGCTCCGCCGGCGTCGGTCCTTCTCCAGCCGATGGGGCGAGCTTCCGGGCGAGCAGGCGGAAGGTGGTAAAATCTGCTGTCGTGTCACCCGCCAGCACGCGCGACAGGAGCGTGGCGTAGGCGGCCGAGTCCGCGGCGGTTGGTACCGTTTCCTGTTGCTGCGCAGCCACCGATCCCATGGAGGCCGGCAGCAGCGCGGCGAAGAAGGTAAGCTCACGAAGCATGCGCACCCCAACCTTTTGGTGTGTGTCTAACGCAAAGTTCACCGGCAAGCGCCGGATATCCAGGCAAGAAGATGCTTGAGGCGAGTTGATCTCGCCAGGCGCTCACACGTACGACCGTCCGCGCTTGTCCGGTGCAACGACTCGTTAGGCCGGGATCACGGAATCGTACGTGCCTCGCCACGAGTAATACTCGATTCTCTCGATTCCGCTTCCAAGCTTGGGCTCCGTGCCTCGGGCAATGAGCGTAGAAGCTGCAGCACTGCCCGCGCGGAAGCCGACAGCCAGGATGAGTCGCTCGTCGAGGATCCCCTGGATTTGTTCGAGCGCTTCACCGAAGCTCTCTTCCTCTGAGGCGCCGGTCCAGCCGCCGTGATGGTCATGCCATTCCTTCCCGAAGCCGACGGTAATTTCGCCGCCATCGGTCCCAACCCAGAGCTCGCGCTCAGGATGTGCGGGCGACAGAAGAGTAACCAGGAACGAGCCGGCATCGGCGTTCGGCCACGGCTCACGAACGGACTGTGCTTCCCAAGCCGGATAGGTGGCGAATAGCCGGTCAGCGAACCGCCGCGAGTACGGATTTAAATCGTCGCGAGATCCCACGAAACCTGACATGCAGAAGTGCTCGACTCTCCCGGCCTAACGCAGAGCTAAGCGGCGAACGACGACTCGCCAGCGAAGAAGATGCTCGTTACAGATTGAACTCGCCAGCCCGTCACATGGCAGCCCTTCACCGCTCGTCCGCTTCAGCGGCTCGTTAGTCAGCGCGCGACACACCACCAGAACGTCAGCGCCGTCGCTATGGACCCCAGTAATCGAGGCGGTAGGTCTGCCCGGATTCAACACGGACAGCGACTTCGGTGCCACAGGTAACGATGTGGTCGCCCGGAATGATCGCTCCAGCTACTCCGACCGCGTGCGGCCAAGGCGCGCCGTCCACTGTGAGTGGACCACACTGGCCACCGTTGTCGTCGACGACGACGAGGTACGTTTGGCCATCCAGTGACGGTGTGCTGCTTCCACGCAGGTCATGTGCGGTGCAGCCGATCACCGAAAGGCCGACGAGCCAGCAGAAAGTACGCCGCAAGAACCCTCCTTCACTACAATGCTCGGCGCTGACTAACGCAGAGTTCACCGGCGAGCGCCGGCTATCTAGGCGCGAAGATGCATGCTGTTGTGTGTCCTCGCCAGGCGCTCACATGGATGCCCTATAGCGCTTGTCCGGTGCAACGCTTCGTTAGCCGGCCCGCGGTTCGAACCCTACGATTCGGCTACCGGACCGGGGTCGCTGCGATACTCGTCCGACCAACCGATGCGATCATCGAGGTACTCGTCAATCTCGGAATCGTCCAAGCCGGCCAGCAGCGCGCCCAATTTCAGGTCGCCGCGTGCTAGGGCGACAACCGCCAAGGCAGAACGCATCAGGTCCCGATCACCGGCCTCCCGCAGGTCTTCGAGCGCAAGCTCGGCGAGCTTCGCCCAAGCCTGACGATAATCTGTAGCAAGCCATGTCGGTAACGGCGGGTTGCGCCGGGCATGCCGCTCCGTTTCGATCGTCGCGGCCAATGCGTACACGTTCCAGTCACGCGTGCGTGCCCCGCGCGCCAGCTCCACGAGGACCGGGAGCGCGGCGTAGGAGGCCGCGCCGACGTCGCCCTGATGGTGCAACTCGTTCCACAGCTCTTCCCACGTGGCGCGATCCGTCCAGTCGCCGGCTAGGCGGCGGAGCGCCGGCGTGGCGTCATACGGTAGGCGGTACCCGCCGTGAAGCGAGGACCAGCGAGGATCGTCGAGAGTCAGCATTCTCAGTGGCAAGTGGTCCGGCTAACGCAAAGTTCACCCGCAAGCGCGCACAATAAGATGCGGCCGCGCAGCGGCCGCAGTCCATAACTGCGCTTGTCGGGTGCAACGATTCGTTAGGCATCCGCTCGCGGAACTCACCCTACATCCCCGCGCGGAATACTCTCCGTGCCAGACCACCGTTGTGCATACCAGTTTACTGCCGCCTCCGCCCATGCCCGAGTGCTCTTGCGCGACACATTGAGCCCGAAGTGATCCGTGAACTCGTGGTGGAGGAATGCGGCGATCTCCTTCACGGGCGCTTCCTCCTCGAGCTGGCGCAGGAGCGGCCCGACGACGCACTCATACTCATCACGCGGCCAGTCGGGGTCGGCCATGACGCCGATCGGATCCCAGGCGTTGACGAGATCTCGCAGTTCGCGGAAGCGTACGCGCAACTCTGCCCGGTTGAGTCGCAACTATCCCAACTCCGAAGTTCGTGGATGCCTAACGCAGAGTTCAGCAGTGGGCGGCCCCCCCACCAACCAAGAGAATGCTTGGGCCATCGAGATCTCGCCAGGCAATCACACGGCGGAATCCCAAGCGCCCATCTGCTGCAACGACTCGTTAGCGTGCCGAGATTCGCATATGGCGGATTGGTAGCCTCTCCTGCGTTCCACGATGCGGGAGAGGGCACCGATCCAACGAGGGTGCGAAGGGCTCGCTCCAGCCCCGGCGATGCGATTCCGGAACGGCCGACCGCGGCGCAGCCGCACTCTCTCACGAAGCCTCGCCCTGCTCACATTGAGGCGAACGATCGTGGACTATAATCTAGCACTCCACGATGCCAGCCACGCCGCACCGTGATCACCAGCGCGAGAGGAGCTCCTCCACATTTCCCTCGCACATGGGCCGGTGAGTGAAGGCCGGCTGGCACGCTAACGC
>Ga0182738_1006995_pt1 | contig 11560 bp, 9 predicted proteins | sample eDN5th30CBELigMG_FD_128876 | JGI IMG/M metagenome (GOLD analysis project Ga0182738, IMG submission 128876) | Enriched Miracle-Growth compost microbial communities from Emeryville, California, USA - eDNA 5th pass 30_C BE-Lig MG (version 2)... ...
AACATCCCGCCGGCCGAAGCCGAGGAGCGCTACTACGCCATGCTCGACGAGCCAGCCATGGCGGCGTGACTCAAACCAAACAGCCTCCGGCAAACCCGGGGCGGTTCACTGCCCGATAGGAGGCGATGTGCTTCGCGGTGGCGACTCCGTGGCGATTCAGCGCGACATGAACATTATCACGCGCAATGCGCTGCTTTGCAAGTATTTGATTTTACTTGAGAAAAATGGCGCGCCCGAAAGGATTCGAACCTCTGACCCCCAGATTCGTAGTCTGGTGCTCTATCCAGCTGAGCTACGGGCGCCCGGAACGGCCGATGGCCGCAGTGCGCGCATAGCTAATGAATCGGCGGTGGGAATGCAAGCGCGCCGATCATGGCAATGCCGATCATCGCCGTCATGCCGTCGCGCCGCGGTCCCGCGCTGGCAAGGGGCGTCGCGGCCGGAGGTGGCGTGACGAGTGAGAGGGGGCAGGCGGGGTTGTGCTGCCGCCGGGGGGAAGGGGCCGGCAAGGGAGGTCGCAAGGCCCCGTCGGGAAGGACCGGCCAGCTCTGCCGGTCGTCGGGGTCGGGGGGCCTCGATGCCGGGGCCCGCCACCCGCGGCACCCTCACCTCCTGGCCACCCTACGCGGCGTTGCGCGGGCCGCTTCGCGACCGGTCCGGGATGGTCACCTCGAAGCGCGCGCCGGGACCCTCCTTCTCGACGAGCGCGATGCCGCCGCCATGGGCGCGGGCGAGCTCGGCGGCGATGGCGAGGCCGAGGCCGGTCCCGCCCGGCCGCGCGCCGCCCTGGAAGGCCTGGAAGAGATGGGCCCGGGCCCGCTCCGGCACGCCCGGGCCGGTGTCCTCGACGGTGATCGTGACCTTGCCGGCGGCATGTCCGGCGCCGATCGCGAGCCGGCGCACGAGGACCGGGTTCTGGTCGCCGCCGTCCAGCGCCTGGATGGCGTTGCGGGCGAGGTTGTTGAGGATCCGGTAGAGCTGGTCGGGGTCGGCATCCACCTCGAGCCCTTCGGGCACCGCGTTCTCGAAGGCGATCGTCGGATGCGAGAGGAGGCCGAGGCTGTCGGCGACCTCCTCGACCAGCCGGTCGAGGCGGACGAGGCGGCGCGCCGGCGGCGCCTCGCGCGCCCGGCCATAGGCGAGCGTCGACTGGGTGAAGGCGATCGCCCGGTCGAGCGCGGCGATGAGCTTGGGCGCGAAGCGCTGCACCGTGGGGTCGGGCAGGCCCCCGAGGCGGTCCGAGAAGAGCTGCGCCGAGGCCAGCATGTTGCGGAGGTCGTGGTTGATCTTGGACACGGCGAGCCCGAGGTCCGCCAGGTGGCGCTGCTCGGCGAGCGTCGACTGCAGGTCGCGCTGCATGCCGGCGAGATGCTCCTCGGCGACGCCGAGCTCGTCGCCGCGGCCGCTCGGCACGATGATCCGGCCGGGGTCCTCGGACGCCGCGGCGAAGCTCACCATGTTGTGCGAGATGCGGCGGATCGGGCGCACGAACATGCGATTCACGGCGACGAAGAGGAGCACCGCGAGGATCAGCGACACCGCCGCCCACAGCCACAGGACGCCCGCCGAGTAGCGCAGCATCGCGGCGCGGAGCGGCGCGTCGCCGATCACCAGCTCGATCTCGGCGCCGGAATAGGAATTGCCGACCACCCGCAGGATCCGCTCCTGCGGCATGAGCAGGGTGCGGAACGCCTCGATCACGTCCTCGCTCGGCTCCATGGCGCGGAGGTCGACCACGCCGTCGACCACCGGCGGCATCTCCACGGCGGCGATCAGGCGGCTGACCGAGCCGCTGCGGATGGCGATGGCCGTGGCGCCGACCGCCGCGAGCAGCTCGTCCTGGATTTCGCGCGGGATGTCGGCCTGCTCGGGGGCGGCGAGGACCACCGCGGCGGTGTCCGCCATCGCCAGCCGGTCCGACAGCCAGGTGACGCGATAGGAGGCGATCCGCGGCACGTAGATCAGTACCGCGCTGACCAGCGCGAAGGCGACGGTGAGGATGAGGAGCTTCCAGGAGAGCCCCAGCCCGCGGCGCGGCACGCCGGTACTGCCCCGCGCCGGCTTCCCCTCGGACAGGGCCGGACGGTCCGCCATGGGCTCAGCCCGGTCGCCGGAGCCAGGCGAGCGCCCCGCCCGGCCGGACCGGCGCCCGGCCCGGCCCGTCGAAGGCGATCGCCACGCGGTGGGCGATCTCGGCGCGGCTCGGATAGGGCGCCGGAAAATGCCGGACCGCGTCGATGTCGAGCCCGGCGGAGATCGCCAGCGACCAGAACGCGATCATCTCGGCGGCGTCGCGGGCCGTGATGCCGGCGCCGAGGATGCGGCCGCGGTCGGTCGCGATCACCTTGACGAGGCCCTCGGGGGCGCGCGCGATGCGGGCGAGGTCGTTCTCGGCGAGCGGGACGCGGAGCACGCGGACCAGCCGGTGGCGGACGCGCGCCTCGGTCTCGGAAAGGCCGACACGGGCGAGGCCGGGGTCGGTGAAGAGGGCGAAGGGAACGCCGGCCTCCGGGTCGGCGGGGCCCCGCCCGCCCGTGATCGCCGCCAGCGCCACCGCCGCATGATGCCGGGCCCGGTTGGCCGAGGCCCGGCCGGCGACCGCGTCGCCGATCGCGAACACCCGCTTGTTGGTGGTCCGCAGGCGCCGGTCGACGATGATCCCGGTCGGGCCGTGCTCGATGCCCGCCGCCTCGAGGCCGAGCGCGGCGACGTCCGGCCCCCGCTCCGGCAGGATGAGGAGGTGCGAGCCGTCCACGACGGTCTCCTCGCCCTCGTCGCGCACGGTGATGCGGACCCCGCCCTTCCGTCGCGCGATGGCGACGATGCCGGCCCGCTCGCGGATGCCGATGCCCTCGGCCCGGAGGCGGTCGAGGAGCGGGGCGACGAGCTCGGGATCCTCGTCGGCAAGAAGCGGTCCCTGGCCGATGACGCTGGTGTCGATGCCGAGGCGGTTGAACCCTTGCGCCAGCTCGAGGACGCGGGCGCCCGCGCCGAGGATGACCAGATGCGCCGGCTTCCGGGGCGCCGCGAGCACGCCGGCGAGGTCGACGGTCTCGACCCCGTCGAGGCCCGGATAGCTCGGCCGGACGGGAACCGAGCCGGTGGCGATGACGGTGGTCCGCGGCCGGATGACGGTCTCGCCGGCGTGGATCGTCCGCCGGTCGGCGAAGTGGGCGGGCGCGGCGAGGACGCGCACGCCGAAGGCCTCGATCCGCTCCCGCGAGAGGTTGGCGGCGGCGCCCTCCACGGCGCTGCGGACGTGCTGCTGGACCCCGGCGAAATCGACCTGGAGCGGCGCCCCGGTGACGCCGAAGGCGGGACCGCGGCGCAGCGATTCGTGAAGGCCCGCCGCGGCGAGCAGCGCCTTGGTCGGGACCGACCCGTCGCGGAGACTGGCGCCGCCGACCCGGTCGCGCTCGACCAGGACGACGGGAAGGCCCTGGTTCGCGGCCGCGACCGCAAGCGCGATGCCGCCCGGTCCGCCGCCGATGATACAGATTTCAGGCTGCAGTTCCTCGGCCATGGCCGCTTGTGTAGCCGCAGCCGGCCGGATTCGCTAGTTCGCCGCGCTGCGGCCGCCCGGTTCCCGTGGCGGGTCCGGACGTTGACTCGATTCGGGCCTGTCCGTATAAGCCCGAGCCAATTCCCGACGCAGAGATGTCACTATGAAACGGACCTATCAACCGAGCAAGCTCGTCCGCAAGCGCCGGCACGGCTTCCGCGCCCGCATGGCCACCCCCGGCGGCCGCAAGGTCATCAACGCCCGTCGCGCCCGCGGCCGCAAGAAGCTGAGCGCCTGAACCGGGCTCGCAAGGCGCAGGGCCGCGTGGAAAGGCTCCGGCGCCGGAGCGAGTTCCGCGCGGTGGCGCGCGGGCGGAAGCTGACGCGCCCCGGCTTCGTGCTTCAGGCGCTCGCCACGGCGGAGGCCCCGCGCGAGCCGCGGTTCGGCTTCACGGTGACGAAGAAGACGGGCAATGCCGTGGTGCGCAATCGCATCCGGCGGAGACTCCGGGAGGTGGTGCGGCTATCGGCCGCCGGCGCCGCCACGCCCGGGGTTGACTACGTGCTGGTCGGCCGCCGCGCCGCCCTGACGCTGCCATTTGATCGCCTCGTCGACGATCTGCGATCCGGTCTGGGCGCGATCGGGCGGCATGGCAGGGATCCCGGAGACAGGTCCGCGACATGATGGACAACAAGAACTTCCTTCTGGCCATCGGTCTGTCGCTCGCCATCCTGGTCGGCTGGCAGTACTTCTTCGCCCCCCAGCCGCCTGCGACCCCGCCGGTCGCCGAGGCGCCGGTCACGCCCGAGGGCACCGCGGCGCCCCCCGCGACGAGCGTCGACGGCGGGGCCACCGTCCCGGCGACGCCGGGGGCCGAGCCGAAGGACCTCGGCCGCGAGGCGGCGCTGGCGCTGTCGCCGCGCGTGCCGATCTCGACCGCGCGCGTCTCGGGCTCGATCAACCTCGTCGGCGCCCGGCTCGACGACCTCCGGCTCAACGACTTCCACGAGACGGTGGATCCGGCGAGCCCCACCATCGTCCTCCTCTCCCCGGTCGGCGGGCCCAACGGCTACTTCGCCGAGTTCGGGTGGATCGGCGAGGCGGCCGACATCGCGGGGCCCGGCCCCGACACCCGCTGGACGGCCCCGGCGGCGGCGGAGCTCACGGTCGACACGCCGGTCACGCTCACCTACGACAACGGACAGGGCCTCGTCTTCTCGCGCACCATCGCGATCGACGAGAACTTCATGTTCACGGTGACCGACGCGGTCGCCAACGGCACGGGCGAGCCGGTCGCCATAACGCCCTACGGGCGCGTCACCCGCATCGGCGAGCCGGAGAACCACGGCTGGTTCATCCTCCACGAGGGCCTCATCGGCGTGTTCGGCGAGCAGGGCCTCGAGGAGGTCGACTACGGCGACCTCAAGGACGGCCCCAAGACCATGGATCCGACCAGCCGCGGCTGGCTCGGCATCACCGACAAGTACTGGGCGGCGGCGATGATCCCGCCCCGCGACGCCGACTTCACCGGGCGCTTCGTGCGCACCACCGAGCCCTCGCTCCGCTACCAGGCCGACTATCGCGGCACGGCCGAGACGGTGCCGGCCAGCGGCAGCATCGAGACCACGACGCGGCTCTTCGCCGGCGCGAAGCAGGTCTCCGTCGTCGGCCTCAACTGGCTTTTCGTGACTATCGACGGCTATGCCCAGAAGTACGACATCGAGGGCTTCGAACTGCTGATCGACTGGGGCTGGTTCTACTTCATCACCCAGCCGATGTTCCTGGTGATCGACTGGCTGTTCCGCATCTTCGGCAATTTCGGCGTGGCGATCCTGCTCGTCACCGTCATGGTCAAGGCCATCTTCTTCCCGCTCGCCAACAAGTCCTACAAGTCGATGAGCGCGATGAAGAAGGTGCAGCCGCAGATGACGGCGCTCCGCGAGCAGTACAAGGACGACAAGGCCAAGCAGCAACAGGCGCTGATGGAGCTCTACAAGAAGGAGAAGATCAATCCGCTCGCCGGCTGCTGGCCGGTGGCGGTGCAGATCCCGGTCTTCTTCTCGCTCTACAAGGTGCTGTTCGTCACCATCGAAATGCGGCATGCGCCGTTCTTCGGCTGGATCCAGGATCTTTCCGCGCCGGATCCGACGACGATCTTCAATCTCTTCGGGCTGATCCCGTGGACGCCGCCGCACCTTCTGATGGTCGGCGTCTGGCCGCTGATCATGGGCGTCACCATGTTCATCCAGATGCGGCTCAACCCGACGCCGCCCGATCCGGCGCAGAAGATGATCTTCACCTGGATGCCGGTGATCTTCACCTTCATGCTGGCGAGCTTCCCGGCGGGCCTGGTGATCTACTGGGCGTGGAACAACACGCTGTCGGTCGCCCAGCAATACGTCATCATGCGGCGGCAGGGGGTCGACGTGAACCTCCTCGGCAACATCATGGAGACGTTCCGGAAGGCGCCGCCGCCCGCCGAGGCGCCACCGGCCGCGGCCAAGGCCCTGCCTGCGGCCAACGACGACGACGATGCGGCCGACGCCGGAGCCGGGAGCAAGAAGCCGGGGAAGAAGACGCAGGGCCGGAAGACGCCGCCGAAATCCGGCAAGTCGAGCGGCAATCCGAAGAACGCCAGCGCCTGAGCGGGAGGCGCCGATGCCCCCCGACGCGGATGACCCCGGCGCGGCGCTCGAGGCCGGCCGCATCGCCTTCGCCCGGCCCTGGCGCTTCGTCATGGGCGTCGCCGCCATCGCGGGCCTGCCGGAGGCGAGCGGCACCGAGATCGCCTTCGCCGGCCGCTCCAATGTCGGCAAGTCGTCGCTGATCAATGCGCTCACCGGCCAGGGAACGCTGGCCCGCACCTCGAACACCCCGGGGCGGACGCAGGAGCTGAACTTCTTCACCAACGACGGCGGCATCGTCATCGTCGACATGCCCGGCTACGGCTATGCCCGCGCGCCCAAGGCCGACGTCGATGCGTGGACGCGGCTGGTGTTCGATTTCCTCCGGGGCCGCGCCAACCTCCGGCGGGTCTACGTGCTGATCGATGCGCGGCACGGCGTGAAGGCCAACGACCGCGAGGCGCTGGACATCCTCGACAAGGCCGCCGTGTCCTACCAGATCGTGCTCACCAAGTGCGACAAGGAGCGCCCCGGAGAGCTCGACAAGGTCCTGGCGGCGACCCGTGCCGCCATCGCCAAGCGCCCCGCCGCACATCCCGAGATCATCGCGACCTCGTCGGCGACCGGGGCCGGCCTCGACGTCCTCCGGGCCGAGATCGTGGCGCTCCACGCGCCGTAGCCCCGCGGCGCTTGACGCACCTCAATGCGCGGCCGCGGCGGCCGGGCGATCCTCGCGCCATGGTGAGGCCGACGGCGAACGACGCCGCGGGGCGGCGGTTGGGCCGCATCGCGGCATGGCGCGCGATCCTCGCGCGGGGCTTCCTCCGTTGCGAGGTCCCGCATGCCGGTGCCGGCGTCGGGCCGCCGCCGTCGCGCGGGCCGAGCGAGGCGCTTCGCCAGGCGGCGTGGCCCGCGGCGCGGCCGGGCTGGCCGCGGGCGTCGTCGTAGGTCCCCGGCGGGGGCTCAGATGCGTCGCGACCGCCAGGTGATCAGCCGCTCCGCGAGGAGGGCGATGATGATGATCGCGCCGATCGCCGTGCCCTGCCAGAAGGGCGAGACGCCGAGGAGGTTGAGGCCGTTCCGGATCATGACCATGATCAGGACGCCCATCAGCGTGCCGATGATCGAGCCGCGCCCGCCGTAGAGGCTGGCGCCGCCGATCACCACCGCGGCGATCGCGTCGAGCTCGAGCTGGTTGCCGCCGATCGGGTCGGCGGACATGATCTGGGCCAGCGAGAAGGTCATCGCCACCGCGGCGAGCGCCCCGGAGGCGACGTAGGGGAAGATCGAGTAGTAGAGCGTGTTGAGGCCCGCGGCCCGCGCCGCCTCGATGTTCGACCCGACCGCGTAGATCGTCCGGCCGCCCTTGGTGTAGCTCAGCCAGAACCAGGTCGCGAGGTAGAGCGCGAGCAGGAAGATGACGTTGACCGGGATGCCGGCGACGGTCGTGTAGACGATGTCCTGGAGGCCCATGGGCAGGCCGGAGATCGAGCGCTGGCCGGAGACGATGTAGGCGAGGCTCCGGGCGATGGCCATCACGCCGAGGGTCACGACGAAGGGCGCGAGGCCGAACACGGCGATGAGCACGCCCGACAACAGGCCGATGAGGGCGCCGCAGCCGACCGCGAGCACGATCGCCACCGGGATCGGCAGCGCCTCCTTGAGGAATATCGCCAGCACGATGCCGCAGAATCCGGCCACCGAGCCGACAGAGAGGTCGATGCCGCCGGTGAGGATCACGAGGGTCATGCCGACCGCGACGATGCCCAGCACCACCGACTGGTCGAGGATGTTGAAGAGGTTCCGCTCGGTGAAGAAATGCGGCGAGATCAGGGCCAGAACGATGGCGAGGGCGACGGCGAGCCCGAGCATCCTGAACTCGAGCGAACTGACGAACCTGGGCATGGCAAGGGACCGGTTGGACGCGCTCATGCGTCGATCTCTTCGGATTGGTGTTGCTCGAACATCGTGGTCATGCGCGCGGCGAGGGCCTCGGGGTCGGGAATCGTCCTGCCCGGCGGCAGGCTGAGGCCGATCCAGCCGAGGTCGTGCCCGCGGCGGTTGGAAAGGCGGGTGAGGAGGGTGGTGCGGCCGTCGGCCTCGGTGACGAGGCCGGGCGCGCGGCGCGCCAGCGCCGTCGGGATCCGGGTATCAGAGGCGGCATGGACATGCCCGGCGGAAAGTCCCATCGAGGCGTCGCCGTCGCCCTCGGCAACGGTGAGGCAGACGAGCTGGTCGCCGTCGATCAGGCCCCAGAAGGCGGTGCCGCCGTGGGCCGCGACCAGTTCGCGGAGAAGGCGCGCATTGCGCTCGGCCGAGCTCCGGGGGGCCGCGAGCAGCGTCAGGCTCTCCTCGGTCAGCCGCGCGGCCGGGAGGTCGGCGATGGTGTAGCCGTCGCTCATCACCACGATCCGCTCGCAGAGCCCGAGGAGCTCCTCGAAGTCGGACGAGATCACCACCACCGCGATGCCGCGCTCGGCGACCTCGCGGAGGAGCTCGTAGATCGCCTGCCGGGTGCCGATGTCGACGCCCTTGGTCGGCTCGTCGAGGATCATCACCGCGGGCTCGATCAGCAGCCAGCGGGCGATGATTACCTTCTGCTGCATGCCGCCCGAGAAGTGGAGGAGGCTCGCGTCCATCCGGTCGGCCGGCAGTCCGAGGCGCTCGATCAGCGCGGCCGCCTCCTTCCGCCGCGGCGCGAAGCCCCGCCCGAAGCCGCGGTGCCGGCCCATCTGGGCGAGGAACAGGTTCTCGCCGACGGTCATGTCGGGGATGATGTTCTGGCGGCGCCGGTCCTCGGCGACCATGCCGATGCCGGCGCCGATCGCCGCGATCGGGCTCCGCGGCGAGATCTCGCGGCCGCCCATCGCGATCCGGCCGCCGGCCCGGTGGCGGAGCCCGAAGATCGCCTCGGCGCTCTCGGACCGGCCGGCGCCGACCAGTCCGCCGAGGCCGAGGATCTCGCCCTTGCGGACGGAGAAGGACACGTCCCGCACCCGCGGCGGCGCGCTGAGGCCGGTGACCTCGAGCACCACCGGCCGGTCATCCGCCCCGGCCGCCGGCGGTGGCCGGCGGTAGACGTTGCCGATGTCGCGGCCGACCATGTGGCGGATGATGTCGGTCTGGGTGAGGCCGGCGGTGGGCACGTCCTCGGCGACGGTCCGGCCCTCGCGGAGGATCGTCACGCGGTCGGTGATGGCGAAGACCTCCTCGAGCCGGTGCGAGACGAAGGCCAGCGCCTTTCCGCCGTCGCGGAGGCGCGCCATGATCTCGAACAGCCGCTCGACCTCGGTCGGGGAGAGCGAGGCCGTCGGCTCGTCGAAGATGACGAGGTCGGCGTTGAGCGCGAGCGCCTTGGCGATCTCCACCAGTTGCCGCTGCGCGGCCGAGAGGCGCCGCACCTCCATGTCGAGGGGCAGGACATGCTCGTGGCCGAGCTCGCCGAGGATCGCCTGGGCCTCCCGCCGCAGCTTCCCGAAGGAGAGCCGCCCCGGCCGGCCGTAGCTCGGCAGGAAGATGTTCTCGAGCACGCTCATGTCGGGCGCGAGGTTGGTCTCCTGCGCCACCAGCGCGATACCGGAGCGGAGCGCCTCGCGCGCCGAGCCCACCGCGAGCGGGGCGCCGCGGAACAAAAGCTCGCCGCTCGAGGGCGGCAGGTGGCCGCAGATGATGCGCGAGAGCGTCGACTTGCCGGCGCCGTTGGCGCCGAGGAGCCCGCAGATCTCGTTGCGGTAGAGCGTGATCGAGGCGTCGCTCAGGGCGTAGGCGCCGCCGAAGACGCGGGTCACGTCGCGCGCCACCAGCAGCGCTTCCCTGGTCTTGCCGTTCTCGGCCGTCAACGATGGGGCTCCGGGATTCCAAGGAAAAGTGTCCGGGGGAGGCGGTCCCCCGGACAGGATGGGCGCGTTGCCGGCCCGGATCACATCTCGTTGGCGAACACGGTCTCCTTGATGACCGGGAGCTCTTCCTCGATGTTCTTGCTGGTGACGATCTTGATCGGCACCAGGACTTCCTTCTCCGGGGTCTCGCCGTTGAGGTGGGCGAGCATGGCGCGGCCGGATTCCTGGCCCATCAGGTAGGGCTGCTGCATGCCGGACACGACGAGCTCGCCGGACTGGAGGAGCGGGACGAACTCGGGAACGCCGTCGAAGCCCGCGACCAGGATGTCGCCGGTGAGCCGGGCTGCCTTGAGCGCCTGGAGGGCGCCGAGGGTCGGGCCGTCGGTCTGGACGAACAGGCCCGTCATCTCCGGGTTGGCGGTGGTCATGTCCTGGACGAACTTGAAGGTCTCGTCCGCGGTGTAGGTCTGCATCTGCTGGAGGCCGGCCTCCTTGGTGATGCCGGCGGCGGCGAGGGCGTCCTTGAAGCCCTTGGTGCGGGCCTGGCCGTTGAGCCGGGCCTGGCTGATGCCGACGATGCCGACGCTGCCGCCGTCCTTGCCCGCTTCCTTCATCGCCGCGGCGAGCGCCTCGCCGACGCCGTGGGCGCCCTGGTAGTTGTCGGAGATGATGAAGGAGACGTAGTCGCCGCTGTCGGTGCCGATGTCGGCGATCACGACCGGGATGTTCGCCTGCTTGGCGAGGTCGAGCACGGCCGGGGCGGTCGAGCTGTCGGTCGGCGAGATGATGATGCCGGCGACGCCGCGGGCGATCGCGTCCTTGGCGTTCTCGAGCTGGGTCTGGGCGTTGTTGCCCGAATCGTAGGCCTGGTAGCTGTAGCCGCCTTCGGTGGCGACGTTCTCGATGCCCTTGGACAGGTAGCGCCAGAAGGCGAGGTCGAGGCCCGGCGTGAGGTAGACCAGCTCCTTCGACTGGGCGAGGGCCCCGGTCGCGGTGCCGGCGATGCCCGTCAGCGCGACGAGCGCGGCGGCGGCGGTAGCGGTGAAAAGGCGTCTTGTAAGCATGTCACGTTCCTCCTGTTGTGTCGTCCCAAGTTCCCACGGCCGTGTTCCCACGGGCAGTCTCTCCCTTCCTCCCTGCGGGTCGGGAGAAGAGCTGTCTGGTCGTCTCGTAGATCCGCGTCTCGTGGAGCGCGAATGCGGCGGCTGCGGCGGCGGGGTCGCGCGCCGCGAGCCCGGCGAGGATGGCGCGATGGTCGGCAATGCTGGTCTCGATCCGGCCCGGCTGCGCCACGACGCGGCGGCGGTGGTCGAGGAGATAGGAGTAGAGGTCCGATGCCATGTCGGCCAGCACGGCGTTGCCGCTGGCGCGGTAGATCGCGGTGTGGAACTCGCGGTCGCAGATGAGGAACCGGACGGGGTCGGTGCGCGCCGCCTCCTGGCCCGCGATCGACTTGCCGAGGGCGTCGAGCGTCGCCCGGTCGATGCGGAGCGCGGCGGCGCGGGCGACGGCATCCTCGATCAGCAGCCGCGCCCGGTGCACGTCGTCGAGGCTGTAGGCGGCGATGTCGCGGTAGCGGGCGGATTCGATCGCAA
>Ga0182738_1006997_pt1 | contig 11557 bp, 7 predicted proteins | sample eDN5th30CBELigMG_FD_128876 | JGI IMG/M metagenome (GOLD analysis project Ga0182738, IMG submission 128876) | Enriched Miracle-Growth compost microbial communities from Emeryville, California, USA - eDNA 5th pass 30_C BE-Lig MG (version 2)... ...
CCAAGATCACTTTCATTGCAGTATTCGAGGATAAGATAAAAGTTGTTGGCAGTTTTTTTCATATCATATAATTTGATGATATTGTTATTGCTGCAGCTCTTGAGAACGCTGATTTCATTTTCGAGAAGCTCAAGGAATTTACCTTTGAGGAGATCTCTTCTAACAACTTTGACAGCGACATCTTGGCCATTGGTTTTATTGTATCCCTTGAAGACTTCACCGAATTGTCCAGCACCGATTTTTCTTTCAAGGACGTAGTTATCGACTTGCTTAGGCATTTGGAAATTTGGTATTGGAATTATATATAATTATACTAATTTTGGATCAAGTATTAGCTTAAATAATAAAAGACTAAATTTTTTTGCAGCAAAAATATCTCTACGCCAAATTAGCGCTTTTTAATTCGAATTCTTTTATAGAGAATTTGATTAGCCTTAAAATCCCTCGATTCTAACTCTCATCGGAGATCAGAGCGGATGCTCTTGAATGGCTAGATTAGCGAGATAGATTTCGATCAGATTTCGATTTCTAATGGAAAAGCTGGAGATTTAGGGATCATAGCATGGGTTCGAAAAATATTTTGGGAGCTGGTCTAATTTTAATGAGAGCGGCTGATTAATAAAGCTAAAATTTTAAAATGTATTTTTTATTGATCCACAAATGTAAGAAGTATCTGCTAAAGAACCAACATTTCCCAAATAAAAGAATTCGTTGAAATCTGGCATGAAACTTTGACCAAAAACTTTGGATCCAGGGGCTCATGGGAGATGGGCTTCTTTTTCCCATTAGATAAGGCTTCAGATCAAGCTAATGGTGAGAGAGGTGATTGAAAAAGGTGGCTTGATGCGCCTTTAAGGACTATTTTGTAATTGCGGGCTTGATACTTTTTGGAGGCGACTTTAAACCTTAGACTAAAATGCTGAAATTGGATTAATCTTGTAAGTTGATATCCTCTCGAGGAAACAATCTAGAAGGATTTGCCCGGAACTAAAAAATGATAAGACGACGAAATTTTTCAAAGGTAGAAGCGAAATCCTCTAAAATTTTTCACTATTATTTATCATTCCTTTTAAAAATTGGTGAGCGGCACTTTGTTGAAATTTTTATCCGTAGTTAAAAATGTATCCAACTGCTTTCTTTCCTTCAAGAATACTTCTCTGCCGCCATCTCCTATAATTAGAAAACTCAACACCTTCTTGGTGAAAAGTAAATTCCTCTTTGAATTTCAATCCTCCCACATGTATGAAGATGAGAATTTGTGCCTGCTCCATTGAAAGAAGGGGGAACAACAGCAATCTTATGATTCCATAATGTTTTCTCGAATCAGCGACTTGCGAAATTTTAAAGTCAAGAAAGTTGATTACTATAAGTGGAAGAAATTCCAACACTGGCAAAGTGGTAGAGAAATCGAACGGTATTTTTGTTTTAATCAGATTTCCTCTTGAAATTGAGAAGGAGGAAGAGGTATATCGGGTTTAATTAATATTTAGTCAGTAAAGGAATTATTTTTTACTTTTTTTGGGAATATAAAATCTCCTCCATTCCATTTTCATTTCCTTGATTTTCTTGTTCTCTACTCCATTCCACCCAAACTTAACTCCACTGAAATTGTATTTCATAGATTCGAGAAAAGAGTTATTTTTATTTAGAAGAGGGAGATCGGGCTTATTATATACCGATAGATGTAAAACCATATCCAAGAGAACTTTATCTTTGGACATTACGTGGATTGAAAGATTATTCTCAACTCAACCATATTCAACAAGAAAATTTGATTCAAATTTAGAAATTCGAATCCTTTTTAATATTTCTATTGCTGTTGATTTGTGAGTGTGGACCTTTTCAGCAACCTTGAGAAATCCTTGGGCTCTATCCAAGAAATTTCACGACCAGAAAAGAGAGAAAAGCACAAATTTTATTCTCTTTTTTTGATGATGGTGAGAGAAGATAACTTCTTTGTGAGAGAGATTTGAAATTTCGACAACTCATTGTTGACTCATCTTTGTGAGAAAATAAAGGTCCTCTTCATCAAAAGACTCAAGTTAGTTTGAAGATAACTTCTTTCATTATTATCGGTAATTTTTCCATAGAGAATATGATTCTAAGTAGAGATTTTGAGAATAGAACCTGAATATACACCATTTATCTTATCTCTATATAAACAAGAGAAGCTGAAAAACCTTCTATCCTCGAAAACAGGGGTTCAAAGAAACTCCAAAATATGACTCTATTCTTTTGGGGAAAATGATTAAGACTTCAAAACTTGGAAATTTTGGAAAGACTAACCCTAAATTGATCCGAACAAGTTGGTTCAGTTGTATTGCAATCTGAAAAGAACAATAGGCACTGATAGAACCAATGTTTGAGGAAAATATCCAAGAGTGATAAGAATAGTCTGAGTTAAAAGAAGTTCGCTCCAAAATTTGCAAAGACAAAAAATTAATTTCAAACTAACTGAGCCAAATCCAAACTATAATTTCAAAGTCTCATTCGATTTTTGCCCTCCTCCTATGAGTTTCATAACTCTTTATTAAATTGAGAAATCTCAATTTGAGGAAGTGAACCCCATGCTTGGGCTGGGATTTCTCTTTTGACAATTCTTTGTATTATTGGGAGATATTATGAATGGAAATTTTGTAAGGTTCTTTTAGCTTTTGAACAAACAATTGGTCTTTTTGGATGAGGATTTAAATTTTGCCTCAGAAAGAAATTGGAAAATTTGATTTCTAACAACTATTGAGAATATTTGTAACTGTAGAAAGTACTACATTGATTTTTTTAAGAATTTTTTTTGGTCCAGACTTGATCCTCAACAAAATCTATGAGAAACTACAAGCAGGCGAAATTGAAGGGATCTCAAACTAAAATTTCTAGAAAATTCTAAATTTACGATAGATTATAATTTGGTAGAAAATGAATGTAAGATTATCGTGTTTTTTCGATTTTATTTTTCGAATCTCAATCAAAACAAATTCCAACACCTTTTTAACATTACAAAGGATTTGTACGTACATGCTCAAATTTATTTAGACAAATTTCAATTTTATTTAAACAATTTTTTTTTTTTGCAAACAAACTAATTCTCGAAAAATCATCACCTAAATGGAGGCAAATAAGATTACCATCAAGATCAAGCATCTCACTGATAAAGTCTACGATGTCGAAATCGAAGAAGGAGCTTCAATCCTTGACCTCAAGGCAACTCTCTCTCAAATCACTGGCGTCCCCGCCACTGATCAGAAATTGATCTTCAAGGGTAACCCATTTTTCTCCCCTCTTTTTATTCAACTTCCTCAGGAAAAATGCTCAAGGACTCTGATATCCTCAAGGCTCTTGGCGTTGAAAATGGAAGCGCTTTGCATATGGTCCAAACTAAGGCTACTCCCGGTACAACTGGAACAACTTCTCAACCTACTACTACTCAAAGCACCACCGGAACTTCTGGTAGTAATTTCGGTATCCCCACCAATATGTCAAGCGGTGGCGGTGGCCTTTTGAACCAATTCGGATTTGGTATATTATATAAAAATCATATTTGATACTCAATATTCAATAGCTCCTTCAAACAACTCAAATGCCAATAATCCCATGGCCTCAATGATGAATAACCCTTTTGTCCAACAGATGATGCAAAATGTAAAAGAATAGTTTTTGAACAATTTCCTGAACTTCCATCATAGATGCTTTCAAACCCCGACATGCTCAGAAGCATGATTAACAACAACCCTATGCTCAAGCAAATGGTTGACAACAACCCTGAAATGGCTGCCGCATTAAACGACCCTGCCATGCTCCAAATGATGTCTGACCCTCAAGTTATGAATGCTGCAATGGGCATGATGAATAGAATGGGACCCAATCCTTTTGGATCTATGATGGGTGGAACTGGCTCTTTCCCTCAACCAGGTATCTTTTCCATGAAGAAGAAGAATAATCTAACGATATCGAATTTCAGGTGGAGGCACTCAAACTCAAACTCAATCCCAAAATACTGGTGGCACAACTACTGACTCCACAACCAACAACACTTCTGGAACCACTGGCACTAGCAATACTAACGCCAACGCTAATCCTTTCGGAGGCCTTGGTGGCTTCGGTGGATTAGGCGGCCAAAGTCCTTTTGGAAGTATGATGAGTGACCCCAACTTTTTACAAAACATGCAAAATATGCTTGGTAATTATTGACTTTTTTCGCAAAAGAGTAATTTTTTGTTTAGGCTCCATGGGCGGTCTTGGCGGCTTCGGAGGCGGTTTTGGCGGTAACACTGGAGGTACTACTGGAACTACTGGCACCACCGGCACCACCGGCACAACTGGTACTACAGGAACCACTGGCACCACTGGTACCACTGGAACTACTGGCACTCAACAACAAGGACAAGGAATGTTTAACCCATTCATGAATCCCTTTGGTTTTGGAGGATTTGGAGGTTTCGGAGGAAACCAATTTGGTAACATGGGCGGCTTTGGTGGCTTCGGAGGAGGCTTTGGAAATCAACAAGCTGACAACAGACCTGCTGAAGAAAAATATAAAACTCAATTGGAGCAACTTGAAGCTATGGGATTTGTGAATAAAGAAACAAATATTCAAGCTTTGACTGCTACCAACGGAAATGTGGACGCTGCTGTTGAAAGAATCCTCAATATGCTTGGAAAATAGAGATTGATATTGGAAAAAATTTTAGAAAAAAATATATTAATGAAAATGAAAGCGTAATAATAGTCGAGAGCTTTTTTGTATGCTTGTATATATATAAAGAGATTTTACCAAGAATAATGCTTTGAAAAATTGATTCCCCTACTTTAAAGATTTCCTCGATAAAAATTTTCTTCAAATTTTTTTTTTAATTTTGAAACTGATCAGGTGGTAGAAAGGATCAGATGGCTTGGGGGTTTGAAAACTAACGCGTTGCGTTAATTAGGAGCCTTTTCTAAAGGAGTTTCAATGAGTAGAAAAAAATTAGAGGATTCTAATTAGGAGGGAAACCTTTAAAATTATCAAATTTCAAGTTTCTTTTTCACTGTTCCATTTTCTTTTGACTTCGAGCATGACGTCTAAGAAACACAAAATCTCTGGAAAATTACTCTTTTTTCATTTGTTTTTGAGCAATTCTTTGCTCTTAATAATGTCTCAATGAGAATGATTGAAAACGTATTATCATAGATAAAAAATGTCAAAACTGATGACCCAATTATCATAGAATATTCTCTCAATTATCCTCTGGGAAAGATTTTGGTGAGGGAGGTCAACTTCAAATGTCTCATGACGGATCCAAAATTACAAACAAATGAAAATACATAAAAAACTTCATTGAACTACGTGTTACAATTCACGCTTCAATATGAAAGTTATGAAGTATATGTGAGCTTGAAATGTAGACAAAGAGATTACCTTTGTTACCTTTTATCTAACAAACAAAATAGAAACCGCCATTAATACACATGATGCAGAAACCCATGGGCTGAGTCTATCACCTAAGAACCTTAAGCCAATTAATAATCAATATATTATACCTATAACTGCTGCTCTTCTGAGGAATCCAAGGAAACTGAAAGAGAATTATTAGATAAACCTGAAAGCAATCAAGATTATACCCTTCTTTATTAGAATTGACCATATTGGGGAAAATAGCTCTGATATACGAACAAGTGCAAATGACGAGGAGGACAACGATAAGGAGACTTTGGAAATTGAAGAAGGCGGACTATGAATGGTTTAGAGAGGTTTAACAAGGATTTTACCATTTCTGAGTGTTGATTTATGTGTTTTTTTTGTATTAAAAATCTTATAAGAAGTAATTTTTCAGCGCCTGTCTAAAAATTTAATAACAGCCTGAGTCAGTTCTTGAAGTGTCCGATTCGATTTCATGACAAAATATACTCAGAAATGTTCTGAGTAAATAAAATAACTAAGATTTCTCTAATAAAGGCAGCTGAAAGTACAGACACGGGTATACCTCCGAAAAAGTTTGATAGAAATTGTTTGACAAAAAACCTGAATTTTTCGGGGATGCATTTCAAGAAGAGACGAGAATGGAGAATTATTTAGTTGAGGATTATTTTAAATTTGAAATCGTCGCGTTTTCCCCGACCGAGCCTAAAAAAATGTTTCTCAGTAAGATGAAAACTTTTTAATGGAAATTTGGGCTAAACTTGATGAAGTCTCTTTCTCTCTAAATCTACTAAATGCGCAGAAATTAGAGATTGAGCATTTCTGAATTTAAACTGAATAATGAGTTTACAAAATTCTCTCTTAAGCAACCCTCCTCGATCAGGTTCAGAGCTTCACCGCTCTCACCAAGCAGTTCCATTCATGATTGACAGCCTGCCTCTGGCGACAATCTAATTCAACCATCTGAATAAAGAAGAAACCATCCGAAAAAAGGTATTTCTCCTTCATATTCTTCAGGAAAAATAGCTTCGACAGGATGGGGCATATCGGTTTCAATAGAATTTCTGCTTATCCTAAGCCTTCTTCTTGCAGCAAAATTTTATTCACTAAATCGACTTTGAGATTGGGAACTGGAAAAAAAATTTTGAAATAACGATCAAAAGAAACCAGAGATTCTAAATAATTATAATTGGAGTTAAATCTTTGTATTTCAATTTGTTGATAAAAAACAACAAAAATCTATCAATGATTCTAAAGAAGGGTAAAAATTTTTTGTCATCTGAAAAAACAGCATTGTAAAAAGTTTCGAGGTCTGACTCCAAGAGAAAGATTCTGCTTGGAATTTTGGGAGGGTTTTGTTTCTCTGAAATTGTGAGTCAAAAACAGAACGTAAAGAATAGAAATTAGTTCAATTCAGAAAAAATTATTTTGAGGAAAAGAGTTTCGTGAAATCGAAATTTCAATTCGCCCATTTTAATTTTGAAAGAAGGATCTGAAAAAATGTTAAGAGAATTTTTATCCTTTCTTTTCTGATGTTGAAACTCTTATTTCTCAAATAATTTAGAAATAGTTTTAAATGATAAGCAAAGATTTTTTATGCACTTTTTTGGAAGTATATAGGCTGAAGTAATAGGAACTTATGAATAATAGGATTTGAAATATAAATAGAAACTAGTGAAGGACGAACAAATCATGATTCAGAAACAAAGTAAGAATAGAGTAATCTTAATTTCTAAGGAGCAATCAGTTGAGGTTCAATATCATCATCATCATCATCGTCATCGTCAGAGCTATTGTGATCCGGGCCAGGAATATGATTTGAAATAGGAGTTGGGCGTGTTGGGGTTCTCTTTTCGCAACACTTTCTTCCAATTTCGCTGATGAAAAGAACGAAGAGTGTTATACAAGCAAGGAAAGAGTATCCAGTATTATCTTCGTCACCGGATCTCAAAAACCATCCACAAGACAAGCATGCAAGAACGAGTAAAATAAGGAAGAGCCAGGCGCAGTCTAACGAGTAGTTTAATACATATCGAGTAAATAAAGTACTTGTTCGTCGATCTCTACTTCCGAGCATTGTTGAAGTCAATGATGAGGTTTGAGGAGAAAAATAATTCTGATTTATAAATTTTTGGAAATTTGAAATATTGATTTTCCTCACCCCGGCTTCGAACTATGTTTTCACTTTTCAGTCAGAATGAAGCTTTTGAACTGAAATTTGAGCCCAAAGATATGAAATTAGTCAGCATCTAAAAAGTTTGAAGTCGCCTAAATTTAATAATTCACACTTCTTAATTTAAACTTAATTATGAGTCTTCAACAATCTCTCTTAAATCCTTCTCCTGGGTTAGACATGACTACAATCCCCCAAAGCCAACCAGGAACACATGTTCTCCCTTCTCAAGAAACAGGTTTAAGATGGAAGAATCCCTATCGTGGTAATTATCCTCTCCTACACTCATAACATCTTTAAGGAATGCAACCACCAATTTCAGTTCAATTTTGTATCATGTTTGTTCTACTGATCTCAATGATGACTGTATTCTTCACCTCATCAGGCACTGGTTGGACCTTGAAGGCAGGCAAGATTGCGTTTCCTGTGATGATGATTGTGTTATTGAGCGTATTCTTGGGATTGTCTCCCTTAAGGAAACAGTTCGTTAAAGAACTCAAAAGAGCATTCAAGAAGCTCAGATGTAGAGATTAAGAGTCTGCAAATCTCCTTCTCTATTTTATTGTATCATCATAAATGTAATGAATACCTAACCAATGATCGCATACTTTATTCATACGGCTCACTACTTGCTTACCTCTACATACTATTTATACTTTGTAAGATGTGAAGAAGACTATCCATCTCTGACTTACTTCCTTCAAATGTCTCCTACTCATCAATTTCTCTACAGAATGAGTCGAAACGTAGTGAAACTTCAATCTTATAAGAAGTAATTTTTCAGCGCCTGTCTAAAAATTGAATAAAAGCTCGAGTCAGTTCTTGAAGTGTCCGATTCAATTTCGTGACAAAATGTACTCAGAAACGTTGTGAATAAAAACAAGAAATTTCCTTTTTAAATTTAAATAAGCCACTATGGTTCCTATGATTTCTATAGTTGTCTTACTTTTGTTGGTTCTTTCTTTTGGAGAGAACAACCTCACAGTTTTGAGCGTTTTCTTTGATTGAAAACTGACTTTTTATAATAGGATTATGAGATTAAATCAAAAGAGTGTCGTGTTCAGTTTGAGGGTGAACGAAATTTTTACAATTCAACAGATGGGAAATGTTATCCAATGATAAAATGCAACTCAAACACTCAGGTATAAATTCTTTTGCTTATAAATAAGGTCTGATGGGAGAGAGAAAAAAATCGGAAAAAATTAACCTGTATTATAGTTTTATGTGAGAATGACAAATACCTGTCATGAAAAGATCGTATATTCAAGAACTAAAAGAATATCAACAAGTGAACCTTCCTATTTACTGGATTCTGCCGTTAATAGTAGCAGCAAGAGTGCATTGGTCAAAGTAATAATAAAAAGTTTTCTTTAAAAAATTGAGTTTAAAAAGAAGGAGATAAAATGCGTTTATGGGAAGTTTATGAATATAACCAGATCCAAAGCCCAAATCTGTATCTGTGATGCTGGATACACAGATCCTATCAACCAAGTAAAAGAAATGTATTTTCAGAGAACTTATTTGAAAGGATTTAAACTCTCCTTATATCACCAAATGTAGCGTTCTGATAAGTTCAGATTCGGACCCATATGTGGATTATTCAAGTTATAATAGCACAACAGTGATATCAACCGGAACTAGCTATAGCTATTTATGGTACACCGTGCCAATTGTAAAGAAAAATTGTCCCTATCTGTGAATAATCAATTTAGCTTGTTGTATTGGGAATAATGGTCCTTTTCTTAGTGTATTGGTGCTGTTGTTGTAGAAGAAGGAAAATTGGAAAAAGGGAACAAATAGTTATCCGAGCATAACAAATTTAGAGTATTCTGATCCAAATAATGTGAACACCTGATTTGATTTGATTCAATTCAATGTTAAACTCATGCAAAAATTTTTGTTTCATAATTTAACTTACTGGATATGAATATAATAAAAGTGTTTAAGCCATTATGCAAATGAATGTTATCGATAGGTAGATATATATTAACGATATGTGGATTGATTACAATAAAATAAGAGATAAGTAATGATGGGCTGGTGAAACCAAATCTTGGAAAATTAGCAGGTATTTGGCTTGGGATTGGCTTTCCACACTCACTTGAGCAAAGAATCTCCAAAAAAAGGCCGACAAACAGGCTTTCATAAAGTAAAAAGCCCTCAAAATACATTAATAACTCTTTAATAATAATTGATAGAGATATTTATATATTGTTGAGGTCAGTCAAACACTAATTACTGTTATTTTTATTTTTTGTTTTGTTTTTGATTTTATGTTATTTGAGGCAGTTTAATAACTGCCGCTAATTGTCATTTTCCTGCGACAATATCAAAGACAATTTGGGACTTGTTGGCTGGGACATAATCCAAAAGGTCTCTGTTCATAAAGCTATATAATGTTTGGAAAAGTTGGTGAGTTGCATTGCGAATTTCGGCCTTTGTTTCTTCAATACACTTTGAAATAACTGGAATCACATTCTTTGTGATCAAGATTGGCTTCTTGGAATATAGTCCTGAAGCAATTTCTGATAAAGGAATTAATTTGGGGGAAAAGAGGAAAGAATTACCATTTAGTTTTGAAAGGATAGCAATTTTAGCTTTGACGTTTGTAAATGGAAGAGAGTTTGTCCAGCTTGGAATCAAGATACTTGGGTCAATGCAATCAGATAGAGCTTCAAAGAGATTTTCTGCTGCATTTTTAATGCTTGGGTTAACTGATCCCAATAATGCCAATGATGCATTCGACACAGTTGTTACATTACTTTCAATTGAAGGCTATTGGGAGAATTAGGACCCAAGGAGCAAGAAAGGAAATACTTTAAGTTCAGGAATCATATCGATGAAAGCACTAATGGCAGAACTGGAGACTTTAGTGTTGGAATCTTGCATTAATTTAGTGAAGTAGTCCATGTATTTATGAACAAGCTTGGATCTTGGGAGAGTATCACAATGTTTCTTTCCAAAATCAGCCAATGCATTTGCTGCATCATATCTTGTTTTCCAATCTAGAGGGAAGGGAGATTAACTATTTAATAAAGGGTTAGATTATACCTGAAGCATCAGCTTGGGTGAAGATTCCTTGAAGATCCTCATAATCTTTAGGGTCTCTAGCGCCAGCCTTGATGGCTTTCTTTGGTTTTTCGGATGTTGATAATAAAGGAGATTCTTTGCTATCAGTCGACTCTCTGGCTTCTTTGTATTCTCTTGTTCTCATTAAAGGCTTAGATTCAACCTTTTCTTCTTCATCGTCAACTGATGTCTTGCTTGTTATCATTTTTGGCTTTACTGGTGCTGACTTATTCTTTCCTGTTGCTAGACAAATCAATTGAGGGTTTAAAATATTAAATTTTGATACCTTGGAGGTTAGTGATCATGAGAGTGGAGTTTCCTTGGCTTAATTCTTTGCTAATGATGGCATTGATTCTATTGAGGTTGGCTTCAGTGAATTGTCTTTGTAAGATTTTATCAAGTTCAGATTTGCTAAACAAGAAGCTGACCAAAGTGCTCATGGCCTGTTTGCTGGCATTTCTGACTTCATTGGCACTGTCGAGGATATAATTACCCAAGATGATGACAATTTTATCAAAATCTCTGAGTTGATTGACTCTATTTTCATTTTTAGTGATGACAGCTTCGCAACAAAGGGCAATGTTTATTTTAGCAGGGATTGCCTTTTGTTGGAACATGCTGAGCAAAATTGGAATAATTTTGGTATCTGAGCAGTTCTGGGAAACAGCAATAAGAGCTCTTTTGACTTCTTCACTTATAAAACTGTTTGCATCTGAACCTTTCTTTATTAATTTCACAAAGATCATATCAGCTTCTGAGTCCATTTGCTTTTTCAAAACGCCGCACATTTCAGTCAAAGTGATAAGACCGTTCTTGGCAAGGTTGGATCTGAGGGATTCGACCATCCTAAGAATATCCTGGGTGGTAGAATGCAAATTGAACATTGCAGAGTTGACGAGGTAAGAACAGTGGAATTGAAGAAG
>Ga0182738_1006998_pt1 | contig 11556 bp, 8 predicted proteins | sample eDN5th30CBELigMG_FD_128876 | JGI IMG/M metagenome (GOLD analysis project Ga0182738, IMG submission 128876) | Enriched Miracle-Growth compost microbial communities from Emeryville, California, USA - eDNA 5th pass 30_C BE-Lig MG (version 2)... ...
CCCCACGGCGTGTCGTCGGGCAGCGTGATCTCGACGAGGTTCGCCTGGCCCTTGCGGAACTCCATCAACCGCACCAGGTCACCGACGGCGACGGCCTCCTCGACCAGCGACGCGAGCATGCGCGGCGTCGACACCGCGACGTCGACGCCCCAGTTCTCGTCGAAAAGCCATTCGTTGCGCGGATCGTTCACGCGGGCCACCACCCTGGGCACCGCGAACTCGGTCTTGGCGAGCAGGCTGACCACCACGTTGACCTTGTCGTCGCCGGTCGCCGCGATCACCACATCGAACTCTTCGAGGCGCACGGATTCGAGCATCGTGATCTCACACGCATCACCCAGGCGCCAGTGCGCGGCCGGGATGGCGTCGACGTCGATGTGGTCGAGGTTGCGCTCCAGCAGCGTCACCTCGTGATTGCTCTCGAGCAGTTCGCGGGCGATCGAACGGCCGACCGCGCCGGCACCGGCGATGGCGACTTTCATCGGCGGCACACCTCCTCAAACATTCCGCCGCGGCGGCTCATTCGGAATCCAGGTCGTCTGAGGGCGGCAGCAGGGCGATGGCCAGCGCCTCGGCGATGTGCCCGGACACCGCGGCCAGGTAGACCTGGTCGCCGGACTGGATGACGGTCTTGGCATCGGGCAGATACCCGTTGCCGAAGCGGATCATGAACGCGACCCGTCCACCCGTGGCGGCTTCCAGATCGGTGACCTTGCGGCCCGCCCACCCCTCGTGCAGGTCGAGTTCGGCGACACCCACGCTGCCGGTGGGGTCACGCCACTTGGTGGTCTCGGTCTCGCGCGTGAGGACGTTGAGCAACCTGTCGGTGGTCCACGGCACCGTGGCCACGGTCGGGATGCCCAGCCGCTCGTACACCGCGGCGCGCTTGGCGTCGTATATCCGCGCCACGACGCGCTGCACGCCGAAGGTCTCACGCGCCACACGCGCGGCGATGATGTTCGAGTTGTCACCCGAGGAGACGGCCGCGAACGCCCCGGCCTCCTCGATCCCGGCCCGTACCAGCACATCGCGGTCGAAGCCCATACCCAGGATCCGCTCACCCGCGAAGTCGGGGGAAAGGCGGTGGAAAGCGGTGGCGTCGCGGTCGATGACGGCGATCTCGTGGCCGATCCGGGCCAGGCTGTCGGCGAGAGAGGCGCCGACGCGGCCACATCCCATGACAACTACACGCACCAGTGCATCCTTTCGGCGGCGGAGAGACGACGCTATCGCAACCCGTGCACTCGGAACGCTACAGCTTTCTCACGGTCGTCTGGCTTCAGGCTTACTCTTGGCACTCGTGTCCAAGCTTTCGACCGCAGCGCGCCGACTGGTCATCGGGCGGCCGTTCCGCAGCGACAAGCTGTCCCACACGCTGCTGCCCAAGCGGATCGCGCTCCCGGTCTTCGCCTCCGACGCGCTGTCCTCGGTCGCCTACGCGCCCGAGGAGATCTTCCTGGTGCTCTCGGTCGCCGGACTCTCGGCGTACACGATGACACCGTGGATCGGGCTCGCGGTCGCGGCCGTCATGCTCATCGTGATCGCCAGCTACCGGCAGAACGTGCACGCCTATCCGTCGGGTGGCGGCGACTACGAGGTGGTGACCACCAACCTGGGCCCGACCGCGGGGCTGACCGTGGCCAGCGCACTGCTGGTCGATTACGTGCTCACGGTCGCGGTGTCGATGTCGTCGGCGATGTCCAACATCGGCTCGGCCATACCGTTCGTCGCCCATCACAAGGTGCTGTTCGCGGTGATCGCGATCCTGCTGCTGGCCGCGATGAACCTGCGTGGCATCCGGGAATCCGGCGTGGCCTTCGCGATCCCCACCTACCTGTTCATGGCCGGCATGTTCATCATGCTGGGCTGGGGCCTGTTCCAGATCTACGTACTGGACCACTCGCTGCGCGCCGAGTCGGCCGATTTCCAGATGCACTCCGAACACGGCGAGGTGCTCGGCTTCGCCCTGGTGTTCCTGGTGGCGCGCGCGTTCTCGTCGGGTTCGGCGGCCCTGACCGGTGTCGAGGCGATCAACAACGGCGTGCCCGCGTTCCGTAAGCCCAAGTCCCGCAACGCGGCGACGACGCTGCTGCTGCTCGGCGTGATCGCGGTCACGCTGTTTATGGGAATCATCCTGCTGGCCAAGGCCACAGGCGTGCAGATCGCCGAGCATCCGCACGTCCAGCTCATCGGCGCGCCGACGGACTACCACCAGAAGACGCTCATCGCCCAACTCGCCGATGCGGTCTTCCACGGCTTCCCGCTCGGCCTGTACCTCATCGCGACGGTCACCGCGCTGATCCTGTGTCTGGCCGCCAACACGGCCTTCAACGGGTTCCCGGTGCTGGGATCGATTCTCGCCCAGGACCGTTACCTGCCGCGGCAGCTGCACACGCGCGGTGACCGGCTCGCGTTCTCCAACGGCATCCTGATCCTGGCGCTCGCCGCGATCGCGTTCGTGGTGGCGTTCGGGGCCGAGGTCACCGCGCTGATCCACCTCTACATCGTCGGCGTGTTCGTGTCGTTCACGTTCAGCCAGATCGGCATGGTGCGCCACTGGACCCGGCTGCTGCGCAACGAGACCGATCCGGCGATCCGGCGGCGCATGATGCGCTCACGCGCGATCAACACCGTGGGGCTCACCGCGACGGGTGCGGTGCTCGTGGTCGTCGTCGTGACGAAGTTCGTCGCGGGCGCCTGGATAGCGATCCTCGCGATGGTCGCGCTGTTCGTGCTGATGAAGCTGATCCACCGGCACTACGACACCGTCGCACGCGAACTCGAGGCGCAGGCCGAAGACGAGGACGACATCGTCCTGCCCAGCCGCAACCACGCAGTGGTACTGGTGTCCAAGTTGCACCTGCCCACCAAACGCGCGCTGGCCTACGCGCGCGCGACGCGTCCCGACGTGCTGGAGGCCATCACCGTCAGCGTCGACGACGCCGAGACCCGCGCGCTGGTGCACGAGTGGGAGGGCAGCGACGTCGCCGTGCCACTCAAGGTGATCGCGTCGCCCTACCGCGAGATCACCCGGCCCGTGCTCGACTACGTCAAGCGCATCACCAAGGAGTCGCCGCGCACCGTGGTGACGGTGTTCATCCCGGAGTACGTCGTGGGACACTGGTGGGAGCAAATCCTGCACAATCAGAGTGCGCTGCGTCTCAAAGGCCGGTTGTTGTTCATGCCCAACGTTATGGTGACCTCGGTGCCGTGGCAGCTCACCTCCTCTGAGCGGCTCAAGGCAATTCAGCGCCAGTCGGCGCCAGGAGACGCGCGCAGGGGATTCTTGGAGTGACAGAACTGACCCTCACCACCGGGGCCCCGGCCAACGGTGGCAGTTGCGTGGCCCGCCATGACGGGCGCGTGGTATTCGTCCGATACGCCCTGCCGGGCGAGACCGTCCGGGTGCGCGTGGTCGACGAACGCGGATCATTCTGGCGTGCCGAGGTTGTCGAGGTGATCGACCCGTCGCCCGACCGTGTCGACTCGTTGTGCCCGATCGCCGGCGTCGACGGTGCCGGCTGCTGTGATCTGGCGTTCGCGACGCCTGACGCCTCTCGGCGGATCAAGGGCGCGGTGGTGGCCAACCAGCTGTCGCGGCTCGGGGGATACCACTGGCGCGACGAGGATTCGGCGACCGCCGAGCCTGTCGGCTCCGGCGCGGCCACCGGGTGGCGCACCCGGGTGCGCCTGGACACCACCGCCGACGGTCGGCCCGGCTTCCACCGCTACCACAGCGCCGACCTGGTCACCGACCTCGGCTGCGCACAATTGCCGTCGGGAATGGTCGACGGCCTCGACGACCTGCGCGTGCCCGGGGGAGCGCAACTGCATCTCGCGCTGGATTCCGAGGGCACCCGCCACGTCGTGCAGTCGGGCCCCAAGAACGGGCGCAAGAGCCCGACACGTGTGGTCGACGGCCAGTACGAGGCCGTGCAGCGCATCGGTTCTCGCGTGTGGCGCGTGCCCGTCACCGCGTTCTGGCAGGCGCACCGCGAGGCCGCGGCGCTCTACAGCGATCTGGTCGCGGGCTGGGCGCAGCTGGAGCCCGGGATGACGGCGTGGGATCTCTACGGCGGTGCGGGCGTGTTCGCCGCGTCCCTCGCCGAACAGGTGGGGGAGAGCGGGCATGTCGTCACGGTCGACACGTCACGCGGATCATCACGATCGGCGCGCGCGGCCCTGGCCGATCTGAAATCCGTGTCGGTGATCACCGATTCGGTACGCCGGGCGCTCGCGACGCAACATCAGCGGGCCGACGTCGCGGTGCTCGACCCGCCGCGCACGGGCGCCAACCGCGAGGTGATCGACCAGATCGCGGCCGCCGACGTCGCGCGGATCATCCACATCGGTTGCGAGGCAGCTTCATTCGCGCGTGACGTCGGGCTGTATCTGCGGCACGGCTACCACGTCGAGGAGATCCGGGTCTTCGACTCGTTCCCGCTGACCCACCACATCGAGTGCGTCGCGGTGCTCAACCGCTGACCCGGGAATCACTCCTGGTTGGGAGTGGGGGTGGGGTAGTTGACCGAGATGGTCTGATTACCGCCGGCCGCGCGTGACTCGTTCATCGCGCGCATCGCGACGTCGATGAGTTCCTGCAGGACCTGTTCGGCGGGCAGGCTGGCCAACGGGGCGAGCGGGCTGCACACCGTGCCGATGCTGGCGGTCAGTCGCATGGGTGTGGTGCTGATCGCCAGACGCATGCGCTCGACGAGCGGTGACGGGTCGTTGGTCTTGAACACGTCGGCGATCAGGAATTCGCTGTCGGAGACGTGGGCCAGCGGAACCCGGTGACGCACTGTCTCGCGCAGCGCCTGGGCCACCGCGACCCGGGCATGGAGCGTGCTGTGCGTACCGTCCATGTCGCTGAGCAACGACATGTCGTCGATGCCGACCGCGAGGATCACCAGGTACTGGTCGTCGTGGCGGCTGTGCGACCCCAGCATGGTCGCGGCCTGGATCTCGAACGCCTCGCGGTTGAGCAGACCGGTGAGCCGGTCGATCTCGTTGGGGTGCTGCACGTTGCCCGCGTCGAGCAGGCGGATCGCCATGCGGCACAACATGGACGTGGTGGCGATCACCAGTCCGCTCACCAGGGCGCCCGACAGCGCCATCGGAATGCTCGTGAACGCGACGCGGATCGCCAGGAACGCCACGGTGAGACCTGAGGCGATCCATGACAGGACCAGAACGCGCCGACTGTGCAGGAACGCCGAGTAGGTGGTCACGAGGCTGAACACCGACGAACTGAGCAGGCCCACGGTGGGGTCGCTCATCGACGACAGCGTGACGGCGATGCCGACCGTGCCGATGCCGACCACCAGCCATGACTGATTGCGGCTCGGCCACTTGCGCCGCCACCACCACACCGACATCAGCACGCCGCACGCCGTGGCGCCCAGCGGGACGTACCGCAGCGCACCGGCAGGCCCCGCGGGCGAGGCGAGCATCAGCACCGGCACGAACGCCAGCGCGGTGATGGTCACGCCGATGATGCGGCGCATTCGGGAACGCTGGCCCTGTGCCGAGAGCATGGCGGTGCGCGCGTAGTAGTGATCGAATGGACTCAAATCCGCACCCCGGGAAATCGATTTCGAAGTACAGACTACGTAAAGACGCAACAATTCGGACGCGCAGAGTTCAATTCCCGGCAACCGATTCCGCAGCGCGGAAATTTCGTTGATGGATGCGTTATTTCGTGTGGACGGCGACCCGCCCGGTTTGTGCTGCTCAACTGCCGGGCAGGGACCGCGAGCTGCCGATCACGGGCGAGGTGAATCCGCAGTGCGCACCACGAATTCACCTCTCAAGGGGTGCGAACCGGCGCGGACCTCCGTGCGGCGCGACCGGCACACGGCTGTTAGCGTGATCGCGGGTGTGCCGGGAAGCCTGGTCGGCGTCCGCCCGATGCTGCCCACAGGAGCCCGTCATGACCGATCAGCCTGAAACCTTCCGACGGCGCATCTTCTCGCGCAGCTCGTGGCCCGAGTGGCAGCGCGTCTCCGAACTGCTGCGCACCGAGACCGTCGGTGGCGCGCTGCTGCTGGTGGCCGCGCTGGCCGCGCTGGTCTGGGCGAACTCGCCGTGGTCGGCCGGCTACGACCAGGTCTCCGACTTCGTCGTCGGGCCACATTCGCTGCACCTGGACCTGAGCATCTCGGCCTGGGCCGCGGACGGTCTGCTGGCGATCTTCTTCTTCGTCGTCGGCGTCGAACTCAAACGCGAGTTCGTCGTGGGCGACCTGCGTGATCCGGCCAAGGCCGCGCTGCCCATCGCCGCGGCCGTCGGCGGCATGATCGTGCCCGCCGTGATCTTCGTCGGCGTCAACCTCGTCGCGGGCCACACCGAGAATCTCGGCGGCTGGGCGATCCCGGTCGCCACCGACATCGCGTTCGCGCTCGCGGTGCTGGCCGTGATCGCCACCCACCTGCCGTCGGCGCTGCGCATCTTCCTGCTGACCCTGGCCGTGGTCGACGATCTGCTGGCCATCATCGTCATCGCGGTCTTCTACACCACCCAGCTGTCGTTCGGGCCGCTCGCGGGCGCGCTGGTGACCATCGCGGTGTTCGGGCTCGCGGTGCAGCGTGGGGTGCGCACGCCGTTCCTACTGCTACCGCTCGCGGTGGTCGCGTGGGCGCTCATGCACGCCAGCGGGGTGCACGCGACGGTCGCGGGCGTACTGCTTGGCTTCACCATTCCGGTGCTGGGCCGCCACGCGTGCGCCGACCGGATGGAGCACCGGCTGCGGCCGCTGTCGGCGGGGTTCGCGGTCCCGGTGTTCGCGTTCTTCGCGGCAGGCGTCACCGTTGGCGGACTGTCCGGATTCGCCTCGGCGCTGTCGCACCCGGTGACCTACGGGGTGATCGCGGGCCTGGTCCTCGGCAAACCCATCGGCGTGTTCTTGACCACGTACGTGCTCGCCAGGTTCACCAAGGCGAACCTCGACGAGGATCTGGCCTGGCGTGACGTGTTCGGCCTGGCGTTGCTCGCCGGGATCGGCTTCACGGTGTCGTTGTTGATCGGTGAACTCGCGTTCGAGAACAGCCCGATTGCCCACGACGACGCCAAGATCGCGGTGCTCACTGGGTCGGTGCTGGCGGGCGTACTGGCCGCGGTGGTGCTGTTGTCCAGGAACGCGGTCTACCGGCGCATCCACGAGGCCGAGACCGTCGACGCAGATGACGATGGTGTGCCCGACATCTACCAGCCTCGGCAAGACCAGTAGTGAGCCGGTGCGTAGACTGGCGAAATGCTTGAACAGGTCCGCGGCCCCGCTGACTTGCAGCACCTGTCGCAGTCACAGCTACGTGATCTGGCGCAGGAGATCCGGCAATTCCTGATCCACAAGGTCGCTGCAACCGGTGGACATCTCGGCCCCAATCTGGGGGTCGTCGAGCTCACACTGGCGCTGCACCGGGTGTTCGATTCGCCGCACGATCCGATCATCTTCGACACGGGTCATCAGGCGTACGTGCACAAGATGCTGACCGGTCGCAGCGAGGATTTCGACACGCTGCGCAGCAAGGACGGCCTCTCGGGTTATCCGTCGCGCTCCGAGAGTGATCACGACTGGGTCGAGTCCAGCCATGCCAGCGCGGCCCTGTCCTACGCCGACGGGCTGGCCAAGGCCTTCGAACTCACCGGGCACCGCAACCGCCATGTGGTGGCCGTCGTGGGCGACGGGGCGCTGACCGGCGGCATGTGCTGGGAGGCGCTCAACAACATCGCGACCTCGCGCCGCCCGGTGGTGATCGTGGTCAACGACAACGGCCGCAGCTACGCGCCGACCATCGGCGGCCTCGCCGAGCATCTCGCGGCGCTGCGCCTGCAGCCGGGGTACGAGCGCGTGCTCGAAGAGGGCCGCAAGGCCGTTCGCGGTGTGCCGCTCATCGGCGAGCTGTGCTACCAGTGCATCCACTCGATCAAGGCCGGCATCAAGGACGCCATCGCCCCGCAGGTGATGTTCACCGACCTCGGCATCAAGTACGTCGGCCCCATCGACGGGCACGACGAACACGCCGTCGAGAGCGCCCTGCGCCACGCCCGCGGCTTCAACGCGCCGGTGATCGTGCACGTCGTGACCCGCAAGGGCATGGGCTACGCGCCTGCCGAGAACGACGAGGCCGACCAGATGCACGCCTGCGGTGTGATCGACCCCGAGACCGGGTTGCCCACCAAGGCCAGCGGCACCAGTTGGACGTCGGTGTTCTCCGACGAGTTGATCTCGCAGGCCGCCAAGCGCCGTGACGTCGTCGCGATCACCGCGGCCATGCCAGGGCCCACCGGTCTGAGTGCGTTCCGGGACCGGTTCCCCGATCGGTTCTTCGACGTCGGCATCGCCGAACAGCACGCCATGACCTCGGCCGCGGGCCTGGCGATGGGCGGGCTGCACCCGGTGGTCGCGATCTACTCGACGTTCCTCAACCGTGCCTTCGACCAGTTGATGATGGACGTCGCGCTGCACAAGCTGCCGGTGACCATGGTGCTCGACCGCGCAGGCATCACGGGCCCTGACGGCGCGAGCCACAACGGTATGTGGGATCTGTCGATCCTCGGGATCATCCCCGGCATCCGCGTCGCCGCGCCGCGCGACGGTGCCCGCCTGCGTGCGGAACTCGGCGAGGCGCTGGCCGTCAACGACGGCCCCACGGCCATCCGGTTCCCCAAAGGCGATGTGGGCGAGGACATCCCGGCGGTGCAGCGCCGCGACGGGGTCGACGTGCTCGCGGTTCCCGCCACGGGTCTCACGCACGACGTGCTGCTGGTCGCGGTCGGATCGTTCGCGAAGATGGCGCTGGCCGTCGCCGAACTGCTGCGCAGCCAGGGCATCGGCGTGACCGTCGTGGACCCGCGCTGGGTGCTGCCCGTCCCGGAGGCGCTCGCCGATCTGGCCCGCGATCACAAACTCGTGGTCACCGTCGAGGACAACGGTCTGCACGGCGGCATCGGGTCGTCGGTGTCGGCCGCGCTGCGGCACGCCGAGATCGACGTGCCATGCCGTGACGTCGGTGTCCCGCAACAGTTCCAGGACCACGCGTCGCGCGGTGAGGTGCTCGCCGAGGTCGGCCTGACCGATCGTCACATCGCCCGGCAGATCACCGGGTGGGTGGCCGCGATCGGCACCCGTTCGGCCGCCGAGGACGAAGTCGGGCAGACGCTCGACTAGCAGCCCTCGGGCTCCTCGCGGCCAGTAGGCTGCCGAGATGCACGATGAACTGCAGCGCTGGAAAGACGCCGGGCAGTACTTCGACTACCTGGGATTCGACATCTTCTACCGGGTCGACGGCGTGGCGCCGGGCACCGGGCCGAATCTGCTTCTCATCCACGGATATCCGTTCAACTCGTGGGACTGGTCGCTGATCTGGCCCACGCTGACGCAGCGGTTCACCGTGATCGCCCCGGACATGATCGGCATGGGGTTCTCGGACAAACCGGTGGCCTACGAATACCGCGTCACCGACCACGCCGACATCCACGAGGCGCTGCTCGCGCACCTCGGGATCACCAGCACGCACATCCTCGCCCACGATCTCGGTGACTCGGTGGGGCAGGAGATGCTGGCCCGTCACGAATTCGGCGGTCAGGCGTACGGCGGTTTCCAGATCGAATCCGTCACGTGGCTCAACGGGGGACTGTTCAACGAGGCCTACCGGCCCCGCCTGATGCAGAAGGTCATGTCGCGAACACCGTTGGGCGACATCCTCAGTCCACTGCAGGGGTCACCGCTGTCACGGCGGGTCTTCGAGTCGACCCTCGACCAGATGTTCGGAGTGAACACCAAGCCGTCGCGCGAGATGATCGAGAAGTTCCATCAGATCCTCGACCACAACGACGGAAAACGCGTGCTGCACAAGGTCGGACGATTCGTCACCGATCGCTACACCCACCGCAACCGGTGGGTGCGCGCGATGCGTGAGACGTCGGTGCCGATGCGGTTGATCGACGGGCCGTCGGATCCGAACTCGGGCCGCCACATGGCACAGCGCTATCTCGAGGTCATCCCGGATCCCGACGTCGTGATGCTCGCCGACGACATCGCCCACTGGCCGCAGATCGAGGCGCCGGACGCTGTGCTCGCACACTTCCTGGAGCACATCGACCGCGTCGTCGCGCTCTGAAACCGGTTTGAATCCGGCCGGCCTGCATCAGTTCTCGGCCAGCGCGACGGTGAGCACCGGCACGGTGAGCTCGCGCTGCCACGGCCGCACCTGGTTGTCGACCAGGAATTCCTCGACGGTCGACGCGACGTCGGCCACGGGTTGCCAGTCCCAGCACAGCCGGCGCACCACCTCGGGGGTGATCAGGTTCTCGGCCGGCACCGAAACGCGTTCGGACAGTTCGGCCAGGCCGGCACGGGCCGCCTCCAGGCGTGCGGCGGCCTCGGGTTTGCGCCGTGCCCAGCGCGCCGCGGGCGGCGGGCCGTTGGACGCCTCTGACGCCGACGGCGGATCGGGGTTCTGTCGCGCGCGGTTGAGGGCGTCCAGCCAGACCTGGGCGCTGCGCCGCTGCTTGGCGCCGCCGAACACCGGGAGCGCGGTGAGTTCCGCGGTGGTCTTGGGGTCGACGGTGGCCGCGTTGATGATCGCGGCGTCGGGCAGGATCCGGCCGGGGGCGATGTCACGGCTGCGGGCGATGTTGTCCCGCGTGGTCCACAGCTCGCGGACCGCGGCCAGCGCCCGCGGGTTGCGCACCTTGTGGATGCCCGACGTGCGCCGCCACCGGTCCCGGCGCGTCGGTTGCGCGACGTAGGTGCGCAGGTGCTCGAATTCCTGTGCGGCCCATTCGGTCTTGCCCTGCTCTTCGAGCACCGCGGCGATCGCGTGGCGCAACTCCAGCAGCACCTCGACATCCAGCGCCGCATAGTTGAGCCACTCGTCGGGCAGCGGACGCTTGGACCAGTCGGCCGCGCCGTGGCCCTTCATGAGCTGCAGCCCCAGCAGTCGCTGGACCATCGCCGCGAGGTTGACGCGTTCGAACCCGGCAAGCCGGCCCGCCAGTTCGGTGTCGTACAGCTTGCCCGGACGCAGACCGATCTCGGCCAGACACGGCAGATCCTGATCCGCGGCATGCAGCACCCATTCGTCGTCGGCCAGGGTCTGCGCGACGGGCTCGAGCGTGTCGATCGGCGAGCCGCCGTGGTTGACCGGGTCGATCAGCGCGGTGCCTGCCCCGGCACGGCGGATCTGCACCAGGTACGCCCGGTTGGAGTACCGGAAACCCGACGCGCGTTCGGCGTCGATCGCGAACGGACCGCTACCACCCGCCAGCTGACGTGCGGCCCCGGCGATCTCGTCGGCGCTGACGCAGAGTTCGGGGACGCCTTCGGCGGGGGTCAGAAGCGGTGTCGCTTCTGCCTCCTCCACATCGGCAGGTTCGGTATCCCCTTGGGTCATCTCTATGCGCGGGTACGGGAACTCAAGTCGGTGACGCCGGCTGGTGGCAGTCCGGCGGCGTGCTCGAGCACTTCGCAGAACGCTTCCACGTGCGGGCCGAGTTCCAGCGTCGTCGCCGTCCACGACGCGCGCAACTCCAGCTGGTGGGCGCGCGGTGGGC
>Ga0182738_1006999_pt1 | contig 11556 bp, 6 predicted proteins | sample eDN5th30CBELigMG_FD_128876 | JGI IMG/M metagenome (GOLD analysis project Ga0182738, IMG submission 128876) | Enriched Miracle-Growth compost microbial communities from Emeryville, California, USA - eDNA 5th pass 30_C BE-Lig MG (version 2)... ...
CTACAAAACCGGCCTGGAAATGGCCGATGCCCTGGAAGCTGCACTGGGGACAAAAACTCCGGTTCGCCTTGGGGCCGAAACTGATGCCACGTTTGGCGCGGCCACCATGAAAATGCCTTCACAGGCTTATACACCCCGTGGCTCTGGATCAGTGGATCAGGGGCTTCAGCCTGTATCACCCAGCGGGGAAACAAGATTTACCAGCCCGAACGGTGGCGCAGACGCAGCAGGCGGGAGCCTGGCAGGCGCGGGCGTCGTGGGTACGGCGGGCGTTAGTTCTTCAACTTCACCCGTGCCGCAACTGGATGCAGGTTTTCGCACGCCTGAAAACGGGACCGGGCGCCATGATGGTGAAACGGGTTATCGACGGACACTTCTAACATTTGGCGGCGTGCTGGTAGCGACCGTGATCCTCCTGATCCTGCTGGTTCTGTGGCTTCGCCGGTCCAATGCCATCACTGACGCGCCGGGTGGCAAGGCGCTTTCCGTTCCTGCCGCACAACGGGTGGAAGCTGTTCGGGCAGAAGCCCACCGCCTTATAACGGCAAACAAATTTGCTGATGCGCGGAAGCTGCTGTTGGAATTTCGGGAGCAGCATCCAGACCTCAAAGCAGATCAGATCTCCCGCGATATTCAGGTTATTGAATCGCAACTGCCCGTGACAGATTCGCGGCTGCTGGCGAAATTGCGTCACCAGGAAGCTTTTACCGCATTAAATAGCCAGGAGCGAGCACTAGCGCTTGCCTATATGAAGGGAGCGATTGCGCTGTCTCCCGACCTGGCCCAGGATGCCATTACGACAAACACTCTCCAGAACCTGGAAAAAAAATTAGCAGGAGAGCCCGCTACCGCCGGTAAACAGTCGGCAGCCCAGGTGCTTGCGCAGGCGAAATCTCACATGCAATCAGGCGATTACGGGGCTGGAACGAGAAAGCTGCTGGTGCAGGCCGTAGAAACAGATTACTCAAATCCGGTTGCGTGGGAAAGCCTCGGCGATTTTTTTTTGAAAACCAGGAATGTGGATTCGGCGCGCGTTATGTATCGTGAAGCAGCCGAAAAAGCGCAGGAGCCGGTGCTGCGTGCCCATTTGCAAACCAAACTGGCCGGGATTAACCAGTAAGCTGATCCCGTATAACAATAAATCTGGAGTCCAGCCATGCCCACTGAACAGCCCCTGGTCGGCGTGATTATGGGGTCGCGCTCAGACTGGGAGACTATGCAGCATGTTTGCGTCGCGCTCGAACAGTTGAAGGTGCCTCATGAGGTTCGCGTCGTATCCGCACATCGCACGCCCGACCTTCTATTTTCGTATGCGGCTGAGGCTGCGGATCGCGGCCTGCGGCTGATCGTTGCCGGCGCCGGGGGAGCGGCCCATCTGCCTGGAATGGCAGCCAGCAAGACTCACTTGCCTGTTATTGGTGTTCCGGTTGAATCGCGAGTTCTCCGCGGGGTCGATAGTCTGCTATCCATCGTGCAGATGCCTGCAGGAATTCCTGTTGCCACCGTTGCAATTGGAAAAGCTGGCGCAACGAATGCCGGAATTCTGGCAGCTTCGATCCTGTCTGGTGAATTTGCTGAAATTTGCACAGCCCTGCTGGAATTTCGTCGGCGGCAGACTCAAACTGTTCTGGATAATCCTGATCCGAGGGAAAACTCGTGACTATGAAGATCGGAGTCGTGGGTGGGGGGCAGCTCGGTCGAATGCTCGGCCTGGCCGGGGTGGCCATGGGCTTCCAATTCAGATTCTGGGATCCGGCCGAAGAACCGCCTGCTGCGGAAGTGGGGGAGCACTTCCGGGCAGAATTTGACGACTGTGATTCAGCTGAGAGATTTGCTGAGGGGCTCGACGTTATCACTTACGAGTTCGAAAACATTCCGTCGGCCACAATCGAACGGTTGCAGAAGCTTTGCGACTGCCGCCCGGGTCCGCTGGCACTTGCAAAATCTCAGGACCGAGCGGTGGAAAAAGAGTTTTTTCAGGAGCTCGGGATTCCTGTAGCACCCTGGAGGCAGGTGGATTCGCTGGATGACCTGGAACAGGCATTTGACGCGCTCGGTGCGTGCATTTTAAAGACCCGTCGATTTGGCTATGATGGCAAAGGGCAGGAAGTTATACGAGCCAAAGCTGAATGTGAGGGTGCGTGGGCTCGGCTCTCACCCGCGCCCATGGTGGCTGAGAAAAAGATCATTTTTCAGCGAGAGCTGAGCCTGGTTGGTGTGAGAGCGGCCAATGGGAGTATCGCAACTTATCCGCTCGTGGAAAATGAACACCGCAGCGGGATTCTGCACAAAACCGTAGCTCCGGCTCCAGGGGTCATCTCATCACTGCAGCAATCTGCAGACGATATGATGAGGCGCTGCCTTAATGCGCTGGACTACGTCGGAGTCTTAACAATTGAGTTTTTCGAAGAGAATGGAAAACTCATGGCCAATGAAATGGCACCGCGAGTCCACAACAGCGGCCACTGGAGTATTGAAGGTGCCGTGAGCAGCCAATTTGAGAATCACGTGCGCGCCATTACAGGCATGCCCCTCGGCGCAACCGCCGCTCGCTATCCATCCGTTATGTTAAACTGCATCGGCAGCCTGCCGGACCACAGAGCTGTTCTTCAGATCGATGCCGCTCATTTCCACGGCTATGGTAAGTCGGCTCGGCCGGGCAGAAAAGTGGGTCATATAACAGTGTGCCATGAGATCCTTTTCGAGCAGCGAGATTCGGCAGCAGCTTTCGAAACGCGCGTGTCTGCAGTGGAATCTCTTGTCCTGGAAGCGTCTCAAAAATTGCAGGCCAGCAGTACTGCGAGCGACCATGTATAAGGAATCACGGCACGATGTGTACAGCTTGCCGCTTTTGCGCCGGTTGACGGGTTACTGGCGAGCGCTGCCGGATTTTCTCATTATCGGTGCGCAAAAGGCCGGCACAACCACGGTCTATGATAACCTTGTAAAGCACCCTCTCGTCAGACCGGCGGATATCAAAGAAGTCCACTTTTTCGACAACAACTGGCACAAGGGCAAAAACTGGTATAAAGCGCATTTCGACGCCAGGCCATCGACGGCTCAGACGAATGAGCCGCAGCATACCCGGGACTGGATTACAGGCGAAGCCAGCCCGTATTACCTTTTCCACCCGCTTGCGCCCGGCCGTGTGAAGCAGGTATGCCCCCAGGCCAGGCTCATCGTGATTCTCAGAAACCCGACTGAGCGAGCCTATAGCCATTATCATCATGAAGCGCGCAAGGGGCGCGAACCGCTAAGCTTTGAACAGGCGCTGGCCGAGGAAGACAGCAGGCTGCTCGGAGAAGAAGACCGGCTGCGAACCGGCACCGCTAACAGCAGCTTTCCACATCAGCATTATAGCTACCGCAGCCGTGGCGAATACGCAGGCCAGCTGGAAAACTGGTTGCAACATTTCCCGCGCGAGCAGTTCCTGGTTTTGGAAAGTAGTCGCCTTAACCGGGATTTCGCCGGGCAGTTTCAGAGAATTTACGACTTTCTGAACCTGCCGCCCGTGGAAATTGCTCAGCCGCGGCGAAGCAATGTCGGCAGTTATGAGAAAATGCCGGAGCATATACGCCAGGATCTAAACACCCATTATGCTCCTCATAATGAACGCCTTTATGAAATCTTGGGTGAATCCCTCGGCTGGTAACCGGCGTCTGCGCCTGCGGCCGTTCTAAGGTCCTTTCGTTGTTGCGAGACCACCCACCTGGATTAAGAGTACTGGGCCACCCGTCTGCCCCGTCTGCGGAGTAATCTCCACATCGTAGACCAGCCGGTCACAGTTCATTGAGCAGCTAAGCGGGTATCCCAGCACGGGGTCAACCTGTCCCAGGTAGGTGTTGCGTTCCTGGCGTAGAGTGGTAAAAGTCCCGCCGACAAACACAGTATCATTATCCAGCGCGATAGAATTAATAGCGCCGGTGGGTTGCGGGTTCCACGGGGCCAGCGTGGCAGAACCGGTGGACGAGAGATCCAGGCGAGCCGCATTCATGCGCGGCTGAGATTGTACCGTGGTGAACTGGCCGCCGATGAAGATGCTGTTTTGCCGTTTGGCCATCGTGTAGACGTAATGATTAACGTCGGCGCCGATGTTCAGGTCGAAGCCCGGATCTACCTGGTAATCAGCCAGCGTGATACGAGCCCGAGCAAGAGCGTGAATGGGCTTGTTTCCAATCTGGCTGAAAGAGCCGCCGATGTAAACATCATCTCCGCTAAATATCAGCTTGTTCACAGATGCGTTGGGATTGAGGTTCACCGGGACGGGCTTTTGTCCGGCCGTAACAGTGGTTCCGGTTGCGGCGATCCGCACTGCCGGCACCTGATCTGCCATATTGCCAAAGTTGTAGACCTGCGTGCCGACGCGCGTGAAATCACCGGCATAGAGTACGAGTGTGCCAGTCACGGCTATATCCCGCACCGTATCGTCTGCTCCAGGCATAAATACATTATCCAGGCCGTAAATGGTTTCCGTTCCAGACGTGACCTGCTTGAAACGCGCTATCCTGCCGCGCGGTGTGCCGTCCACAGCCGTAAACTTCCCGCCCAGGTATAGATCAGTTCCGTTCGCCTCAATGCAATAAACAGGTCCATTTGGCTGCGGGACATAATCCTTTAAGATCTCACGTGTTGAATTGCTGATAGCTGCAAAGTTGCTGGCGGGAATTAACGAGGCGCCAACCTTAACGCGCGAGAAATCGCCTGCAATGAACGTTGTGGTGGTTGTCGCATAAACATCGTAAATGGTTCCATCCGTCGACAGCACGACTGGATTGGCAATGTCAGCGCCCTGTACTCTAAAGGTCGACAGCTTGCTGGCCTGGTGTCCGTATTCATTATAGGCCTGCACATACCAGGTGTATATTCCTGCTGACAGGTTCATTGCCGATGCATCCAGATATGTTGTTGGCGACGTCACTCTTTCCACGAGTTCGTAGCATGTATCTGCTGGCTTTTTGAGAAATATATCGTAGCCGACAGCCCCATCAACAGCGGTCCATTCAAACGCGCGGACGGCCTTACAGCTTGCAAAATTGTTACTCGGGAAAACTGTCCGGGGGGCATCAAGCACGTTGAAGTAATAAATGGTGCCGCTCGTGCAGGCGCCGTGTTCATTGATCATGAGCTGGTGCAAGCCCGGCGCGAGCGGCGTCGGCATGCTCGTTCGGAAGTCCTGCCCAATCGGATTGCAGACCGGATTCGGTGTGTTGGGTAGCGTCTGCGTGGTAGCGTTCAAATCGCGACCGCCAGCAGTGCTGGTGACCATAACATCATCCAGGTAAACCGTGAAAGGCGTACTGGTCTGGCAATCCCACTCCGTTGCATTCCAGTGGATGAAGTCAGCCGTCGTCAGGGTTGTTGGCGTATCGTTAAACGGCGGTCGCAGCAGGCCGACACTTGTGCAAACATCTGGCGATGCACAGTCTGCAAACCCTGGAGCCAAATCCGGGTATTTCTGGAGATTTGTCGTAATCACCCGGGGGATCGTGACAACTGCTGGTTCAAAGCAGCGACAAATTTCATAAACGCTGCTTTCAGCTCTGTCCACCATCGGATTTTCCGCGATATCCCGGATTGCGCCAGGATTAACAGAAAGCTGGATCTTGCCAGGGCCATTCTGATGAAACTGTGCAAAGGTGCCCGTCGCTTCAACATCATAGGTAAGGGGCCCCGTGGCGGTTATGCGGCTGAGAGAAACAGTCGTGTCACAGTTTCCGCCGGTCCATGAAAGCTGAAGGTCGGAAAGGGCCGGGGGCGTCACCGCTTCGCTGAAGCTGATGGTGAAAATTGCACTGGTAAGGCAGTCGTTATTGAGGAAGCTGATGGCCTTTACGCGCGGCGGCACGGTGTCGACTGTCCACGAGGTCGCGCCACAGTCGTTGGCGAGGGCAACCGGCTGCGAGATAGGGTTGCCGGCAACATCGAGAATCGTAGCTCCCGGTGCCAGTGTTACAGACGCATAGCCATTGCCGATGCTGTCACCATTGTTATACACGAAGGGGGGGGTGGTCGGTCCAAGTGCGACGGTCGCTGTTACCAGGTAATCTTCGACGGCTAGCTGGCTGCTGTCGATGGGCGCAACGGCTTCGACTCCCAGAATCGTACTGGAAGTGACAGCCGCCGCCGGCAAGAAGGTGAACGAAAAATCATTCGCGTCCACAGTCGCGCTGGAGATGGTTTCATCAAACCGGACTCTGAAAGTCAGGACCGTCGAGCTGGTCAGTTCCGGAGCATTTGCGGGTTCGCGCGAAATACAATCGACGCTCGGCTGGCGCTGATCAATTGTGTAAACCACAGCAGCACACCCGGTCGGCACAGCGACGCCATTTCCCGCGACGCCAACAATACCGGTGGTGTTCAGCCACGCCAGCGAAATAGTTCCGTTGGCGGGAGTTGCCGCGTTTTCAGAAATACCAGTCACTGGAATGAGCCAGGTTATACCGTCGGAGCTCACCGGGTTACCGACGGTCCAGCTTTGTAAGTCCGTCTGTACAACTTGGAAATTTGAGGCTGACACACCCGAAACTGGTTCGGAGAACGTTACCTGGAACGCCACCGACGACGCACTGGTCGGTTGATCTGTTGTGGCAGGGGCGGCAGGCTGCACGCATGATGCTGTCGGAGGAGTCTGATCGATCGTGTAGGTGAGTTCGCTGCAATTCAGCGCATTAAAATCCTGCAGACTGACGCCAGCGTTTTCCTGCACTGTTGACGGGTTCTGCAATGTAATCTGCACTGTTCCATCACCCACGATAGAGCCAACGGTGATGATCCACTGAGACGACGGCGAAACGCCTGCGGGAGCGACCGTGATATCAGACAAAGCGCCGCCCGGTCCAGTTGCTGCCACGTTTGCTGGCGTGAAGCCAGAAACCGGCACGTCAAATTCCACACCGTATCGCACAGCAGTCGCGCTGGTAATCTCCGGGTCCAGGCGCCGCACACAAAGCAGCTGCGGCGGGAATTCGTATCGTTCCCCGCTACCATAGTCACTCAACAGCCAGTTTCCAGCGGCATCCGTAATGTTAGACGTGTCCGTGAGGTCCAGCGAAAGCAGGCCTTTACCGGAAATGCCGGAGATTGTCCCTTTCCAAACTGCTGGGTCTGTCGTGGCGGAAATGTCAGAAACTGTTCCAGCAACAGTCCCGCCCGGCGCGAAATTGACAGAGGAGACGTTATAAACCGGTTCTGAAAATTTGATCTGGAAGTCCACAGATGTTGCCAGCGTCGGTGACGGGTCCAGGCGGGTTATGCTGACAACGTAGGGAGAGCTGTTATCGATAATGTAAACCTGGCCGGTTGCGGTTGAGGACAACGGCTCCGTTGTGCCACTGATTCCGTTCGGATCAGTTAAATTGAGGCCCAGAGTTCCGTCGCCCATAATTGTATCAACTGTTACCCGCCAGCTCATATTGCCGGGCAGGGGAGCAACATCGGAGATATTTGCGCTAACACCAGCGCCTGCCAACGTAAAATTCGAAGCAGAAACGCCGGTCACGGGCTGGTCAAACGTAACTCGCCAGTTGAGTATGGGGTCATTTGTGGGATTATAGGTTGTGGTCAGAATGCCCAGGATTGTGGGAGCAGCCTGGATGCGCCCTCCTGTCGCCAATATCAGGAATGCGAATGCCAGGAGCATGACTTTGCGAACTATCATTGTAACCTCAACCAGTTTATAGGGCGCTGCATTCCGCGCGCGCGTGACGTCATGGCACAGTGCTACCATCGCAACAGGCGAGCGCGACCTGCCTTTATTTTATAACACAATTGAGAAATGTGGTGTTCAGAGGTAAAAAGGTCAACAACAGATACCGGCCAGGAATTGTTGAGTATGACCGCGAAAGTGGGGGATTACGCCCCCATTATGCTATAGCCGCCGTCCACATAGATTACCTGGCCTGTGATTCCCGATGCGCCGTCGCTGGCCAGGAATAAGGCGGTCTGACCCAGTTCATCCGGCAAACAGCTGCGCCCGAGCGGCGCTTTATCCTGGTACGTTTTAATCATTGTAGAGAAATCTGAAATTCCGCGCGCGGCGAGGGTTTGCACGGGTCCGGCGCTGACTGCGTTTACACGAATCTTCTGCTGGCCGAGCTCGTGGGCCAGGTAACGCACGCTGGCTTCAAGGGCTGCCTTGGCCACGCCCATGACATTATAATTGGGATAAACGGCTACCGAACCACGGAAAGTCATTGTGATGATGCTTCCGCCATCGGTCATCATCGGCGCCGCTTCTCGGGCTGTCGCGACGAGGGAATAAACGCTAATATCGTGGGCAACCGCAAACGCTTCCCGGCTTGTCTGCAGGAATGGTTCAGACAATGCCTCGCGCGGTGCGAAAGCCACACTGTGCAGCAACAGGTCAATCTTATCTGTTTTGCTCCGGACAAAATCAAAGAAGCTTTTAATTTCCTCATCTTTGGAGACATCACAGGGTGCCATAAGGACGTCGTCCCCAAAGGCAGAGACGAGGTCGGCAACGTTATCCTTTAAGCGCTCACCCTGGTAACTAAAAATCAGTTTTGCACCAGCTTCGTGCCAGGCCTGAGCAATTGCCCACGCAATGCTTCGTTTGTTTGCGACGCCAAGTATAACGGCGGTTTTTCCGGATAAGATTTTTTCAGTCATGGTTACCCCTGAGAATTGCTTTGTGACTTTACCATGTCGAGAGGAAAATGGCTGATTTTTTTCTGAAATTTTGCATTCTGGCTCACATTAGGGTGGATTTAGGTTAATACAAAGCCCAGTCGGAAACAGATGATGTGACAGTGATTGTGGCTGCTGTGACACTCCGAGTCGTCCGGGATGTTGTTCCAGGTGGTGCGAATATGCGGATCTGTTCCGTAGCTCTGTCCACCGCTATCAGATTCCCAGCAGCATCAGATGCCAGGTTGAAATACCGGGGACTTCCATCCCACCGCATCGCTGGTGTGCCAACAGTGTCGAAACTCACCACGCGATCTGCCAGGCTGGCGATCTTATTAACAGAAGGTGTTGAAGCATGGCCGGCGTGGTATATACCCGGGTTCATTCCGACAGCTGACGCAAAGTAAACATTTCCATCCGGCGTGACGACTGGTCCGGATATATTGATAATGGTGTCAGGCATACTGATTTGCCAGTCTGCATTGGAAGCTGTCAAAGGATCTAGGGATTCGACTGAAGCGTTGTCGACCTTCTCCTTGTTCCATCGGAACAACTTGCCGCCAGTACTGGAATTTGAGTCGGCGTAGCGGGAGACCAGGTAAAGGTTGCCGTCATCGTCAAAGGCGAGACCTTTCAGGAAAGTTTCCGTCGTGCCAAAGTCGGCTAGCACTGTTGAAGAGGTGAGTCTGTGTGTTTCCATGTGGTGAAAAAGTGCTTTGCGAATCTTTGAATCCGCGCCAACCAGATACGCGTATTTGCCGTCAGCTTCAGCCCTGATGACAACGGAGCGGAAACCAGCAGTTCCCGCCATGTTAAATGGGTCTGCCTGCCCAGCCGTCATCGGAGAATCAAGTTGGCCGCCCATGAACCGGGGCGAACTCTGCCCGGAAAAGTAGATGTCGTTCTTCGTGACCGGATCCAGCGCCACGCCCTCAAAACCACTATCGCCACTGACGCTTGATGGAGGAACCCATGTTCGGCCGGAAATCTGCCCGGAACTGCTGAAGAGTTTGAGATTTGGTTGGAAAAGGAAGCCACCGTAAGTTTTCGTGGAGCCAATAGAAACCGTCGCAATGATTTTGCCATAAAGCGGGCTGTCCTGGAAGGGGACTGCAATACAATCATTGGTAGCAAAGGGGGAAAAAACCTGGCTGTAGTGGGCGCTGGGACCTTTTGCGGCCAGGCTTCTCTGGCTGGCGATTTCTGTCGAGTCGAACCGCGTTTTCGTGGCGGTGATAAAGATGCGCCAGGTACCGTTGCTGACGACTGGCCCAGCCGCATTGTCTGCACGTCCGTTCCACAAGACTTTATTGAGCCCTTCCGCTGTGGGGCCGGAAAACGTCGCCGCAGTCGTCCCGTTATCGGCCAGCTCAATTACGACTGAATCGGCTGGTTCATTGAGGAAATACTGAACCTCCAGGCCTTCGCCGGGAGCAACCTGGGGTTTTTGTGGAAAAACGTCCGAGGCGAACGCGATAGCGAATGCAGCCGCGGGCGATGCACAAATCGCCAAAAGTGCAGTTGCGGCAATTCCATATCTCAGTCCGGTGCGCAAAGGACAGCTCAAATGAGACTCCTTCATAGGCTCCTCATAATACCTGTTCGGTTTTCGAAGCATGAAGGGTATGGCGATACCATTAGAAACTCGGACCGTCAACCCCGAGTTTTTCGTGGAATGCTAAAGTTTTCCGCATGGTAACAACCTGCGGGATAATGACAGAACACTATAATATAATCGTAATTGGCGCAGGGCATGCTGGCTGTGAGGCGGCTTACGCTGCGGCACGTATGGGTATGCGGACCCTCTTGTTGACGATGAACCTGGACAACATCGCCCTTATGAGCTGTAACCCGGCTATGGGTGGCCTTGCGAAAGGACATCTGGTTCGGGAAATCGACGCGCTGGGCGGCGTCATGGGGATCGCAACGGATCAAAACGGCATCCAGTTTCGCATGCTCAACACCAGCAAAGGCCCCGCTGTGCGCGCGCCTCGGGCGCAGTGCGATAAACGCCGGTACAGCCAATGGATGAAGCATTTTATCGAAAATGTGCCCAACCTGGAAATTCTGCAGGGAACGGTCGAGCGCCTGATTCATACCACAGTTAGCGGCCGCCCGCGCGTGACGGGTGTGGAGATGGACTTTGGAACGCGGATCAACTGCGACGCGCTGATTATTACAACGGGAACTTTCCTCGATGGCCTTGTTCACGTGGGCGACAAGACGTATTCAGCCGGCAGGGCGGGGGAAAAGAGTGCGGATTCGCTTTCTCAAAGCTTCCTGGACCTGGGATTGCAGACCGGCCGGTTAAAAACCGGAACGCCGCCGCGTCTGGATCGACGAACGATTAACTGGGACATCCTGGAGCCGCAGCCGGGCGACGACCCGCCGCAGCCGTTCAGCTTTACCACGCGGGAAATTCCGTTGCCTCAGGTGCCGTGCCATATTACTTATACCAACGAACAAACTCACGAAGTTATCCGGGCGAACCTGGGCAGAAGTGCTATGTATGGCGGCCATATCAGCAGTGTGGGCCCGCGCTATTGCCCGAGCATTGAAGATAAATGCGTGCGATTTGCGGAAAAGGAACGTCACCAGATTTTCCTTGAACCGGAAGGGCTGGACACCAATGAAATTTACGCCAATGGCATAAGCACGTCCCTGCCGGAAGACACACAGCGGGCGCTGGTGGCAACTATCCCAGGGCTGGAAAACGCGCGCATTGTACGGGTCGGCTATGCCATTGAATATACCTACGTGCCGCCATCCCAGATTAACTCCACGCTTTCGGTAAAGGACGTTGACGGGCTCTATCTGGCGGGCCAGATTAATGGCACGACCGGCTATGAGGAAGCCGGCGCACAGGGGCTTATGGCGGCGGTTAATGCTGTGCTGGAAATGCGCGGGCAG
>Ga0182738_1007000_pt1 | contig 11555 bp, 6 predicted proteins | sample eDN5th30CBELigMG_FD_128876 | JGI IMG/M metagenome (GOLD analysis project Ga0182738, IMG submission 128876) | Enriched Miracle-Growth compost microbial communities from Emeryville, California, USA - eDNA 5th pass 30_C BE-Lig MG (version 2)... ...
CAACTTATTCAAAATACCAAAGAGGCATTAAACTTTATTCTCAAGTGAGTACACCAATTTCATCAACGACTACCAAAGTTGCCAAGTAAAAATACGTTAAAATTATGTGTAAAACTAATCCTGACACAGATTTACAATTCCAAAAGCGAGTCCTTTTGGATATTGTGAGAATACCTATTCTGGAATTTACTTGGAAGATTTGCCTCTCAGCTCATGCACCAGAAAAGTAACTTTGCAAGATGATTGTGAAACTTTGTTATCAAGAAGTTATTATACAACTTCAATTCAGCCAATCAGTACCCCAAGCACATCAAGTTCTGCAACAGTGTTGACTTTTACGATTCGAAATGTGATTACTAATAATGGCGCCTCTAATGCTGATGCAAGTGTCTCTAGTTCATCAACTTGCACATGTTCAAATGCAGTGAAGCTTGTGGATTATTATATGGTGTATGACTCATCAGGGAATATTGATTCTGCATTTGTCGATCTCGTGTTGGAAAATATTGAAACCAGTAGTTGTACCGACTCCATTACAGTTGACCAATCTTTTGGATTGCATTTCGTGACAAGTGCAAATGTAACAAATTGGTGTTGTGATAATTATTTCCTAACTTTGTTTATTAGGTTTATGCTAAATCAGGAAGTCCTGGTTATGTGGTTGGAAAACCTCTTTTGATTGGTACACTCAACACCGCAACAAGCCCTAACACTGTCTTAAGAGATATTGTAACTACTTGGAAATTTAGGAAATTTTTGTTCATCTCACATAGGGAGGATTTTATGCGACGGGCATTAATTCTGCAGGAGAGTGCTTGACTACGACTGATTCTTCAGAAAGTGTTTACAGAAGTAGTTTAGTCCCTAACTTTGGCCAAAATTCAACTTTCTCTTGCTTCGTTACTCTGACATCGTCAGCAGATCTGACCTCAACATATTGCAGCAGTTCATATGTCCAAAGCTTACAACTTTACCAGAACTTTGAATCAACTGATATTCGCGTTGGAAGATTTGGAAGTTCAAATGTCCACTATATCAGTGTAAGAAATTGGTTGATTAGCTGTTTTGATTAACATGGAAAAAAGGATTGGATCAGCATTGATCAAGAAACCACAGTCGCAGAAACGACGACAACACTGACAGGAAGCACATGCAATTTGCCACTTGATGAAGAAATTTATGTGTTTTATGCTCAATTCGGTTTAGAATCTAATCTCCTTAATTATGTCGTCAAAGTCGTCAGAACATTTGTTAATAGGTAATCTGAGATTTTTTTTTGGAGGTATGTGTGTTAACCAAAAAATTTTTCTAGTGACGCGACATATGATTCGACTGCAACCTCAAATGTCTTGCAATTCTCCCAAAGAATTAAATATATAAAGATTAGTGAATTGGATTTATAATTCATCTTGATCTCCATTTTTGTTTCGGAAAAATTTTATATGAATTGTAAAACTTTTACCTTTTAAAAAATCCACAATAGTATCATCTTCATCATATTCTAAAATTTTTTCATGGAAAGATTTATTTGAAAATGAATTTCAATGAATTAATTTCATATCATAGGTATAATTTAGATAAAGTTTATTAAAAATGTTGAGACGTGCAACTTCACTCAGAACCTTGTTCACTCAATCCAGACGCTGCTTTTCTCAAGCCGACTATAACAACACGGGATTAAAGGAGAACGGCGTTCCCGTCTACAACCCTGTTGAATATGAGCCCTTCAAATTCAAGCATGAGAGAGAAAACCTCTATTATGGTTATACACTTCAAGAACTTTACGGAAAAAGATACGGTTTGAAGCACTCCCCTCAAATTCGTAGAGAAATAGCCAAGGATAACATCATGATTGTTATCTCCCTCACTCTTATGCTTTCTCTTGCTCTTACCGACCGTACTGAGCAACAAAGAGAAGAAGATGCCTGGCAAGAATATTTCTACCATGACATGAACTACTACCGTGACGGCAGAGGCAACCAAGACTTGAGCAATACCAACAAAAGCGAGAACTGAATTGGGATTTCTTTGTAATTTCCTATTATGAAATGATGCATCAAGTCGATACATACATGCATAGACAATAATCAGAGATTTTATTTCCATGCGAAATCAAAAATAGACTTCCACTCTTGACAAACAGTTTGACTTGTATAACAAAATTACTCAGATTTTTTTTTCATTGGTATGGGAAAAAGCTTATGAAGTGAGAATAATACTGATGAAATGAAATTCATTTTGGCTCGGCAAGAAAAGAAAGGAGAAAACTTTTGGGAATGGCCGAGTGGAAATTGGGAGAAATATGTGTGAAAAAAGTCAAAAATTTCTGAGAGAGAATTTTTTTCCGAGAAAATAAATTGTTATGAGAATCAGAGGAAAAACTTTTTTCTGAGGATATTCTGGAATCTTGTGAAAACAAAATTTTTTTCTTCTTCATGTTTGAAATAAAATTTGACATAAAAAAAAAAGTTTTCTCAATGAAAAAAATTAAATTTCAGGATCAGAATTCAAAACTTTGAAAATTTCATAAATTCTGAAAAGTTTTTGGGAAACTCATCACCTTTTTGGGGGATCTTTCAAATTTTGTGCGAAATTTTTTTCATTCAAACTTCATGCGTTCTGAAGAGACATGAAAAAATCTTCGAAGGCAAAATTCTTGATTTTTTTAGAGAAGGGGAATATTAAAAAAAATTTTTTAGAGGTTTTTTGGGAAAGTGGAAAATCTCGGAAGGTTGCGAACCTTATGAAATTTCAAGCTTTTTTTTTTGTTCTTCTACTCAGTCAAAAGAACTTCGACAAGATCTGAAGAAAAAAATTGATTTACCAAAGATATTTAAAGCAAACCTTCTGAAAGGAAAATCTTGAAAGAAACCTCAAATGTGAGATTCTGAACGAGATAATTTCTGGAAAACCTTTGGATCAATTTTTTCCCATGAAAACACTGTTTTGAAAATCTTTTATGAATTTTAAAAAAGAAATCAGATTTCTCATGTATGCATAGAATAAATTTCAATGGAAGACTTCAAAAAAGAGATGAATTCTAACAGTATTTTACGATTTAAAGAGGCGGCAAGATTGAAATTAAATTTAAATTCCAAAACTATTTCTTGCAACAACTAAAATACTTTTGGATGTCTTTTAGAATTGGTCAAAATGAACAAAAGGTTAGTCCTTTCATGATGAAACAATCTCAGAATAATGGATTGAAAACTACAAAAGTGTCTCCATATCCTTTAGCATCACTTGAGAATATTGAAAAAGACAAGTGGAGGAGCCATCATCAACAGAAAACTACTCCGAACAACAACTTGAAGAATACTGCTTATGTAGGTGGACATGGGATGAAAACAGAGTATTTAGAAAACATCCCAATTTCGAGCCATTTTAATGAGAATTCAAAACAATCAAATTTTATGCTGAAAGAGAATAATATGAAACATTCGAGCAAATCTGTATCCTATAAATCCGATCCAATGATGACAAATCATCAAAGAAAAACAACACCAAGGCCAATGAAGAGCTCGTTTAAATTGGAAGAGAATCAATTATCTTCACAAGGCCAAGGTCAATTAAAAGCTGATAATCAAAATATAAAATCACAACTCTACGGAAATAAACCTTATCAACAGATGGAAACGGCTCACTTAAATCCAACACAAGAGCATAAGATCGAAAGCTCCCTTGCTGAAGCTGGAGACATCTCTCAAATTCTCAGCCAGATTGACATATCACAAATTGAATGGTTACAAGAGTTTCTGGCTGCTCAGGGTGATAGTGAGAATGCTCAAACAGAGTTACCTCCAGACACTGATCCAAAGGTGTTGGAATTAATCCAGATGCTGGCAGCACAAGGAGAAGGAAATAATCTTTTCCAAGGTGAAGAATTAGAAGCCCGAGGTGAAAATGATAAAAAGAAACAAGAAGCCCAGGAAACAAAGAAGAGTAATATTGAAATTGAGCAATTGAATTCGGAAGACAACACTGGTTTATTCAACTTAGGACCAGGGTTTTATGTTGATCCTGAGGTGCTTCAAGGCCTTGATCTGAGCGCACTTTCCAATCTCGCAAATGTTGGTGATGCATCTGCAATGATGAGTTCTTTATCGAATATTTTTGGAGCAGGAGGAGGAGGAAACAACGAAAATCAATTTCAACTTGAAAATTTGGAAGCCGCTCCTCAAGAACCTGAGGTCATCATTCAAGAAGAGGAAAATCTGTTTAACTCTGAACATGGACAACAACAACAACAACAACAGGATGTTTCAAATCAAGCCCTTTTGGAGAGTCTATGTCAAAGTTTGGACTTGGGTAATCCTGAAATGATGGAAAATCTTCAAACTCTCGTCTCCGCATTGACCTCTCAGAACACTAGCAATAATATGGGGAATGGTAATAGTAACCAATTCAATTCAACAACAAATTACAACAGGAATGGCCAGGCTGGATCTCAAAGACCATTTTTCCATAATAACGGAGGCAATGGTTCGATGAGGAGAGAAAATAGTTTTAATAATAATAGATCAAATTCACAGAGATGGAATGATAGGCCTAATAACAATAACTTTCACAATGGGATGAATCGAAATATGAATAGAAATTATGTTCAAAATCAGGAAGATACGATAAATTTTGAAAACAACCCATTTGGTCAGAAGAACTTTGTTGGTAGAAATAATGGACAGTTGGAAAGAAGACCTTTTGAAAGTAATAAATTTACTTATCGTAAAAAAAGACCACTTGACCAACATCTTCATACAATGACAATGAATGATAGTCAGTATAAAGCCTCGCAAGAAAACAAAAAATTATTGGGAGTTCCACTGAACGAAATGACGGGCTATAACTCAAATTCTCTCGGAGGAAGAGGAGGAGGTTCTAATCATAATTCGATAAATAGAGCTAGAGAGATTCAAGAAGGACCTGAGAAAATCATTCAGCCAGTTGTTTATTACTCAGATAAATTGGATTTGGCTGAGAAATATAATAACGATAATGAGACTCCAATCACCAAGACATTAAGAAAAACTTTGATGATGGCAGAGCAGCAGAAGAACATTATTGAGTCAAGCATCCAAGACTTTGAAAGTAACTTGCAAAATGCTAAATACAGTTTCTTTTTACTTCAGCCTGGTTTTGATGCTGAGAATCTTGACGCCCATATTGATAATCTGCTTGCAATGAATTCTTCGAGTGGGAACTCTACTTTGAAAAAGAGCATTCAAAAAATGTCTCGGAAAGACTCTGGCTCAAGCTCAAAACGAAAGAAAGAGAAGCTTAAGAAAGGAGATAACGCTTTTGGCAACCTTAGTCTCACAAACTCACAACGCCAAAGACTCTATGACGGCGGTATTAGCGATGTTGATTCCGAGTCAGCAATAGTCCAGATTACACAAACTGTGAAGAGTGAATTTGATGTCAATCCAGACCATTACCAATTAAGCTGCATCCAGAAAATCCTGAAACAGGAATCGTGCGTTTACAGAGCCACATCAATGTTTTCCAAATCTTTGGTGTACCAAACAGCAGCAATGATCTCGACTGGGATCGTGGTTTACGTGCATCCATCAGTCTTTTACCTTGTCAGCTTGGAGCAAAGTCTCTCTCAGTCTTTGTCAGGAGGAAGTTTGGTGTCAAAAGAGAAGGTCGCCCAAAATGTTGACCTTGCAAGAGAAGGCAAATTTAAGGTTTTATTTACCACACCAGAAAAGTTTGTTTCTGAGAAACTCGCTCAAGTTCTTGATATTTCTTTCATTTGTCTTGATGAGGCTCACTATGCTCCAGAATCTTCACCAAGCTATAGACCACAATACAACAAATTTGTGAGAGAACTTGGGACATCATTTAGCACGATCCCTGTTTTAGCCTTTATCGCTCCTGTATCGATGGTGGCATGCGAGGAATTTTCAGGAATCATGAATATTCCAAACGGCAGTGTCTTTTCTCCAGACTATTTTAATACTGGGACCTATGACGTGAATATCACAAGAGACAAGGAGAAATTCCCTGCCTTGTTGAGTTTATTAAAGAGCAGGAAATTTAAGGATATCTGCCAATCAATGATAATTTACACGGAAAGCAAGAAGTCCGCAGATGATCTTGCGAAGTTAATGAATGATAATAATTACAAAGTTTCTGTTTTGCATAATTTGAAGAATGAAGCTGCTCACCAGAAACCAGAAATGCTCCCAAAACTGATCAAAAGTAATCAAGGAATTATGATATGTGTCTCAAATAATGATATGGCAATTGATCGAGGGTTTGCAAATTGTGTAATTCATTACAGTATGCCAAAGAGTTTAGAGGTGTATATTCAAGAGATCACAGGGTTGAAGGATCAGGCAGTTTCCCATTTGTTCTTGAATAAGAATGACTATTTTGATCTAAGACTAAGTATTCGTGATGAAATGGTCGATAGGGATCAGTTGAAGGCAGTTGTTGGCAAGATTTTCGAAGCAAATCAGAATAAAAAGAAAGCCAAGGGCTTTAATATGGAGATTGAGAGGCGGGATGAAGAAAGAGAATTGTTGATTGTAAAAGTGAGCGAGTTTTGCAAGGCAGTTGATTTAAAGAAAGAGTTGATAAGTCAAATTTTTGAGTTGCTTCAAGAATCAAGTAACTGGCTAGAATATCATCGAGTGGTTTCGGCAAATTGTTCTTTAAAAATCATGCCAGGAAAAGAGGAGCAGGCAATGCAAAATCCCTTGATTCAATTGATAACAGAAGACGGAAAAAAGGAAAGTGGAATTTATGAGTTTGTGATCTTGGATAAAGCTGTTGATCTAAAGTGTTCTGTTAACGAAGTGACAAAGGCGTTAAAGAATTTGATGAATGATCATGTCATCCATTATGATATGGAAGAAGCTTTCAGTTTCAGAATTGTCATGGACCCTAACCCCGTCTTAATTGAGCAAACTCTGGAAGACATTGTGTCGAAAATTCACAGGAACGTGCAGATGAGTTTACAAAAAGTAATGGGAAATGGGGAAAAATTTCATCTTAATTATTTTCATAGTTGGATGTGATGTTTGCAATAAGCAAGCTGAATTCACTCAAAACACATCGACATTTACAGATAAAATCTGACAAAATACCAAGAAGTCCAAATTTGGCATTTATTGAAAGGAATAAAAGATTGGAGAAAAGTCCTGTTACTCCAAGAGGCAGAGAATGTGGAGATACACCTTTAGGAGCTGGAAGCCAAGAAGATCCCAAAGGAAAAGCAAACTTTATTAACTTTTTTGAAAAATACTTGAATTACAAAGGTACACGAATGGAGGATTGTTCAAAAAATTTTAATTCGAATAGAAGATGTGAATGTGGGTTACGGACCTATTTGGAATCACACAAGTTGTATAAGAGATGTACTTCCTTTGGTTAGAGTTCAAACTCAACGAGAAAAATCTAATTTAATGGTAACACTCTAAGATATGAGAATTTATGAATCAAAATATACAGGCTGATATTACATCAATCGTTCTGAATGTTTGCGATGAGATTTTGGCTCTTGATCACAGTGAGGAGAATGTGGAGATCATCAAACCTCGACTTTTGAGAAGCGTACTGAAAATTATGCAAGGTCTGGAAGTCTTCACTCTCAATAATGACTGGAAAAGGTAAAATAAAGGGGTTTTTATCGTTTAACATGAAATTCTAGTATTGCATCATATGGAAAATACAAGAACTATGATTATGGTGAACTTCAAGAAATGATTAACGAACTTGTCAATAATATCTTAATCGAAAAGATTACGAACAAAAAATGAAATAACTTTTCAAATTTATATTGTGTTGAATTGTGTTCTATTTGGAAGCAAAAGAAAACATTTTTTTATTGAAGACTGCATTTTATATTGTACTATATTCTTTGTGAAATCTCTTGTTTTAATTGATTTCTGAATGAAATTCTTGGGTGAGGATAAAATTATTAATTTGGAATCAAAATTCGAGTCTCCATTCCACTTGTCAGCTCATAAAAAATTCTTTTCTAAAACCAAACTAAGTATATCAATAGAATTTACAATTTAGTTTTTACAGAAAGCAGACTAGGAATTAGGGCCTGAAACGGATCAAGGTTTGAAAAAACCAATTTTAAAAATGGCTTTGCCGCCAGAATCTGTGAATTTATGAATATATTTTCTGAATAATTGAGAATTTCGAAAATATTTGACAAAATCGAACTTTCTTTGATTTCAGTCAAATATATTTTCTGACCTGATATTCTTTGATGTCTTGAGCAAAGAGAAGGATAAATTTTGGATAACCTCAAAGAAAGAAGGGTGCTGAATTTCATTGAAAGTTTGAGTTAAATTTTTATTTGATTTTTCCGTTAAATTACGGGCTCAATTTTGATTTTTCTCCTTTCTCATTTTTGAGTGTAAAATGAATTAAAGGGATGGAGTTTGAAATGACTAGTGAGGGTGGATCATCAAATATTCTCACAATGAGATAAGAAATGGGTCTTTGTCCCGAAGGATGAAGAAGTGAGTTTCTTTTTTTTAAAAAGGGAAAATCAATGCTTTTGTTCTTGAATAAAACGTCTTTAATTGTCTCCTCCTTAGAATGTGGATAGAAGCTTGATTTTCATTTTCATGCTTAATATTCTAGAAGTTCGAAATTATTGTGATATTTTGAAACAGAAAAAGAGGCGAGGAGAAGAGAAAATTTCTCTGAAGAGGTGATTACAGTAAGATAGAAACATTTCTGAGAGACATACTTAGAAATCAACTTTAATATTTAAGCTAATCCAAATTTTTTAGTTCGAACCTTTTTCATAATTTAATCAATGGAGAACCGAAAATTCTGTCCCATCGAAGAAGCTCTACTGCGTATTGAGGCCTCTGCTAAGAATAAGAGAGATCTTACGAACACTCTTTATTTCCTGCAGAGAGCTGTCTCCAGGTATGGAGGATTGTTTTGATTTTCAGGAGATAACTTGGATCTAGTGTACTTGCACATCCAGATGACTGGAGAACGCGGAAATTTGAGAAAGAAAACGAAATGTTTATCCATCAGCTCTTTAATTGGACGGAGGTTAGACAGTTCTTGGAGCTTATCGGTTTCAGAGAGGTAGGAACATTCATGATTTGATTATTGAGAATTTAGGATTGCTTTTACGAGAGAGGGATCTGTGACGAAGGCATGAGATGTTTGGAGGCGGCCTTAAGGATTTTGAACACCCATATCCACAAACTGAAGATTGCTTCTATTGAGGAGAAGCCATTTTTTGAAGTAGATTTAATTTTACGATTGATGAAGGTTCTAAACTTTTTGTTAGAGTTGGAAGGATTATCATTATTTAAGAAATCAAAGCCCGTTAGCAAGCACAACCGAGCACCAAGGTGAGAAGATGATGGACTCAAAGAGTCAGTGCTCCAAGTTACAGGAAATGTTATCTCGACATTTGAAACAAGAGCGTTTGGACACTGCAAACAATTGGAAGAAGAGCGAGGTTTCAGATGCTTCATTTAATTCAGAAGGATATTTCCATCAAACATCCCAAAAGAAAGATAAAAGAAAAAGAAAATGCTTTTTTGAAGAGATGTTTGATCGTCATGACTTTAACAACAACAACAAGGGATGTGCTTTCTTTCCATACTTGAAGCTGGGTTAGATTTTCTCAAGATGCTCTCACCTTGCTTCCCAGCTCAAGGAAACCAAAACTAAATTATGACAATCATCCCAGACAAATAAAGAGCTGAGGCTTCGAATACTTCAAATAATGAACAAACAGAATTAGAAGCCAATGTTTTTCTTTTACAAACTTATTTTTTTGTTTTTATACATTTGAGACTGTGAGAGGCTAACCCTGTGTTAAGGACTCTAAATTATATCTATCTATATCTATATTATTTGTTTTTTGCCCTTTCAATTTTTATGTTTGTTTAATTATCCCCTATATATATCTACAACGAAGGTATACTAAATTTGAGATTTACATTACATATTTGTTCCTTATCTATTTATGACAATGCTGAAAAATTCAAATTCTTTCTCTGAAAATATTTCTGACCAATAGAATTTTGAAAAAAAAACGTTTAAATCACTTTTATCCTGAATGTCACAACAGGAAGAGGAGATAAGATATGCTATTAAATGTCCGAAACACGATGACGAAAAAGCGATGAGAATATGCGCTCATCCTCATTGTAATAGAACTCCCCTTTTGTGTGGAGAATGTCTGTTTGATGACCAAGAACATGCAATATTGCACAAAAATTACATGAAGACAATCAAAGACTTTGTTGAGAGTGTTGCCGGCTATTACAGTCAGAAGAAGCAAAAAAAGTATTCAACTCATGAAATCCCTCCGAAATTGATGGACTTCTTCAAAGACCATAATCGAATGAAAGAAGCCTTTGCTGAAAGATTTGTTGAAACAGTTCAGATTATTGATATCGTTTTTGAAAAGTGTATAAAATCATTCATGGATTCAATATCCTTACTGAGAAACGAGACAAGGGCTAAAGTGAAGGAGAATTTTGAGCTTTTATCTCAAAACTATGAATCAGCTGTCGAACAAATTAAATCAAGCTATAATCTCTTTTCGAGTGAAGAACATGCTCGTTTATATCCAGATGAGTTTTGGATAAAACATGCCTTTAACCCCCTGAGTGAAGAGTGTATCAAGATTGATACACCTACAAAATTTTTTTCTCTCTCTCAACTGCAGAAAATTAAACCCCCAAATCGTTAGCAAAATTTTTTTCTTTCCTCCATTGTTGCCGATTACCCATAAACTCTTCTGAAATGGCGGAAGTGGAGAGTGAGTCGTCGGAAATTCAAGAAATCCTCTCCGCCAAAAATAAAAAAGATCTTAAAAAAAGTATCAAAAACTTTTTCTTAGGAAGTCGGAAGAATTTTTGAAAATGTTGGAATGTCCAAATAAAATTTCCGATCGGCAAGACTGCTTCTCCCTCTTTTCATTTTTTCTTTGGAGTTTTGTCATAAAGAAATTTTGATTTTAGGGTCTTTTTTCGAAAAAGATTTTGAGAGATCAAGGATTGCTAATCCGTTCGAGAACTAATTTTTTTTCATGCTGTCACACATTTTTCGAAAAAGAAACAGACATTTTGGAGATTGCGATCATTAGAAATTTTATTCATTAAGATTGTATTGTGGAATTCAACTTTGGGGAAACTTTTCTACAATTGTCCCTCTTCCAAAATTAAAGAAAAAAACTCACGGGTTTCTTAAGTAAAGAAAGGTGTATTTGTGAATCTACTATTTTCATTATCTTCATCCCGCTCTTCTTCAAGGCTTTTCCCATTCTCCAAGACATATATTATGCCGTTCTTCAAACTCCATCTTTCTCATTTGAGGAAATAGGAACATCAGATGAGAAAAAATGAGAAAAAAAAAATCTGTTTCTGATGAAGGAAGTTTTTGAAAGGGAATTGTGTCGATATGCTTCAATCAGAGCATGTTAAAAGTTATTATTTCTCTCAAGTTTTGAGAGACTTCTATTGAGGAAAATTTTTACGAAAGGGTGGATGAAACTTGATACATTCCGCAGTTGAGCATCAAAAAATTCTCCTTCGAAATTTTTTTTTCCGCAC
>Ga0182738_1007003_pt1 | contig 11552 bp, 3 predicted proteins | sample eDN5th30CBELigMG_FD_128876 | JGI IMG/M metagenome (GOLD analysis project Ga0182738, IMG submission 128876) | Enriched Miracle-Growth compost microbial communities from Emeryville, California, USA - eDNA 5th pass 30_C BE-Lig MG (version 2)... ...
CAAATCCTCTGGATCCGACTTTGGAACTTCTAATCTTTCCGGTGGCGTTTCCAAAACCATCGTCCAACAGCAACGTCCTCAAACAATGGAAACTAAAATTCAAAGAGATGACGGTGATGAAATTGGCGAGATTACAGTCAGTAAAAGTCGTCGTACAGGAAAGACAGCTGGAGGCACCACAGCATCAGCTACAAAAGATCGACCTTTTACTTCACCAGGAGATTTGAGATCACCTGATAAGAAATTCACAGGGAATATTGGTGAAGAAGACGAGGAAGAAGAAGTCCAGAGTGAATATTTGAATACTATTGTCAGCCGTGGAGATAAAAAAGACCTCAAGAAACCTCTCATTGTTGGCTTCAAGCAAGGAGGAAATACTTCGCTCGGCGCTGGATTAAACAAGAATCCACTTCTAGGTCATGAAGCCTCACCAAAGAGATCACCAAAGACTGATTTTTCTCAAAGCAAAGAAGGGTATTTCACTAATAAAGAAGTGACTACCTCGCTCCTAGTGGAGGATAAAAAGGAGTCCACTGCTCATATTACAAGAAGCCCTGTTGGAATCTTAGGCAAGAAGGAGTATCAGGAGCCTTCACACCAACAAGGACAGGTGAAAAGCGTGGCGAGTATATCGAATACTGGGCTCCGCCGTGAGGGAGCTACGGGAAACTCACAGTTGAGCAATGTAAGTGGATTTGCTCAGTTTGAAGGTTTGAAAGGATCGCATGATGTGATGGCGGATATTGGAAAAGATGGCGTATTCCAGGCATATTTGAGGGAAACTGAAGAGCATTATAAGAGAAGAAGCAAAGATGCTGAAGAATATTATGAGAATAGATTTAAACAGTTGAAGTCTGCATTGGAAGAAGAAAAGAGAAAGTGGGAAGAGATACATGATAAGGAGATGAGATTAGTGAAGAAAGAGAATGAAGAATTGAGAGATAATATGAATAGACAATTGGAGAGAGAAAGAGAAAGAGTGAAGGAGATGATGCAATTAGAATTAGAAAGCAGAGAAAAGATCCATAGGTATGAGCTTGAAAGACAAAGAAAGATGTTTGAAGATGAGAATGAAAGTCTTAAGAAACAATTAGAAGCTCAGGCTAAGCTTCATGTCCTCGCTGATGATATCAAACAGTCTTCAAATAAGCTGTTTTCCATCTCAGATAAGATGGAACATGAAAGAGACTTTGGTTCCTTTGGAAGAAAAGGAGAATTAAAAGAAAAAGAAAAGCAGCTTTATGATTTAGAAAAGCAACTCAGACATGAATTTGAGATGGTTAATAACGAAAAGAAGAGATTGGATAGACTCAGAACTGAGCTTGAGACTCGTGAAACTGAGGATAAAGAAGATATAAAGAAGGAGAAAGAGTTCTTGAGACAAGAGTATTCCAGATTGAATGAATTACAAGAAGCTTTGAGAAGACAAGAATTGGATAAAATGAGAGGATTGGAGAAAGAAAAGGTGAACTATGAGCATGAGAGATCCAAATCTAACAAGGAAGTCGAGAGAATAAAGGAGGAATATAGACAGAAATATCATGAGTTGGAAGTTCAGGTTGAGCTTCATGAGCTCAGAGCCAAGGAGTTTAACAAGTTTATGGAGAAAACTGATGCAAGTTTCAGCAAGAAGCAAGAGGAAATGGAGGCTCAGATGAAAAAGATTGTGATTATTGAGACAGAATTAATGACAAGATTGAAAGAGTTAGAATTGAAGGAGTTATTAGTGCATAAAAGTAGTGCAGAAGTTGAAGGAAGACTTCACATTTTGGACGTAGAAAGATTGAATTTCGAGAAGGAAAGAAGAGAGGTGTTAAAAGTAGCTGAGCAGGCACGTGAGGATGGCGATAGAATGAGACAGTTCAAGCAAGAATTTGAAGTTGAACAGAAGAAGAACCAGAAACTCAAGGTTGAACTTGCTGCTTTCGCTACAAATATTTATCAAGAAAGAAGTAAATTGACTGAAGAAAAGAATAATATGGCCATGATGCAAAAGACTATTGACGAAATGAAGCACCAATATGTCAGAGAACTCCACTCTGGCGTTCAAAATACCGGTGTTAGCCTCAAACCTACCAGCACAAATGTCATAAGAATCGAGCCAAGAAGAGAAGACTCTCCAGGGATTAAAATTCCCTCAGCTACTACAGCACAAGTTTATTATTCTTCCAGTCTTGTGACTTCTCCAAATAGAGAATTTGCAGCAGGAGGAAGGGCCCAGAGGGATAGATCTGTGGGACAAGAAGATGGCCGTTATGTGAAATTTAGAGATTTGAGGGGTGAGAGTTTAGAAATGAGAAGATCAAGTAAAACAGAAGGCTTCCCTAAGAAAGGAAATGGAGCGATAAAAATTGTGGGAAATCATACTGTAGAGAATAACAATGAGAATGTGATGAGAAGTTGGCAAAAGAGCCCAGCTGTTTATGCGGAGACGGCTGGAAGCATAAAGACTCCAATTGTTGATACGTTTAATTACAAGAACTATATGAAACAATTGATGGAGTTTGATAAGACTTCGAATACTAATCAGGGATATACAACAATGGAGAAGGAAGAATTAGTGAAAACTAAATTAGAAAGAAGTCTTCATACATCACCTGCTAGAAGAAGATCAAGAGGTTTTCTCGATTTTTAATTTTTTATCTGAAGGTTTTTAATTGCTCTCTCTTATTCATTATATCTATATCTATATTTGACATTTTTGAATATGACTCTTTTGTAATGTAAAAAAAAAATAATCAAAGTAATACATATCAACGTTTGTGAACTTTTTTCTCATAAAATTATCACGAGACTTTTTTTTCATTACATTGGTTTGTAAAGTTTTGTGTTATTCTAAAATATTTTCAAAGAGAGAATATCTTATTTATTTCCTTTTTATGATCAAGAAAATGCAGAGATTTTTTATTATAAAATTATTATATAAAAGTATGTACAAAGTAATAATTCACTTGAATTGAGTTTGTTATTATTATGGATTTAGACAGGAAGATTTAATTTTCTCTCAGACTATATACAGGCACTTCTTGATCAGATCATCAATTTCCTGTTTTTTCAACATCATTCATCTCAAAACATTAATTCAAAATGCTTGAGATACTCAAAAGAGGTTTGCAATGCTTCGATCACCTCTTCGCTGATCTTCTCACAGCTCTTTACATTAAGGTTCAAAGTGTGAAGATTCTTGAGGTAAAGCTGGATTTCTCTAGCTAAATCTTCAATTTCAGCATCTCTTATTTCATAACATCTAAGAAAAAAGGTTATTGACGGTCTTCCAATAAAAAACACTTACAATCTGAAATTCAAGATAAGCAATTCCAAATTCTCTAAATTTCTAAGCTCATTACTGAGAGCTCTGATGGCTTCACCAGTAACTTTCCAGCATTGTCTTAAATTAAGTTCAAATCTTCTCAGACCTCGGAGATTTCTGCCGACTTCTTGAGCAAGGACTCTAACGCCGACATCAGTGACTTTAACACATCCATAAAGGTCAAGAGAGAAATGAATGAGGTTAGGAAGTTGAGCGGCAATAATTTGAGCAAGTTCAATAACGCCCTTATCTGTGATCTTATCGCATCTAAAAATTTTTCATTAGGAAAATTCAATAAACAAACTCCTACGATTGGAAATTCAAGACGAGGGAATGAAGGTGGTTAAAATGCTTTCCAATATGTGCTGCGATTGCCTTGATCCCTTGATCGTTAATATTGAAGCATTGAGCAAAATTGAGGGACAAGGAGTCAAAAGAGAGTTTCTGGTCGTCCATTTGTCTGGTGACATCAGCCAAGAGGTTGGTTACTTCTCTGTTGGTTATCCTAAGAAAAGGGTTAAAATTTGATCAGAAAAAAGAGGAAGAATTCTATAAATAGTTCAAGTTTTCGGAACTTAAACCTTTTTCTTTTGAAGAAAAAAAATTTTCCCGCCAACAAAAAGAAGAACTTTGCTTACTTTACAGGACTGACCACTTGTATTATGAGTTCGTCAGAAGCGTCCACTTGGAATTCTTTCTGCCATTTCTCGAGTTTTTCGTTCACTAAAGGAACGTTTAAGAATTTTTTTTCAAAGAAAAATTCTGGTTACTTTTCTTCAAAGCTTGAAGACGCTTTTCTTCTGCACTCTCTGTTTCAATGTAGGTTTCGGAGGAGGTTTCACTTGGGGGAGACCCGGGCATAGTAGTACTTAATGAGCGTTGATCTGAAGACCCATCCAAGCTGCTTCTCTGATAAGATCCACATCTAAAATCTGGACAATAAATGGGTAAGTCTTGGCATTGAGAGCCTTGAAGATAGTTTTGTTGTTGATTGATGTAACTGAGCATTGCAATGAGGACATTTAATTAATTTTTGTGTGTTGATTTGGGCTGGTTTTTAAATTGATTATAATTGAATCGCTCTCGCCTTATAAACTTAATCAGTCCTATCAGATCTTATTAGGGTTTTTTAAGAGACCAAATATACGAATTTATCAGAAAAACTTTGCTGTATTCAGTATATTTAGTTCTAACAACCTTATTGGCAAAAAACTTTCAGTTTTGATTGACCACCCAGATCTCGACATAAGATGACAGTTTTCATTTCAGCTTGATTCTTGCCTAAAATTAGCTGAAAACGGTCCAGACTAAGCCTAATTTCAATGTTTATTAAGATGAGAGAGGAGGTGAAGTTCTGCTTTTGCAGATGATAAGAACATCAAAATTCAATTTTGACTCTGGAAACCAAGTCTTTACCTTGGGACTTGGACTTATCATGCCTTTTTAATGCCAGGCTTGGACTTGACAGACAGGTCTGAATGGTCAAAATTCAGACAAAAATTTTGATTAGACTGATGGGCGAGGGAAAAATCATAATGACTGAGAAAGAGGTTCTGATCGAAATCAATCAGCATCCCCGTGAAAAGAAAAAGAGTCTTTTCGGGCCTCAAAAGTCAAATCAGAAAAGGATCAATTTTTCCTCTCAGAATTTGCCAAATAATGGGAAGGATATAAAAGAATTATGATGACTTTCAATAACTTCATATAATTCAAGAGTATAAAGACAGAAGAAGAAGCTTTCTGAGAGATTTTCTCAGATTTTCAAATCATGAAGGAAGAGTGAGATGTATGAAGAGATGATACATGATGGAGAAAGATGTGAATAGTTGACCAAAATATCAAATTTTGGGATAGGAAGTCTCGAAACTATCGATAATATCACCAAAGGTTTGGATATTCAGAAAGTCAAGGATTGTACGACAACATTTTATAAAACATTTATGTAATTTAATTGAGAGGTATTAAGAATCATAGAAAAGTAATTTTAACTCTTCAATTTATCAAAAATCATCAAATGTTAATTAATACTGATGATTTCTTTTCCTCCTTACCAATAAAAGAATCCCCCTCATTGCCTACTTCTTTGCCTAGGCGAGTAACATTTTGCCATTCGCCTAGGCAAGGATTGAGAAGTATACCAATATTTACTGAGCCTCACATCTTTATCAAGCAAGTTCAAATTCTTTTTCCCCTTTATATCCCTTCTTCTATTTCAGGCAACTCTAATACTATCAAGCAGGTCAAGAGCCAGGATAATTTACCTCATAACCCCACAATATCGTAATTTTAACCTCTAAAGAGAAAGGAAAATTCTATTTATATTTTCAATTTCCACAGTTTTATTCCCAAACAAAAAATCTATAAAATTAATTTTACCTTCTCCTTCCATGTTTCTCAGATCTAATTTTCTAAAAATCTCTCTTTCTTACTCTCGTTCCAAACTTCCTCAAATCTCACATCATTCTCCCTATAAACAACTTTCTCCATTAACAATTCCTCTTTCTCGAAATTTCTCAATCTTTTCAATATTTAGTAAATCACATGAGACAGTATTCGAAGAGGCTTCCAAACTCTTACAAAACCCAGACCAAGCAGGAATTCAAGAATACAAACGAATCTTTGAGTCTCTAACGTCCTCAAAAGATCCAGCCAAACTCACCGAAAAAGAAGCGACAATTATTCTACAAATTCTTTTTAAATTGGGCAAAGCTTACCATCATCAAATGAACCACACAGAAGCTTTAAAATATTACCTTGAAGCCCTCACTATTGCAGATAAATCTAAGCTGAAAGATTCTGTGGATATTGCTTTAATAAATAATGGAATAGGAACTGCATATCTGAGCCAAGACCAGCTTGATAAAGCAGAGGAAAGTTTCAATAAAGCAAAGAAAATCTTTGCTGGGGCAGCTATTGATGACGAATTGAAATATCCTTCTATTGAAAATATCTGCATGCAGGCTATTCTTTTTACCAAACAAAACAATCTACAAAAAGCATTGGACTACTCTGAAAAGGTCTTGATAAGAATTGACGATATCAATGATCAATCCATCGCTGATTCTTTGAAGCTGGTAACGTACGATAATCTTGGCTATATTTTCTTCAAGAAAAAAGATCTAGACCGAGCAGTGGATTACTGGCAGAAAGCTCTAGATATCGTTGATAAAAACCATGGAGAAGACTCCCTGGAAGCAAAGATTCTTTATGAAAGAGTCGCTTGGAGCCTGTATGATAAAGGAGAATATGAAAAGGCTCTTGTTTATGCTGAAAAATGTCTATTTGTCGCTCTCAAGAATTTCGGGGAGAGTCATATTCAAATGGGTCCAAGTCTTTCGCTACTTGGACAAATCTACTTTAAAATGGGCGATTATGATGAAGCGATCACAAACTATGAAAAGCTTTCGACTATCTTGCAAGTATATCCAGAGTCATATGAAAAACAGCCTGGAGAAACTTATATGCTTCTCGCAAAGACCTACATGTACAAAAAGGATCTCAAAAAAGCTGAGGAGGCTTTCCAAAGAGCTTTACAAGTGATAAAAGTCGATTCTGGGGAACAGAGTGTGGCGCTAGCAGAGTGTTATATTATCTGGGCAACCCTTTTAAGAGCAAATAAAGAAACTCTCAGCAAAGCCAAGAAGTATTATGAAGAAGCTTTGAAAATATATACGAATCTTGGAAATGTGAGTCAGTCAAGATTTGTTCATGTGCATACATATTTGGGAGAAATAGCGTATTATGAAGGGAAATATGAAGATTCCTTAAAGCATTTTGAGGAGTGCTTAAGGAGAGCCGATGATAGCGAAAAAAGCAAAAAATTATTAGAAGAGATTTACAGCTTTATGGGAGCGATAAACTTGAAGCAGAATAAGGTTGAAGAAGGGGTGAGTTTTTATGAAAAGGCAGTGGATGTGTGTAAAGAGTTGGAGAATAAGAGTAAACATTTGGATTATCATTATCAGAACTTGGGAGCAGCATATAAAAAGAAGGAAGATTTTAAAAAGGCGAAGGAAGCATATGAGAAAGCGTTGGATTTTTCGGAACGTGAGCATGGAAAGAAGGATGAAAGAACTTTGAAAAATGCAAAACAATTGTTGCAAGTAATGAAAAAGTTGGATATGAAAGAAGATGCTGAGAAAATAAAAACTAGATATGAACTTTAATTGTTACATTGGATTTGAAGATGTATTTTTATTGAGAAAATAAGTGTAAATTTATTTCATACAAAATTGTAAAATGACAAGTCGGTTTTGAGAATAACCTTGGGCTAAATAAAGGGAAAACTCTCAGAATAAATTCACAAAACACACACAAATATGTGAGAAAGTGTACAGGATATATTTAAAGACAGAGCACACAGGATAGTTTTCTTCAAAGTCAGTCTGGCTAAAGGACCAGATTTCCCTCATTGTTCAATTTGAAGGCAAAATTAAATCGTTATAATCAAAATTTTGTCCTCCTCCAATCTTTTGTTGCCCTTGTTCTTCAATCAATAAAAACCGACAATCTTCTTGAGAACAGTCAACCTTACCAGGAGTATTCACCCAAGAGTCAATTCCAGCAAGAATCATTGAGAGATTATTGATTGAGTCGCCAGGGGTTGGATTCCCGTTCATCAAAGTTAGGTGATGCAAAGCTTCAGCTTCTGGCGTTGGAGTAATCAAAATCCCGCCATCAGGTGTCTGGTTTTCACCTTCGCCTTTATCTTCATTTCCATCTTCTTCTTCTGGAAGAGGAGTTTGTTGAATTGTTTTATTATAAATATTTTGGTCATTAAGAGAGCAATTCCAAATTTGATCTTTAGGTTTTATTCTATCTTGAAGATAAGACTCCAGTTCACTTGAACTTTTTATGACAGCATAATCAGCAGCATTCTCTTCATTGACAAGGGTATTAAAAGATCCATCACTATAGAAACTTAAGAGAGCTAATTCAAGATGATATTTATTTCTCTTGAGCCACTCAGCAAAATTCAAGCCAGCTCGCTTCCCTTTCTTCTCATTGAGCCTTCTCATACTCGTTATCACTTGGAAACTCTGGTTATTCGTTCTATTAAATCTTCCAAAAGGTGACTCGAGGAAATTTTGGGCTTGAGCTGTACTTGACTTGGGAATTACACGGAAACCATATTGGTGGGCTTGGCCGCATAGTCTATCAAATAGGGGCTTGTATTCCCAGTTTTCATTGAAAATCTTATCATCGACCCAGAGGATGGTGTTATCTGACATTCCCAATTCAGTCTGTCTTAAATAAATTAAAGTCTTGTCGCCTTGTGTTTCTTCCTTGACAACAAAGAAGGTTGAACAAGGATGGAAGAGGATTTCATTTTCCTCAGGAAAGTTAGAGAATGGAACAATAGATCTTCCATTAATGCTTTGAATAATAAAATAAGTATTCTTGTCAATAAAAGGAGCGGCTGGTTGATTCCCTTGAGAAGAACTACTGAAATTTATCCAGTTTACAATTGAGCCTGGTTTGTATAAATGTTTCTCTTCGTCTTTGAGGTCAACAGCTCTGATGCACGAGCCAGAATAAGTTGGAATATGGCTAAGAGCTATGTACAAGAAGCTTATAATCACCATGTAGTGGGAACAGGTTTCCTTTTGATTTGCAAGATGGTTGAAACGGATATTTCTGTTCATGCGCTCAAAGATCTCTCCTTGAACGTTTGTCTTGGAAGGCAAACCCGTATAGAACGATAAAGCAAGAGCACAAGCGCGGGCATCTTTGTTAGAGAGCCCCTTTTCAAGGAAGTAGCTGACTCTATCTGGCTTTTCCTTGAGAGAGTTCAAGAAATCGTCCAAAGTTAATCCATCAGAATATAAACTCTGGATTACCGCTCGCAACGATTTTTTCAACTCTTTCAAGGTATGTCTACGATGAAAAAGCTTCTTGATCAACTCCTTATTGAATTTCAGCCATTGCTGAAAGCAGTCACTTCCTTTTTCAACTTGGGAGTCTTTGAGTAAGTTTTCAATATCTGGATTGGTAAAATCTTGACTTTCTGTGTTCTTGGGTAGAGTAAACTTTGCCAAGACGGTTGTGAATGAATCATTCGAAAACATGTCACTGAGATTCTTGAGCAAGAGGCTTCTGACATCGAGATTTCTTAAAGGCGTTCGATGCATTTTGTCTTTTTTAGGTCTCAATTTTTTAACTAATTAAGCTTATAGATCTTGAATATATATGAACGTCTAAAAATAAAATCTGGGTCAATGTCTTGATGATACAGAAATATAATAAAATCCGTTTACGGTAATCAAAATCAGAAGATTCGAAGTGAATGTTGTAATTTTGGGCCATGAAAAATAATCCTGTCTAGTTTACTCTGAATTTATGCTTTTCGAGGTCTCTCTAAAGTTCTGATTGACCTCTCAGTCGAGGTAAAGATTTATTGCGTGTTGCATCGAAAATTAAAGTTTAGGGATAAATTAAATAAATAGACAAGTGTTATTGAATTTTTTTCGTCTCCTTTTTTGTCTTAAGAAAAATAATTTTGAAATTCTTCAGTGATTCACAAAAAAAATCCAAGCCAAAAATTGCATCAGAGGAAAAAAATCTTGCTGTAAAAACAAAGAAATCAAACCCTACCTTCCTATCCAAAATGTGCGAAGAATTAGGAGGACCTAATATTAAAGAATTCTCATTTCGCTTCCTTGTATTACACGCAGAAAATAGTAACAGAGAAATATACAGGTTAAACAAGATCTATAACTCATTGTCCGTATTCTTAGTCTCGTATGACATCATCGACAGAGGATACGATAGTTGCCAATAAATATACATACACAAAATTGAAATATCCTCAAAATCTCAGAGATCTTACAGTGCATATAAAATGCTCTTAATGGATAATGGTTTAACTTCCATTTTCTTTAGATTGCTGTTGAAACCTTCTCAAAGGAGAAAACTGTGAAGTACTTTCTAAATAGCAATGGTCCTTCAATATATTCTCATTTTGTTCGCTGGTCATCCACGTGTTCACATTTCCACTCTGATTCAGTTTATCTGAGAAAGGCCTCGTCGATTTCTCGTGTTCAGATTCAAAATAATGACTGCTCGACTCATCAATCCGACTCGGAGCATTAAAATCCATGCCCTCTGCTAGGTTATTAGAATTTTCACAACTTTCGCAATTCAAGCCGTTTTCTTCTTCATCTTCAAATAGATGTTGTCCTTTGTATTTAAACTTAGCTTGAAGGTCCTCCATCAAATTCTTATAACTTCCCATCCTCACAGAATCTTGATTGTTGATAACGGGACAATCTTCTCCTTCTTCTTTTGCACAATAACAAGAACAGATTTTTCCTTGGCTATTCAAAGTTTGATTCACATAAGCAATAATATCATAGTCAATGTCTTCTTGGAGAATCTTTGGTTTGACAATAATTTGAAAACTTTTACTTCGGCTGATATACCCTGTCAAATTCTCTTCCATGTATTTTATCGCTTCTCTTGCATTTGGTTTTTCAACAATCCATAAATGATATTTAGCAGCCTGGCCATATAGTTTCGATAGAAATCTTCTATCTTCGTTCGAAACATGCTCACCAACCCACAGGACAATATTCTCTGTAAATATAACCTCCACTTGCTTCATATAAATATGCGTTTTATCTCCTTCTATTCTCTTATCCTCGACAATAAAATTGCAGCCAGGAGGGAATAGGACTTCTCCTTCGTCAGATATATCTCTTCCAGTAAGACTTTTGATATAGAAATATGTGTTTCTTTGGTCGAACGGAGGAACTGGTTTGTCGCCTTTTGAAGAACTATTGAAGAATTTCCAGTTTATGACTGAGCCTTTCTGATAGATTTTGTGCTCATCCTCTTTTAAATCAATCGCTCGAACACACTGCCCAGAATACAAAGGAAGTTTTGCAAGAGCTGAATGAAAGAATTTCAAGACAACTAGATCAGCAACGTCTTCTTTCAGTTTGTCTTGATTTTGAAAAGCGTGATTGAGCCTTCTTGTTAATAAAAGTGGATCTTCTAGCTTTCCAAATGTGGCATAAAACTGCAAAACAAGTTTGTGAACATCATCTTCAGCCTTATTCTCTGATAAATTATTCAAAAATTCTTGAAGTTCTTTTATATTAGACTTGTCTTTCTCAAGGACTTGCTGAATAATTGACTCCATTGCTGACTTTAAACATGAAAAAGTAATATTCTCATTATCAAATCTAAACTTGAATTCTGCATTTGAAAGCCCTTCTGCGTGATCATCAAGAAGGAAGAA
>Ga0182738_1007005_pt1 | contig 11549 bp, 9 predicted proteins | sample eDN5th30CBELigMG_FD_128876 | JGI IMG/M metagenome (GOLD analysis project Ga0182738, IMG submission 128876) | Enriched Miracle-Growth compost microbial communities from Emeryville, California, USA - eDNA 5th pass 30_C BE-Lig MG (version 2)... ...
CGGCCACCGGTCGAGGCGCCGCTGCCACGGACGTGCCTTGATAAATTTTTGCGTCTGCCGCCATCAGACCCTCCGTGCCGCGTTAGAGCCAAAAATCCCTTGCGGTACCGCCATCAGCACCACAATAAACAGGACGAATACGGCGATTGACGCAAAGATGCCGCCCACCGTGAAATTCGCCGCCTGCTGAAAGAGCCCCAACGCGAGTCCGCCCACCAGCGCACCGCGATTGTTTCCGAGCCCGCCCAAGGCTACGGGCACAAATCCGTAAAAATTCAGCAAAGGTCCGTTTGCAAAAAAAGCCAGCATCAATTGCCCTGCGGCAAATCCGGCCACGCCTCCGATCACTCCCGCCAACGCGTAGCTGACAACACGCAGACGCCGCTCTGGCAAACCTATGGCGCGGGCAGCAAAGTTGTTTTCCGCCACGGCCAGAAACGCCAGCCCGATCAATGTGCGCCGATACAAATACTCCAACGCCAGCACCACCACGACGCACGCCACGACCGGCAGCCAAAACCGCTCATCTAATGGTCCGGAGCCCCAGGCCAGCAAACGAGGAAAGGGTTGTGGCTCAGTCCCCCACTCAATCGCCGTCACCTGCTGGATCATCAACGCCAATGCCAATGTGGACAGCACATATAAGTGCTGATCCAGGCTCTTGAGCACAGGGCGCACCGCGACGAATTCGGTAATCACGCCGACCAAGGCGCACAACGCCAAGGTCAACACAAAGGCGGCTGGCCCTGACATGCCCATACGCAGCATGAACAGCGATCCGAACACGCCGCCCAGCATCCCAAGTTGCCCCGCGGTAAAGCTCATGACGCGAGACGTGGAATACATCGTGTTGTATGTGATGCCGATCAGGGCATACACCGCGCCGACCGCCAAGCCGGAGCTGATAATAGAAGCCAGCATGACTGCGTCCCCTCAGTCTTATTGATAACCCGGCGCCAACGCAAACGTCCCGTTGCGCGCGGACTTGGCTTCGGACATGACGACCTCTTCAGTGGGATAGCCGTTATGCATAGTTGGCGAATATGTGTAAGTGCCGAAATAACCCGGATAAGCTTTCAGACTGTTCCAGTACTCGATGATGTCTTTAGATTGCGATGAGCCGGTGGTCTCGACCGCTTTGGCCACGAGTTCGATCGCGTCATAGCCGGCCGATACCCACCAGTACAACGTGTCCTCCAGGCTGACCTTGCCTTTGACCATATCGATGAACTCTTGCGAATGTGCGGGCAGTTTTCCATCGGCGCCATAACTGGCGCTCTTGTACCCGATCGCATACACCTTGTCCCAGTTCTCTGGCTTTTCGACCAGGGTACGCAACTCTCCCGACGCTAATGAAGGGTGCCCGACAAACGCGACGTCCCATCCCATATTTGCACGCGTGTTGAACAATCGTGCCTCCATGCCGGTAGACACGCTCCAGATTACGATTGCTTCCGCGCCGGCATCGCGGGCACGCGTCATATCAGGAGACATGTCAGGCTGCGTGGCGTCGATATTCGCGGAATACACCACCTCGGCGCCGTCCTTTTTGAAGTTGGCCACGCACGCCTTAGTTGCGCTTACACCATAGCCGGTCGTATCACCGATCACAGCGATCTTGGAATACTTTTGGACCTTCAAACAATAATCACGGCAGGCGTCATCCCATTGGCTGTTTGATGGAGCAAGGCGAAACGCATTCGGGTATTTATCCGTATTCACCAGTCTGTCGATCACGCACGGATGAATATTCGGCATCTTGGCACGCGCCATGATCGGTGTGACAGCCAATGATTCACCGGAGTTCGTCGGCCCCCAGATGGCATGCACTTTCTGCGCGTTGATCATTTCCTGTGCGGCGTTGACCGCTTTAGTCGGATCACCCTGGGTATCGCGAGTGACGATCACAATCTTTCGCCCTTTCACGCCTCCCGCCGCATTGATCGCCTGTGCTGCAAACTTCACCCCCCGGTCGAACCCGACGCCCGGTGCGGAACTCGGCCCGGTCAGCGCGGCCAGCCAGCCTATCTTGATATCTTCATTCGCAGCCAATGCCAGAGCCGGCATCCCGAGCGCCGACGCACCCAACGCGCCTGCAGCCCCCAACACAAAATCACGGCGAGAAACTGTCATGCTTGTCTCCTAAAAATTGTTCTCACGGGTTTGCGCGGATTTTCCTGTCTGCAAACCCAGATGATTTTCACGACCTCATTCAACGGCCGCGTGCTTCCAAATGGGCAATACGATCCAAATCAAACGTAAATCCCCACCCGGGGCGCTGCGGGACGATCGCCATACCGTCTTGAAACTCCAGACGCTCCTGATATAAATCGGAAAACCATGGCATGTATTCAAGAAATATCGCGTTATTCAAGGCGCCCAGTACCTGAATACTCATTTCGGGAAATAAATGGCTCGATACAGGAATATCGTAGGCAGCCGCCATGTGCCCGACTCGCATGAACTCCGACACCCCGCCCGCACGCTGCAAATCAGGCATCAGGACGTCCGCACTGCGTAATTCAATCATGCGGCGAAACCCATAACGTGCATACTCGGTTTCGCCACTGGCGATGGGCGTATCCAAGGCAGCGGCAACGCGCGCGACGCCCTCTAGATCCCACGCAGGCAACGGCTCTTCGAACCATGCCAGTTGATATTCCTCCAGCATCCGCCCCAGTCGGATCGCCTGGGCTTCGTTCAATCCCTGATTAGCATCAGCCATCAATTTGATGTGAGGACCGATCGCCTGACGTACCGCGCATACGCGTTGCACGTCCACAGCCGGATCGGGAGATCCCAGCCGCATTTTCACAGCGTGAAAGCCTTGCGCGACCATCTCTTGCGCATCGCGCACGAGTTCATCCACAGTGCGATGCAGCCACAGACCGCCGCTGTGATAGACCGGCACACGGTCCTGAGCGCCGCCTAACATGCGATATAAAGGCAGCCCCGCCGATTTGGCCGCAGCATCCCACAGCGCACCGTCGATAGCCGATATGCCCATGACCGGAACACCCTTCTGTCCGAAGAAATTCATGTCCTTCCATGCACGCGCCCAGAATCCGGCAATGTGACCCGCATCCTGTCCCACCACCAGATCGGCCAGCTCATCGACCATACGATGCAACACACTGGTGCGCCGGTTATTCAGCGTAAACACCAGATTCTCGCCTATGACGCCGTCATCCGTATGCAGACGAATCAGTACCACGCCACAGGTCGAGATCGGCCCCAATGCGCTGATGATCGGATCCGGCAACGCAATTTCTATCGGGCGAGTTTCCAACTTGGTGACTTTCATCATCAGACCTCCGCTTCTTCGGTGACGCGATGCACCTGCCCAACTTGGTATTGCGACATCACGCCGGGATCAGGATCGCAGCCCAGCCCTGGCCCTTGAGGCACATTCAACATACCGTCTACCGCATGCACGTAAGGTGCGAAAGGGTTTGCCTCCATATCCATCCACAGCACTTCGATCAATGGCGACTGGGGCAACGCGGCCCCGATGTGCAATGTCGCAATAAAGCCCGGCCCGAAATACGGGGAATGCGGCACGACGCGTACGCCGTTCGCCACGCATAGCGCTGCCACTTTCATCATCTCGCCAATGCCGCCCACCTTGGTCACGCTAGGCTGTGCAATATCAATGGCACCGGCATCCAACAGACTTCGAAACCCCTGCAAACCTGCCACATTCTCGCCGGCAGCAATTGGTATGCCGCATGCGCGTACGCGTGCCAAGCCCGATGCGTCTTCGGGCGGCCATACGGGCTCTTCAAACCAGTACATGTTGTCGCCGCGCATGCGCTGCGCCATTCCCAATGCATCGGGTACGTCCCACGCGCAATTCACATCCATCATGATCTGCACATCTCTATTCTTGACTACAGCATGAGACTTCAGGAGCGCTTCACGGGTCGTTTCATGCAGCTTGATATAACGAAACCCCCGGTCGGCCGCCGCACGCGTATTACGCGCCGCGATATCTGCATCTCCATAGGCAAGCAAACTGGAATAAGCCTCAAGTTGTGTTCGGCTGCCGTTACCCAGCAATTGATGGATAGGCAACCCAGCGCGCTTGCCTAATAAATCCCACAACGCAATTTCAATGCCAGACCATGCGTAAACATAGCTGCCATTGCGCCCAAGCAAATGCGTGGCGTGCAACACACTGCGACTCAACGCCGAAATATCTCCCGCAGGTTTACCGATCACCAACGGCGCCACGATCGTGTCCAGCGCCGCGCGTGTCGATGGAATCGCCGCATGACCGAACGCCTCCCCCCAACCTACCAGCCCGTCTTCTGTCTCTACCCTCACCAGCAGTATTTCCAACCTGTCCCACAGCTGTCCCGCAAAGCGGGCATAGGGTCCTCCCATGTCGAATGGCAAGGACACTACGGAAGACTCGACCGACACAATCCTCATGCGTTTACTCCTCTTCTTGTCTTGCTGTGGATACGGCGTCGAATTTTCTCAGCAGCGACAGAAATCGGCGTCGATCAGTTGCAATGACTGTATAAGCCGCGTGCATCAAAGACAATCGAAGTGGACTAATTCAAAGATAAGCTAGACTTATGTTCGACGTGTGCCGCGCTGATGTTGAAGGTCAGTGTCCAGTCGCATGAACCGGGTGATGCCAGCGCGCAGCCCGCATAAAAATTGGCATGATTGCCAAGGGGGACATGATGCATTTGACCGTACGCCAAATGGAGGTCATACGTGCCGTCAGTCGTTACGGCAGTGTGGGCGAGGCAGCGGCGGCGCTGGGCATCTCTCAGCCTGCTGTCAGCTTGTTGCTACGTGAATGCGCCTTGCACGCCGGTTTTCCTTTTTTTGTACGCAAGCGAGGGCGTTTGCACGCCACGCGCGAAACACTGGAAATCATGGGAGAGCTCAATCGCATTTTCGACGGGATTGCGCGTGTCAATCGGCTGGTAGACGACATGCGCGAGTTGACCGAAGGCGCGATACAGATCTCGACTGTCCCCACGATTGCGGAAAACCTATTGGCTCCGACCAGTGTACGGTTTCGGGAAGACTGGCCGCAGATTCAGATATCCGTCATCGCGACGGATAACGTCAGCGTATCGGACAGCGTATTTCAAGAGCGCGTGGATTTTGGCATCGTGCTGTCGCCGCTCAGTCAAGATGGACGCATGATAGAGGGCCGCTTGACCGACCTCTGCGAGGCCGAGCTGGTGTGCGTCGTACCCGAGGACTGCCCGCTTGCCAAACTGGCCATCGTCACGCCACACGATCTCGAGCCCTATCCGCTCATTTCTTTCGACAAAAATCTGCCATTGGGCGCATTGATCGAAGAAAGCTATCGCATCGCGGGCGTCAAACGAAAAATAGCGCTCGAAGTCACATTGACCGCGGTGGCATATTCCTTGGCACGATCAGGAGCGGGCGTGGCGATCATCGACCCCTTTTACCTGTTGACCGGTCGCAACCAAGGGGTTGCCACGGTTCGATTTCAACCGCGCATGCCGGTCAAGGCGCAATTGTTGTTACCCAATAACACGCCCCTCTCCCGCCCCGCGCAATTATTCGTCGCCGCACTGAAAAAAACAGCAGTTTCGCTGAAAGATTCATTGCCTCAAGGCGCTCACGTTTGATCAATCCACCGGTCGCACAAAGGCCCCCGGCGCGAAATCATCCACCGCCACGACCTTGCGAACGGCGTTTTCCGCCGCCTCGATCTGACGTGCCTGATCATCGGTAATCGCCCCTGCGCGATGGGCTTCGCGCCAATCGCGCACTCCCTCACGTTTCAGCTTGTCGTGCAGAGGTTGCACCGCATTGACCAGGCCGAATGCGCGCTCCAACTGAGCCAATACATCATCGCCCTCGCCTCGCTGCAAATTGGCGATCAAGCGATCGCGCGTGGGCGACGGCGAGAGCAACAAGTCGGCGCAATCCCGCGTCAACGCATCGCTAGCGCCGCGATTCAAGCGCACCGGCAACACCAGCGCTCGCATGAGCCAGGCCAACGGACGCTTGGGCAGGTTTGCCAGCACCTGATCAAAACGCGCCTCCAGCCGCGCGCATCCCTCGTCCATGCACCACTGTACCAACGGCAGATCGGCCTGGCATCGCCCTTCGTCTTCCCAGCGTTTGAGCACAGCCGACAATAGATACAGCTCTGCCAGGATATCTCCCAGTCGGGCCGACAACATCTCGCGACGTTTCAACGCCCCGCCCAATGTCCCCATGGCCACATCGGCCACCAAGGCAAACGCCGAGGCATAGCGGCTCAGTCGGCGATACTGCCGTGCAATCGGCCCACGCGACGGCGCACGCGCCAATATGCCCCCCGTCCAGGCTCTCCCGCAGGCGCGCAAACCGTTTTTTGCGCTGTGTGCGAGATGACGCCAGAACACATCATGAAATGCCTGCAATCCGCGTTGTTCATCCTCGTCCCCTAAGGCCAATACCTCGTGCATTAAGTACGGGTGCGCGCGAATCGCCCCTTGTCCAAAAATGATCAGACTCCGCGTCAGGATATTGGCCCCCTCGACAGTGATCGCAATAGGCAGCGCCCGGTACAGCGAGCCCATGTAATTCGAAGGCCCATCAATCACCGCCTTGCCGCCGTGCACGTCCATCGCATCATTCACTGCCTCACGCATGCGTTCGGTCGCGTGATACTTCATGATCGCAGAGACCACAGCAGGCTTGTGCCCTTGGTTCAGCGCCGCGCAGGTCAATCGGCGCGCCGCCTCCACCAGATACGCGTTCCCCGCCAAGCGTCCGAGTTTTTCCTGCACCCCCTCGAAACGCCCCACCGCAATACCGAATTGCTCCCGCACGCGCGCATACATGCCCGTCACATGAGCGCTATACACCGCCGCTGCCGCTGACAGTGACGGCAACGAGATCCCACGTCCTGCCGCCAGGGCACTCATCAGCATCTGCCATCCATGGCCGGCCTTTTCCGGCCCGCCGATCAACGCATCCAACGGCACGAAAACATCTTTCCCCTGATTTGGGCCATTCTGAAATACCTGCATGGACGGCAAATGACGGCGGCCTATTGTCACGCCAGGCGTACCCGTCGGCACCAAGGCTACTGAAATCCCCACGTCCACGGAGCCGCCGAGCAACTGCTCGGGATCGTGCAGCTTGAATGCCAACCCCAGTACCGTGGCGATAGGCCCCAGCGTGATGTAACGCTTGTGCCAATTCAATCGGATGCCCAAGACCTCCTGGCCATCCACCTCTTGACGGCAGACCACGCCTGTATCGGTCATGGACGCCGCATCCGAGCCCGCCTCAGGGCTCGTCAAACCAAAGCAAGGGATCTCAGTACCGTCAGCCAGACGCGGCAGCCAATGATCACGTTGTTCTGGCGTACCGAACTGCAGCAACAACTCGCCCGGCCCCAAGGAATTCGGCACCATCACGGTCACGCCTGCCGTGATCGAATAGGCCGATATGCGGCGCACGACTTCAGAATGCGCATACGGCGAGAAACCCAGTCCGCCATAAGACTTCGGGATAATCATCCCGAAGAAACGCTGTTCGCGCATAAATTGCCAGACGGCCTCGGGCAGATCGCCTTGATGCCAGGTGATATCCCATTCATCCAGCATCGCGCACAATTGCGCGACCGGGCCATCCAGAAACTGTTGTTCATCCGCCGTCAAGGTCGCTTGTTGCACCGACAGCAACTTGTTCCAGTCCGGATCCCCGGTAAACAAGTCAGCATCCCACCACACATCACCCGCCTCGATGGCCTCTCGCTCCGTGTCCGACAGACCTGGCATGGCCTTGCGCGCCCAGCGGTAAGCAGGTTCAGAGATACGGCGGCGGCGCCAAGCGTTGAAATCCATATGCAACCTTGTATGAAATGCGCGTACCTACCCAAGGTAACAGAATTACCCTGGCTTCACATCCTGAAAATCCCCCAGGCCTCCGGCTCAGTGGGCGTTCCTTTGCCCAGGCGACAGGTCCGGCACATCCAGTCAATGCCACTACGACCCAGGACCGGTTCTCTCTCATCGTGGGAAGAACTCTCGGTACTGGAATCTGCGCAAGTTTCTCGGCCACGCCAAGTCTGCGACAATGAGCCTCGCCGCGAATGGCTTTCTCCGCAGCTTCAGTCTTTTCCTCATGCTCAATAAACTCTGGTTGGGATTTTTTCTCGCAGGCACGGCCGCCGCACTGTACCGCTGGCTATACATCGGCGATCCTGACGTATTTCGTGAGATCGTTGCTAGCCTGTTCGACATGGCACGCGTCTCGGTCGAGGTCATGGTGCTGCTATTCGGCACGTTGACGCTATGGTTGGGGTTTTTGCGCATCGCGGAATCCGCCGGCCTCGTGGAAAAACTCGCCAAGCTGCTGGGCCCTTTATTTGCCCGCCTGATGCCCGACGTCCCCCGCGGTCACCCCGCCATCGGCCTCATCACACTGAACTTCGCCGCAAACGGCCTGGGCCTGGACAATGCCGCCACACCTATCGGCCTGCGCGCCATGCGCGAGCTGCAAACGCTGAATCCCAAACCCGACACGGCCAGCAACGCGCAAATCCTGTTTCTGGTGCTCAACGCCTCATCACTGACACTGCTGCCAGTGACGCTCTTCATGTTCCGTGCCCAACAAGGCGCCGCAGACCCCACCCTGGTATTTCTGCCCATCCTGCTGGCCACCAGCGCCTCGACGATCGCGGGCCTGCTCTCTGTCGCCGTCTGCCAACGTCTGAAACTCTATGACCCCGTCGCCTTGGCGTGGCTGGGCGGCGCAGCACTGTTGCTAGGCGGTTTCATGGCGCTCTTGGCAGGCATGTCCGCCGCCGCGATTGCCAGCCTGTCGTCATTGCTGGGCAACCTGATGTTATTCGGCATTCTGCTCGCCTTTCTGGTCATCGGCGCCTGGAAACGCGTGCCGGTATACGAGACCTTCATCGAAGGCGCCAAAGAAGGCTTCGACGTCGCCAAAAGCCTGTTACCTTACCTGGTCGCCATGCTCTGCGCCGTCGGTGTCCTGCGCGCCTCTGGTGCCCTGGACATCGTGTTGGATGGCATACGCTGGCTCGTTCACTCCGCAGGCTGGGACACCCGCTTCGTCGATGCGTTGCCGACGGCTCTGGTCAAACCGTTTTCCGGCAGCGCCGCACGCGCCATGATGCTGGAAACGATGACCCACTTCGGCGTAGACAGCTTCCCCGCCCTGCTCGCCGCCATCATGCAAGGCAGCACAGAAACCACCTTCTACGTTCTCGCAGTCTACTTCGGCTCGGTGGGCATCGTGCGCGCCCGTCATGCGGTGGGCTGCGCGTTGATCGCCGATCTCTCGGGTGTATTGGCGGCGATCGGCGTTTGTTATTGGTTTTTTGGCTGAACAATCTATTGGCGGCGACCGCAACCGCACGGTATCACTCAATATTGAGGGGTTTCATAGCCAAGGTAGAGGTTGTTGTTCTTTAGCCGCCGGTGCCAGGACTGCGGGATTCCGATGCTCGGTCAGTGCCCTGCGCTTCGGATCCCTCCGCCCTGTCACCGGCTCACAGTATCTGCTCACCCATTGGTTTACAACATTGGATGAGAGCACGCAATCTGCTTATCAACCAGTTTAAGAAACTTGAGGAGACTACGTCATCGCTTCGTGAAGAGTAGTCCTCCCCAAAATCGAGCTTTATGTGCTGGCGGTGTATTTTCGCTCGGAGGGAATTATACGAGCGCGCCATACCATCCGTTGTATGCTGATGGCTGATCTCGCGGGATTGCTGGCGTCGATAGGAGTGTGTTGTTGGTTTTTTGGGTAACACTGGATGCCTTTGCGGGAGCATCGATATCAAACGCCGACATATCGATAATCACGTCGTCACTGGCGTAGCCCGTCGGCGTGGCAATGTCACGCATAGATGTATCCGATGCCCTCTTGCCGAATGAATTATCGCCAACTTTCCGCCCAAAATCGCCTACCCGTTCCCCGAATAAAAACCTGACGCAATCTTCATGCTTATTTTTAAGCGCCACTGACAATGGCGTTTGATCATTATGATCAGCGGCATTTAGCATCCATTCCCAACGTTGATAGAAATTCTTACTGGCCACCATCCGGTAGTGTCCTGTGATATCGACCATGATAGACAGCAACATAGAGAGCCAGCTCTTCTCTTCAGGCTCGACCTCGGCATAGCTTTTCTCCCATACAGCTTGGCGAAGTGTTTCTAAAATATCGACTCGACCATGCTTCACGGCAAACATAAATAGAGTATTTTCCGCATCTTGCATCTTGCAGAACAGCGCTTCAAAGGGCATCCTGTCTGCCATTACTTTGAACGCATGAAAATTCCCTTGCAGCGCAGCATGATGTAGCGGAGCATAATTGCAAGCGCGCAGTTCTCCCATCAAGATACCTGCACTTTCCTGGCAATCGAGCAGTACACGAATCGCTTCAATATCACCGTCAAGGACATAATTTTCCAGTTTTTCTACAAGGCAAGGAGTCCGGATAGTGTTCTTCTCCTCATATTGCTGATCTCGCAGGGACATTTGAGTCGGTTCCCCTAATAAAAATCTGACGCAATCTTCATGTTGATTATTTAGCGCCAATGACAACGGCGTCTGATCATTACGATCAGTGGCATTGAGCATCGCCCAACGGAGATTGAAGTTCTTCCAGACACTCGCCCGGTTTTGTGCCTCGAAATCGAAGATGAAAGACATCAACCTAAAGATCAGGTCCTTATTTGCGGGCTCGAGTTCAGCTTGACTTTTCTCCCACACAGCCTGGCGAATAGCATCTAAAACATCGACTCGACCACGCCCCGCTGCAAACATAAATAGCGTGCATGTCGTATCTTTCATTTCGCAAAACAGCGCTTCAATGGGTAGCTTTTCTGCCATGACCTTGAACGCATGAAAATTCCCTTGTAGCGCAGCATGATGTAGCGGAGCATAACTGCAGGCTCGAAGATCATTCTCTAATTCTTCGACACCATCTCGATCATCGAAAAGTGCTCGAATAGCATCAACGTCGTTATCAAGAACATAACTTTCCAACGTTTCTAGAGAAGATGGGATATGTACCGAACTATCCTCACTACGTGGGTCGAGAGATGAAAGCGACGCTACAGGAAAGGTCGTAATACTAGTGATCATTGTTGTGGCCCTCTTATGTATTTCATTGCAGAACAGTAGCTGAAAACTCTGTAAGCGACGACTCTTCGTCGCCCGTGACACTCGTTTGCAACGGCCAATTAACCGAATTTGATGTTTGCGGATCGACAAGCATATTCGCTTTCGTCGTTGTCATCGATCTCCAGCAGCGCTGTACGGTATCAACAGCCAAAGCACCAGTAGCACCGCCTAACACCGCAAGCATCATCGTAGCTCTCCCTATTTTTGAAAATCACTATCAAGACGCGAACGCATAGAGCTCACGACCAGACTCATTTACACAGCATTGAATCGACATCTCTCGCGACGATCACCATCATTCACGATACGAGCTCATTTTTTGTGTCTCATCACCCGGACGCACATAAAATAAGACACCTTGAATGTTTAATTGTTCGTATCAACAAGCAC
>Ga0182738_1007007_pt1 | contig 11548 bp, 7 predicted proteins | sample eDN5th30CBELigMG_FD_128876 | JGI IMG/M metagenome (GOLD analysis project Ga0182738, IMG submission 128876) | Enriched Miracle-Growth compost microbial communities from Emeryville, California, USA - eDNA 5th pass 30_C BE-Lig MG (version 2)... ...
CGGCACCACCAACGTCTCGGCCAACGTCAACGCCTTCGCGGCGTCGGACCTCACCATCTGGAGCGACCGCATCCCCGGCTCGGTCAACCGCGGCATCGCGACCGACTTCGCCGCGCCTTCGATCGACGTTCCGACGTTCCGGCGGCGGTTCTCCCAGACCCAGGCGGCGACCAGCGGAGGCACGACCGGCGGCACGACGACCACCAGCACCGCCGGCGACGCCGCCAACCACCTGACCTTCGACCAGGTCGGGACCTCGATGTCCACCGGCATCGTCACCGGCGCCTACGCCATGGTGTCGTCGGCCCTGGACTACTGGACGAACCTCAACAAGGACCAGGGGGTGACCGCCGACGCCTACCTGACCACTCCGGTCGGCGTCCGCAGCCTGAACTTCGGGCCGCACGCCATCGGCGACCTCTCGGTCTACAACAACCCCGACGGGATCAACGGGATCCTCGCCTGGACGGCCGTGCCCGCCTTCGACGTCAACGACGGCGGCAGCCTCTCCACGCCCGACCTGATCAGCACGACCGACAAGCAAAACGGCTTCGTGGGCGGCTATGAGCCCCCCGCCTACGCCCGCGTCTCGATCAGCAACGCCATCGCGGCGATCGAGGGGACCATCGCCCTCCGCTACCTGATCGACAACAACGTCCTGCCGGTCATCGACGCCAACAACGACGGCGTCCTCACCGCCCAGGAAGTCCAGGACTTCACCGACACGGCCGCCGTCAAGGGGATGGCCGAGGCCGGCGCCATGGCCCGCCTCCTGGGCGGAACCGCCACCACCGCGCTGCCCCAGGCCGGCGCCAACAACCGGCTGTTCAACGAAAACCCCGACCAGCCCGGCGCGCTGCAGCGGCGGTTCAACTTCTTCGACTTCGTGGCCAACGGCCAGCTCAAGGGCGGCGTGACCATCGACGGTCTGAAGATGCTCTCCAACAACCTCTTGCCGCAGCCCGACAGCTACGTGGTCATCGATCGCCAGCGGGCCTCCGTCAACGGCTTCCTGGTCGATCCCGACGCGCAGCGGAACACCACGGCGCTTCAGCACAAGCTCCCGCGGTTCATGTGGGTGCCCAATAGCGCCGTCGCCAGGTTCCGCAACATGTCGCCGGCGCGGTTCAAGATCGGCCGCAACGAGAGGCCCGGAACCTACTTCCCGGTCTACACGCTGTTCCAGAACACGCCGGCCGTCCAGGAGCGAGCCCCGGGCGAGACGCTGACCCGCTCGATCAACGTCAACGGCCAAAGCGTCACCGCGAGCTTCGTCCAGCCCGGCCCGGTCATCACGCCGCAAGCTCCGGAAGCGCCTCAGCCGGCCGCGCCGACCCCGCCGGTCGCGCCGACCCCGCCTCCGGTCGCTCAGACGCCGCCGCCGACCGCCCCGGTCGCGCCGACGGAAGACCAGCACGCGAAGCAGGTTCTCGACGCCCTGCTGAACCTGGCCAACCAGGGACAACAACAAAACCAGACCAGCCCGACCTCGCTGCCCACGGCCACGCCGATGGCGGTCGAGAACACGTCGGCGACGCCCGCCGATTCGACCGCGGCGGCGACCCCGGACGCGGCGGCCGCGGCGGCGGCGACGCCCGCGCCCGCCGAGGCCGCGCCCGCGCCGGCCCCAGCCCCGGAGAAGTCGGCGGAAACCGAGCTGGCCCAGCAACAACAGGCCGTGGCCTCGGCCGACGCCGCCAGGCGCCAGGCCATCCTGAAGGCCACGTCCGAGAAGAAGTCGAACGTCTTCCAGCAGCTCTGGAAGGATCTGAAGAAGCCGTTCTCCTGATCGGCGATCGGCCCAAGCTCGCATCGAGCAACCCCTCGGCCGCCCCCGGTCCCCCGTGGACCCGGGGCGGCCGTTTCGCGTTAACCAAACGGGTTTGCCTTATCGGGTTTTTCCCGCATGCAACGCGACGCGCGAAGGGTTAGAATTGGAGGGAATGGACGCCGGCGGCCCGATTCGATCGAGCGGCGCGGGATCGCCGCGGCCGTCCCCCTTCTTGAGTGGAGATCGACGGTTTCATGTGGGAATCGGCGACCGACCTGTTCCGCGGGGCCTGCGGCCTGCGGGCCCCCTGGGTCTTGCGATGCGAGGAGACCGGACCCGACCACGAGCTTGAGACTCGATCGCGGCTCGCGCTGCCGTTCGTCCTCATCGGCCGCGATCAGGATCGGGGCCCCCGACTCGGCGGGCCGGAAGTCAGCCGACGCCACGCCTATCTTCAGGTGATCGGGGGCCGGCTTCGGGTCGTCGATCTTCAAAGCCGAACGGGCGTGCTCTGGGAAGCCCCGGCCGGAACGGCGGGCGGCGGGTTTCTTGAAGCCGGCAGGGCCATCCGAATCGGTCCCTACCGCCTGAGCTGGGAGCGCGGAGACGAGGGCGAAATTCTCTCGCCGAATACCGTTGAGGTCTCGCCGGCCTCTTCGTCTCGAAGCCTCGCGTTGACGCCTTCGAGCCCGGAAGGGGCGTTCGTCATGCCGATTCGGATCGGCGACGAGGAATCCCTGTGGCGCCTCGACGACGACCTGACGCTCATCGGCCGCTCGGAGCCGTGCCGCATGGTCCTCGACGACAAGAGCGTCTCGCGGATCCACGCCGCGGTGGCGCGCACGCCGCTGGGCTTCTGGATCGTCGACCTCGGGTCGAGAGGGGGCGTTATGGTCTCCGGCGCGCGCGTCCGGTGGGCCTGGCTCGACGACGGAGACACCGTGAGCCTGGGACGCTTCACGTTCGTCTTTCGCTATCCGACCCCTCCCGCGGGGATCAGCCGCGCCGATGTGCCCTTCGCCGCGGGCGCCGCGCCCGACATCGATCCAGAGAGCGCCGAGGCGTCGAGATCTCGATCGGGCCGGTCCACCGGCCGGGAACGTGCCACGCGATCGGGCGGAAGGTCGCGGAGCGTGGTTCGGGTCGGCCCCGCGTCGGTCGCGCCTCCCTCGGTGATCGACCGAACCGACCCGATCACGCCGACCCTGCTGGAGCCCGCCGAAACCGGAGGAGGAGGGGTTCCGCTGGAACTCTGGCGGCGGCAGATGGAGATGATGGAGTCGTTCCACAACGACATGATCGCGATGGTCCAGACGTTCTTCGCCATCCATCGCGAGCACCACGCCACGGTTCGGGACGAGATGGCCCGGGTTGAGGAGTTGACCTCCGAACTCGACTCCCTGCGGCGGAAGCTCTCGGCCGACGACTCCGCCCCCAAGGCGGCGCCCCGACCCGCCGAGCCCCCCCGTCCCTCCGCAACTCGGGAGTCCTCTCCCCGCCACCGCGCTCCGCAAAATCCAAGGCCCGCCGATTCTCACGGCCACCCAGCGCCCGCCTCGCCTCATCCCCCGCGCGGAGAGAAGGCCTCGGCCGCCTCCTCCGAGATGCACGGCTTTATCACGAATCGGATCGCCGCCCTCCAGAAGGAGCGTCAGAGCTACTGGCGGCGGATCTTGAACCAGATCAATTCGTAGCGGTCCATTGGACCTTGTCCGCGGGCGTCGGACTCGCATCGCCGGTAGGGCGAGGCTGGGTCAGTCGCTTCGCGCCTCCGTCGGGGTCGCCTGGGGATCGGCAAGGGCCTCGACCTCCCAATCGTGAAGCTGAACGCGGGCGCCGCGGCCCAGGAAGCGGACGGCGGCCACGAAATGGGAGCCGTTCAAGCGCTTAATCACCCGTCCCTCAAGGCCGGCGAGCGGCCCCTCCTTGATCCGAACGAGGCTCCCCGCGGGGATCTCGGGCTCCGCTTCGATCGGCAGACCCGAGCCGAGCATCCTCTGGATTTGTCTCAGGTCGCTCTCAAGCGCCTCCTGGTCGTCGACCTTGAGAACCGCGACGAGGCGATTCCCCTTCAGCGCGGAGGCTCGGTCGTCCCAATCCCCGTGAAGGAAGACATAGCCGGGAAAGAGCGGGACCACCGAACGGACCTTGCGACCCTTGGGGGTCCGCGTCTCCTGGGCGGCCTGGGGCAAATAGTAGGTCAGGTCGCCCCGCCTCAGGTCGCGCGCGACGGCCTTCTCCTGGCGCGGTTTGGCGTGCAGACACCACCAGCGCGCGGCGGTTTTTTTCGCGGGGATGGTCGACGGATCATCCCAAAGATCGGCGGGGTGGAGATCGGGTTCGGCGGGAAGAATCGGCATGGTCAACCTACTCGGGGCGGCGCTCGCGCCTTCCTTGGGAGTTCCTCCGTGATCGCGGTCGCGCGCTAACGCCGAGCCGGGGACGGCGAGCGAAGCCATGAGAACCACCGCGCGTAAGACCGCGAGAAAGCCGATTCCTCCGCATGGCGAATCGTCGAGGCCGTTGCGGCGCGCGAGACTCCTCTCAGGAACTGAACGTGCGACGTCACAATCTCGCGCAGGCCGGCCCGCCACTCGCGAAGCGCTTCGGAACCCGGCTCGAAGGTCAGGAGTTCCCGAAGGTCTCGAGGAGAAAGCTCGTAATTCAAATTCAGGAGGTAAATCGCCAACGCGAGTTCGGCCAGGCCGCGATCGTATTCATCGTCGGCCTCGCAAATCGCCAGCGTCAGGTCCCGATGGGAGACCTCGCCGCCGTCGTGGGGAGGCGTCGCCGCGGGATGGGGAAAGTTCCAGACCTCGCCGTCGGCCAGGCGAAGCCCCCTCCCACCCCGAAACGTCGAGCGCCGGCTCGTCAGTTCCCTGTCTCGGCTCATCACTCGGATCCCAGGATTGAAATTCCGCGGCGTCTCCGACCGCCTCTCCAATCGAGTCCCTGCTTTTAGATTCTAGAACGCGTGGCGCGATTTGGCGAGTCGCGGTGAGCAAATCCCCCAAACCGCGCCTAGGAGACAATGGGTCGAATATGCGATAATCGCGCCCACTGGGCGCTTACCGACGGCAACCACGAACAGGAATGAGTTCCAATAGATCATGAGCGAAGGCGGCAACCTCGGGGGACAGGCCCCGATCTCTTGCGATTTTTGCGGGCGGGGCTCGGCCGAGGCCGGGCCGATGATCGAGGGCAAGGCCCTGCGGGCCAACGAGCCGGACCACGCGATCGCGCACATATGCAACCACTGCGTCGATGTCTGCGAGGGGCTGTTTACCCAGCACGAGAGGCGCAACGCCCGCATCGACCGGATTCCCACCCCGCGCGAGCTGGTGGCCCATCTCGACGATTACATCATCGGCCAGGAGAGCGTCAAGAAGACCCTGGCGGTCGCCGTCGTCAACCATTATAAGCGCGTTCTCGGCGGTGAAATCACCGACCCGGCGCTTCGGGACGTCGAGGTCTCCAAGAGCAACGTCCTGCTGATCGGCCCGACCGGCTGCGGCAAGACGGCCCTGGCGCAGACGCTCGCGCGGCGGCTCCACGTCCCCTTCGCCATCGGCGACGCCACGACGCTGACCGAGGCCGGCTACGTCGGCGAGGACGTCGAGAACCTGATCCTCAAGCTCGTCTCGGCGGCCGACTACGACATCGCCGCGGCCGAGAAGGGGATCATCTACATCGACGAAATCGACAAGATCGGCAAAACCAGCCAAAACGTCTCGATCACCCGCGACGTCTCGGGCGAGGGCGTCCAACAGGCCATGCTCAAGCTCCTCGAAGGAACCGTGGCCAACGTCCCTCCCCAGGGGGGCCGCAAGCACCCCGAGCAGCAATACCTACAGGTCAACACCTCGGGCATCCTCTTCATCTGCGGCGGCACGTTCGTCGGCCTTGAAGAGATCATCGCCAAGCGGCTCGGCAAGAAGATGATCGGCTTCGGACGGCCGACGACCGCCGATCGCGAGGTCGAGCGCAACGAACTCGTCGCCCAGGTGACGCCCGAGGATCTGGAGCGGTACGGCATGATCCCCGAGCTGATCGGCCGGCTCCCGGTCATCGCCACGCTCGACCAGCTTTCCGAAGCCGACCTGGCCCGGATCCTCGCCGAGCCCAAGGACGCCCTGACCAAGCAATATCAGGTTCTCTTCCACCTCGACGGCGCGAAGCTCGAATTCACCGAAGGCGCCCTGCGCGAGGTCGCCAAGCTCGCCAAGGCGCGCGGAACCGGCGCCCGGGCCCTCCGGTCGATCATGGAAAACCTGATGCTCGAAATCATGTACGAACTCCCCGAGCGCGAGCCCGGACAGTCGTACACGATCACCGAGCGAATCGTCCGCAAGGAAGAGAGCCTCTTCGGCGCCAAAGTCGGGGCGTAAAGGGCCCGAGAATCGTCCCCGCGCCTCGCCGGCCGAGGCCAAGCATCCTTCTCCCCCCGGGAGCGGGGGGAACCCCACTTGTGGGGTCGGGCCGGCACGGCCGGATGAGGGTCGTTGGGCTTACGGATGAACCGCTGGACGGGGCCGGGAGGGCGAGGCTCCCGCCGAGCCGACGCAAACCGTGGGGCTCGGCGGGAGCCTCGCCCTCCCGGAACAACCGCTCGCCCAACCCGTCCCGAAATCCGACGACCCCCACCCGGCCCTTCGGGCCCAACCCCACAAGTGGGGTTCCCCCCGCCCCCGGTGGGAGAGGGGATTTCAGGCCGCCCTTGCCCCGCTCAACTCAGCCCGGTCAACGGCCCGTCGCCGCAGAAGTCGGGGTTGCCGAACGTTTTAAGCTCGTGGCCCATGCCCTGGGCGATCGACATCAAGAGCCGGTTGTGCGCCACTCTGGGGAGCTTGAGCGACTGGCCCATCTTGAAGTCGAGGCCGTTGCCCACCAGGACGAACGGGATGTTGTCCATCGTGTGGGTGTTCCCCTTGCCCAGCTCGTTGGTCCAGATGATCGTCGTGTTGTCCAGAAGCGACCCGTTGCCCCCGGGCTCGGGCGTGTCGGCCAGGCGCTGGGCGAGATACGCGACCTGCTCGCAGAACCACTTGTTGATCTTTGTCAGCTTCTCGACCGTCTCCAGATTATTGTCCGGGTGGTGGGACAATTCGTGATGGCCTTCGGAGACGCCGATCCAGTTCATCTTCGCCATGCCGACCGAGTTGGTGTACTGGAGCGTGGCGACCCGCGCGAAGTCGGCGACGAAGCTCTGAACCATCAGCTCGATGTGAGTCTTGCTGATCTGGGGGATCTGGTCGTTCTCCTCCTTGATGCTGGGATCGATCTCCGGAACCGCGTGCCCCACGTCGGCGGCCGCGCCGGCTTTGAGCTCCCGCTCCATCTCGCGGACGAACGAGGCGTGCTCGGCGAGGATCCGGCGGTCCTCGACGCCGACGGCCGACTCCAGCTTCTTCAGGTCGTCTTGAACGTCGTCGAGAATGCTCTTGAGGCTCTCCTGGTCCTTCAACCGGCCATAGAGCTTGGCGAACATCTGCTGGGGGCTGTTGATCGGGGCGATCGGTCGGTTGGGACCGTCGTAGACCATCCGGGTCCAGGTGTCGGCCCGGTTGGGGACCATGACGCCGAACTCCAGCGAGCCGAACCGGGTCCGCGTGGCCGGGTTCTTCTGGAGGAACTTCTTGATCTCCTGGTCGATCGACGGCCCACTCGACCAGCCCGCGGGAGTGTCGGAGCCTCCCTGGATGTTGCCCGGGAACAACTCGATGCCGGTCAGCAGGCAACCTATGCCGCGCATGTGACCGTCGCCGTCGCCCCGGACCTTGTCAGAAACGCCGTGGAGGATCAACGTCCGATCCTTGAGGGGCTCCAACGGGGTGAGGCTCTCCTTGAGCGTGAACTCCGAGCCGGTCTCGTCGGGCCAGAACGCGCCCGGGATCACGCCGTTGGGGCTGAAGATCACCACCAACCGCTTCTTGCGGGCCGGCTCGTCGGCCATCGCCAGGCCCGGCAGGTTCATGGCGAAAGGGATCGCCGCCGCGCCAACGCCCAGATCACGGAGGAAGTCGCGTCGATTGCGAGTCCAGGACATATCGAGTCTCCCCGCTGAATCCGACGACGCGCCCGGCGCCCCCGGAGGTTGAAGGTCGAACTGCCAGGGGCGAGCCCCTCGCGGAGGCTCGCCAACAAGGGGGCGTTACGGATTGGCGGTGACGGACGTGGTGCCCGACCCGCCCGGAGCGCTCGCGAGCCGAGGCGTCAGCGACGAGGCGGCCATGATCTGGACCGCCAGCTTGCGAATGTTGTAATCGCGGTCCTTGAACGACCGAACCACGTTCGGCAGCTCGTCGGCGCCGAAGGCGTTGACCGGCTGCTTCACCAGATAGTGGAAAAGCTGCTGGGCGAAGGCGGTGCTCACCTCGTCGCTTGAGGCCAGGAACTTCGTCAGGTCCAGAGGTCCCTGAAACTCCACCTCGCCGCCCGAGGGAGGCTCATATCCCCCGGTCGCGTCGATGGGCTTGTTCAGCTCCTCGGTTCGAAACCGGCCGACCGCGTCGAAGTTCTCAAGCGGAAAGCCAAGGGGGTTAATCAAATCATGGCAAGTCATGCACGCCTGGGGACTGGTTTGCAGCGCGGTTCGCTCGCGGTTCGTCATTCCCGGATGCGCGTCGGGGGCGAACGGGGCCGACGCCTCGGGAGGAGGCATCAGGAACCTTCCCAAGACCCCCCGGGCGAGGAAGACCCCCCGATGAATCGGCGAACTCGCCTGCGAGTAGGCGTAGTTCGACAAGACCAACGGGTGCGTCACCACCCCGGCCCGCGGCTCCCCCTCCAGCTTCACCTTCTGAAAGGGGGCGTCGGCCGGCAGATCGGCGCCATAGAAGGCGGCCAGGCGGCCGTTCATGTAGATCGAGTCGTCTTGCAGCAACTGGTGGAAATTGGCGCCGTCGCTCCAAAGCACGTCGTCCAGGAACATCTCCAGCGAGGTCCGAAGGTCCGAGGCGACCGCCTTGTCGAACTTCGGAAACATCTCCGAGTCCTTCGCCATGTCGCGCGCTCGGGCGTAATCGACCCGGAGCCACTCGATCAGGAACGTCCGGAGCTTCGAATGGGCCCGAAGGTCGCCGATCATTCGCTCGGCCTGAGCGGCGATCTCCTCCGGCGACTTCAGCTTGCCCTCGGCCGCGGCCTTCAGCAACTCGGCGTCGGGAAGCGAATCCCAGAGCCCAAACGACAGGCGAGAGGCCGCGTCGTAATCGTCGAACGTCGAGCCAAGCTCGTTGTACAGGAACCACGGCGCCTTGAGGGTCAAAATCACGACCCGCTTGACGGCCGTCTCCAGGTCGGGCCCGGCCTCGAACTGGCGGTCGACCAAAAACGCCCGATGCTCGTCGGAGACCGGACGGCGGAAGGCGGTCTCGACGAACCGATTGCAGAACTCGCGGAGCTTGGCCTCGCGGTCGGAGGCGTCGGCCTTGACCTTGGCCAGTTCCTCCAGGTGGGCGAGCACGTAGGAGGCCGTCTCAAGCGCCGCGTCGGTCGTCGCCGCGTCCCACTCCTTCGAGACCGACGTTCCGCGCTCGAAGCCCATGCTCCGATCGTCGGGGGGGAAGGGGGTGTGAAGGACGAAAACTTCCGGCGTCTTCCTGGGCGAGAGGTTCCGCGCGGGGATCACCTCCTCGGCCCGCCGCGGCTGCTTCCAGAGCAGGGCGATGCTCGCCTTGCTCGGCGGGGGAGGATTCTTCTTGCTGTCGTCGACCCCTTTTTTGCCCTTCGACATCTCCAGCCGGATCGGGTAAACCCGGCCGCCGATCAGGTGGGTCGAACCTCGAAATTCGGTGTCGTCGCCCGAGATGACCCAGCGGTCGACCACGGGCGTCTTTTCGTCGTTGACCCAGAGCCGAACCGAGTGCTCGGAGCGGACGATGAACTCGTAGTCGCCGGTCTCGGGGGCGAGCAGCCCCCCTTGCCAACGGATGTAGAACCGGTGGCCGACCTCTTCGGAGTCCGGCAGGTTGACGCCGAAATCAAAGTCGATCGTCGGGTCGACCCGGTCGATGATCCGGTCTTCCTTCTTCCAGATTTGGTGCGAGCTGGAGTACTCGCCGTGGAGCCCCTTGGGGCCTTCCCACTCCATCGGCCCCCGGAACGCGCCGATCAGGTCGACCAGGGCGTTTTCGTGCTGCCTGACGGTAAGCCGAGAAAGCTCGATCCGGGGGGGCTTGTTGCGGGCCTGGGCGACGCTGGAATAGAACGTCTCATGAATATAAAGGGCCACCGCGTCGGCGTCTTCGCCCACGCAAAGGTCCGGGTCGTCCTCGGGCATCCTCTTGGTGATGTACCGGGAGAGCTGCTGGACCGACTTGTCGCCGATCAGGGGGTGGGGATAGTCTTCGGCTCCCTCGCCGGCCTTGCCGTGGCACGAGGCGCACTGGTTGACGTAGATCGCCTCTCCCTTGGAGAGCGAGGGCTCGTCGGCCCGCACCAGTTCCGGGCCGGTCGCCAGCATCCAGGCCGCGGAAAACACAAAAGCCGGCGCGAGCGCGCGCCGAATCGACCTGGGGCCGAGTTGCGTCATCATGGAGGGCCAACCCTTTTTTTCGCGAGTTGGGGGAAACCGTCCGAGGCCGACGCGAGGCGGTCGGACGGTTGGCGGGTGGATACAATGGGGGCCGTCATCCCGCGGGCGGACGCGCCCCCGGGCGATCATCGGACTCCGCGTCGGGCAAACGTACAACATTTCTTGTACCGGATCACCGGAACGAAAGCAAGCCGTGGGCGGGCGCGTCGGCCGTTTCCGCCTTCAAGGATGTCCCGGATGAACGCCTTGAACCCAAAGATCACCAGGGTTGCAATCGCGCCGTTCAGCCGGTCTCCCTGTTCTCCATAGCGATGCATTGCCGCCTCCCGTCCCGGAATTCCGGTGGTCCACGTCGACCCAGTGTCGCCGGGCGATTTAGTCGACCCGGAACCTCGACATCCCTATTACGCAAAGAAGAGGCCAAAGGCTCGATTCCGTTCCATCCGGCCTCAAAGCCGACGACGCAATACTAGTCTACGCCGCCCTCCCCATTTCCCGTCTCGAATTTTCGAGGCGGGGTCGAAAGCCCGGCGGTCCTCTCAAGTCCCTTCCTTATAGTGTACGGCCCGAGATCTGATTTTTCTCATGGGACGTGGCCAAGCATCCTTCTCCCCTCGCGGGAGAAGGAAGAATCCGCCGGCTTTCGGTCGCGCCCCCCTCATCCGCCCCTACGGGGCACCTTCTCCCGCGAAGGGAGAAGGATGATTGGCCTTGGCCCCCGCTTTCCAAAATTCCGCGCCGATTTCCGATTTTCATGAAATAACGCGGCCCAATCCGCTGATCGTCCCCTTGGATAAAGCACCAAAGCCGCGCTCCAGGGAGACGACCGATCATGGCCACCGAAGCACAGATCCGGGCCAACCGCGCCAACGCTCAAAGAAGTCGGGGGCCGATCACGGCCGAGGGCAAAGCCCAATCGCGGCTCAACGCCCTGAAGCACGGCATGCGCGCCGAGGACTTCGACCTCCTCGTCGCCCCCCATGAAGACCCCGCCGAGCTGCAAGACCGAATCGAATCGTGGCTCGACGATTACCAGCCCACCAGCGCCGTCGAGCGCGATCTCATCGAACGCGCGGCGAGGCTCTCGTGGACCCTCGACCGGATCGAACGTTACGAGTCGGCCATCCTCGCCCAGCGCGTCCGCGAGGCGATGGTCGGCCGCAACGCCGCGCGCGTCGCGGAGGTCTGCGAACTCGCCCGCAAGCTTTTCTATATGTGCGGCCGACGAGAGTACCACCACA
>Ga0182738_1007009_pt1 | contig 11545 bp, 9 predicted proteins | sample eDN5th30CBELigMG_FD_128876 | JGI IMG/M metagenome (GOLD analysis project Ga0182738, IMG submission 128876) | Enriched Miracle-Growth compost microbial communities from Emeryville, California, USA - eDNA 5th pass 30_C BE-Lig MG (version 2)... ...
CCCGCGCCCCCACGCCGAGTTCCTCGCCGACATCAAGACGACCGACGCGAACCGCCTCGTCGCCGAGCTGGAAACGGCCGTGCAGGCCAACCAGCAAGAGATCGCCTCGGCCCTGGTCGACCGCTACGGAACGCTCGGCCACGACCCCTCGGCGGTGTTCGCCCTCTTGCTCAAATACGCCGTGAGCGAAGACGGCGCCCTTCACGCCGAGAAGTACTACAACACGGTCCGCGAGGAGTTCGCCACGACCCGCCCCGCCTTCCGATGGCGCCAGCTCGTCGCCCTCGCCCGCGTCACCGCCAGCGAATGCGGACGCCCCGCCCCCGGCATGGCGCAGGCCCGAGAAATGCTCGGCGTCTAGCGCCTCCCACGCGACGACCGCCGCTCCCCGCCAACCCCCTCGCTTCGAATCCAGCGGCCCATCCCGCCGGATTCGCGGCGAGCCGCTTTTTCAATCGAACGAACGCCCGGTGATGGTTCTTGTTTCGAGCTTCCTCCCACACCTCCCGGGGCGGCCGTCAATTTGGCCCAGGCCGTGTATGGGGGAAAAACCGGACCGACGCCGGGTTTCAGACGCCCCTGATTGTCACTCGTCCCGCGCCCCAAAACAAGCAACCCGCGGGGTGGAGAGAACCCGCAAGCCCGTAGGGCGGGCTCCGCCCGCCGGTGAGAGGTCGCCGGATTTGAGCCGACCTTCCACGAGCCTGCGGAAACGCCCAAGTAAGATGGAGACATGAGCCAACGCCGGGCCTCTCCTACTTCGCTCGCTTCCATGTGCCGTCCGCTTGCTTGTCCCAGAACGTCTCGCCGATGTCACTACTCATCAGGGCGACTCGAGTGTTCGAAGCCCACGCCACATCCCAACGCATGACGTTGGAGGCATGAGTATTCACGCTGAAGGTTTCGTGGCTCGCCATGTCCACAAAATCCAGGATCACGCAATTCAATGGGGGCGGGTCGGCGGCGTCCGTGGCGACGCGAGCGTTGAGAACCGTGGTTCCATCGGGCGATGGAATCGAGACGGTTCGGCCAACGCAGCCGCCGCAAACAAAGGCGGCCGCGAGAGAACACATGGCGAATGGCCTGGACCTTGTTCGCCGAGAAACGGCCGCACGAGAGCTCATGGTGGAATCCAAGTCGCCCGTTGAAGAAAATCCCCGCCGCTGGAACGGTGGAGTCCGACAAAATCGACGGAACCATTTCATTGTATTCGGCGCGATGGACGAACCAAAAGACACCTGGCGTCAATTCACGATTCGACCGCCACCGGGCAACCGCGCGTGGCCGCTGATACGACCCAGGCGAGTTTGCAAAAGGGAAGCGGACGCCGGCTCTCCCGGGAGCATCTTGCAGGCCCGGCCGATTAACGCCTTTAGATCATATGTTCACAAACGTCACTCTCACGGCCTTCGAGGCGGTCGAGATGGACCCAGCGGGGGGTGGGGGCAAGCAGGCCGGGAGGGGCGGGGCGGGCCTCCCAGCGCAGCCAGGCGCGGAAGGCGTGATAGGCGGGCGAGGTCGGAATGGGGTGGCGGTCGAATACATCCTTCCAGCCGGCGAAGAGCGCGAAGGTTTCGGGATCGGGATGGATTCCGTGGTCCCAGGCCGAGCAAACGCGGTGCACGTAATCGGCCTTGTCTTCGACCGTTTCCAGCGAGGTCGGAGGCGCGTCTCTATCCGGGTAAACGCTCTGGTCGATAAGGTCGGGAGTCATCGCTCGAGGAACTCCTCCTTAAACCAGGCGCGCGTCGCGCTGGCCCGCTCGCGCTCCGCTTCATCTTTGATCGTATCAAGGGGCCTGCGGCTCTCCAGGCTCGTCAAGTTCCAAAGCACCTTCTGCTTGGCCGCGTCGAGCGGCTCGCCCGGGTTTTTACGAACCCAGAGATCCCAGGCGGCTTCGGGAGTGAGGAGGCCCGCGTCGATCGCGTGCTTGATGTCGGTGAAATCGCGAGGGGCCCCCCGGTCGACCAGCGCGTTGAGTTTCGAAGCCAGGTTGTCGGCGAGCGTCTCGATGAGGATCGGCGGCCAGGCGCTCGTCACGGGTTCCTCAAGGGCGATGGACCGCGTCGCGATCTGAAACGAGAACTCCCGCGCGCTTCCCCTCGCCAGTTCGAAGGAAATGGTCTCGCCAAACCGCCGCTCCCGCAATTCGATTCCCTCTTCCGTGGCGAGCCGCCGCATCGCCTCGCGGATAATCCGTTCGGTGGCCGGATTCGCGCGCGTCTTCCACCAGGCGTCGACATCATGTGTTCGGCGGTAATCCGCGTAGTGTTGGAGGGCGAAATAACCACCCAAGACGATTTCGCCCGCCTCCGGCTCGCCGCTCAAGAGTGTGAGGATCCGTTCCGCTCGCGGATCAATCTGAGCCGGCTGGCGCATCGCCGCCTTACGCGATTCCGGCGACGGATTGTCCCCGCGCGGATCAAGATTCATGGCGCCCTATTCTCCTTTGGGATTTCCCCCCCGCACCCGAAGCTACCTCAAAAACTAGATGAGACGCAAGTCGCCGGTACGCCTCGAAAAACCCCTGGAGCCTCTCGGAGGGCGAATCACTTCCCTTCGGGGCCGAGATTCCCCGGCGCGGGAGTCCGGCGCCCCAACTCCCGCGCCGAGGCTTCAAGGGTGCCGCGGCAGGATTCCAGCGCTACCGAATAGGCGGGATCGGCGGCGAGGTCCTGGGTCTGGCCGGGGTCGGCGGCGAGGTCGTAGAGCATTTGGCGGCCGTCGCCGCGGCGGATCTGGGAGAAGTTGTTGGAGACGAGGGATTGCCAGGTTCGGGAGGGGTCCTGGTTCTTTTGGAAAGCGCCCGCGTCGATCCGGGTCAGGAGTTCGGAGTAGGCGGGGGAGATTCGCGGGGGAGAGTCGGTCCAGGTTGAGGCTAGAGAGGCGCCGGGGAAGGGGGGGGCCGCCGTCGAGAGACCGAGGAGGTCGAGGACGGTGGCGGGGAGGTCGGCCAGGCTGACGGGGGTTTCGATGACTTGGCCGAGGGGGACGCGGCCGGGGAGTGCGATGAGGAGCGGGACGCGGGTTTCCTCGTCGAAGAGGGTCAGGCCGTGGCCGAACCGGCCGTGCTCGCCGAACTGCTCGCCGTGGTCGGAGGCGATGACTAAGAGCGTGTTGTCGAGGACGCCTCGGGCTTCGAGCGCGCCCAGCAGGGCGCCGATCTGGTGGTCGAGTTCCGCCAGGCACTCGTCGTAGGCGTCGATGGCGACCTTGATTTCGTCGGGGCCAAGGCTCGCCCTGTCCAGCTTGAGCCAGTCGCGGAGCATCGCCAGCTCGGCGGTGGTGAACGGCTCGGAGCGGAACCGGGGGACGGCGCCGGCGGGCAAGAGATAGGGGTCGTGGGCGTCGAAGAAGTTGAGGAACGCAAAGAACGGGCGGGAGCCGTTGCGCGAGAGCCAGGAGAGGAACTCGCGATTGATCTCCTTCGCGTCCTTCCTCGAAAAATCGAGGTCGACATCCCGCGCGGCGCCCGAGTCAACGTCGCGGCCCAAGAGGAACTTAAGCCGGCGCTCGCCCCGGGCCAGGAACCAGCCGACCGACGACGACCGGAAAACCTCGCCCGGCGTAACCGGATAGTCGGCGTAGGACTGGAAGCCCCGAGATAATCCCGACTCCCAGCCGCAAAAAAACGGGTTGGCCACGAAGCCCGCGGTGGCGTAGCCCGAGTCTCGAAGCCCCTCGGCCAAGGTCGGATAAACCCCGTCGAGCCACCCCTTGCGCTCCACGCCCAACTCGCTCGGCCATCGACCAGTGAACATTGACGCATGCGACGGCAAGGTCCACGAAGCCGCCGCGCGGGCCTGGTCAAACCGAACCCCGCGCTCGGCCAGCCGCTTCAGGTTCGGCGTCGTGTCCCGAAAATGCCCGTAAAGGCTCAAACGATCGGCCCGCACGGTGTCGAGCACGATCAACAGGACGTTGGGATTCTTCCCCGGCGGGGCCTCGCGCGCTCCCTTCCGGTGGACGCTCCCCCGGGCGTCGTCCAGAAACGCCAACGCCACCAGGGCGACCAGGGCCGTCGCCAAAACCGGCCCTCCGCGGCGAACCCAGCGGCGAAGGCCCTCGGGCCGGGCCGCGAGCCAACTCGACGCGCGATGGGCCACCCCCCCGGCCATCAGAGCGCAGGCGATCGAGTTCAGGCCCCGGACCAGCATGAACTGGCCCAGAAATCCCAGGAAGAGGCAGGCCCCCAACACAAGCCGGGGCCCGCTTCGGCCGAACAGGGACGCGAGCGGGGCCGCCGCGGCGCCCATCGCGGTGAAGAGGATCAACACCGACGCCGGGACCATCCAGATGAAATGCCGGCTCCGGAGATAAAAGCCGTCGTCCTGAAGCTGGACCCGAAGGCTCAAGAGCCCCAGCTCCAGAAAGCCGAACGCCAGGCCGAACCAAACGGTCGTCCAAAACAGATCCCAACGCCGCCGGCCGTCCGGCGAGGTCGGGGTCAGGGCGGACGCCCATCCTCCGCGCCCGCCTTCCGCGTCGCGCTCGATCATCGATCCGTCTCCAAACAGACAAGCAGAATCAGATCCGGGGCCCGCGACGCGACGGCGAACTCCAGGCCCGAACCCGCTCCCGAACCAACCGGATCGGATACGTCCCCACCATCAACGCAACCCCCACGATCGAGCCAATCAGAGAGGCCAGCGGCAACTGAACCTCGGGGCCGAAATACGCGAAGACGGCAAAGTCGGTCGGCATGGGAACATCTCGACGAAAGGAGAAAATCAGATTACATGTTCATGCGCTTCGCCACGACGCGGCGCGCGCGACGGGGCCGCCGACGCGCGGCGGTCGATCTCGTTGGCGCTCGCTCTTAGCGCCCAAGGAAGCGCCGACGGTGGGGATGGGGTCGAGACCGCGTTACCAGCCTCGAAATTAGGGCAATTCTTATCGAGTGTATTGCTTGAAATGTGTTGGGTGCCCCGGGTTCGGGGCGAACCCGGGGCACCCCGAGAGTCAAGCGATTCACTGAAAAAGAACTTGCTCCAGAGGAAAGAAGGTGCCCGAAGACCACGCCTCGACGCGCGTTCTCATCGCGCGCCCACTCGCCCGGCCCGCATCGCGCGCCCAAAGGCCGCGCCGGGGCGAGTCTCCGAATACCTTGAGAGAGCGACGACCGCGCCCGGTTCGGCCCGATTATTATTCCGCCTGATCATTTTTTGGCCAGGCGAGCGAATCGAGTGGATGGATGACGGCCGCAAGCCGCCACGTCACGCGACGATTTCGGCCGAGGTCGATTCAACCGGGGCGACGGCGGATTTCGGCTCGCGCCAGAGAACCAAGAGGGCCAAGAGCGCGACCACGGGGGCCATCGCGGCGACAAGGGTCGCGGCGAAGTAGGAGCCGGTGGCGTCGATGCTTCGGCCGATGGGCCGTTGAACGGCGGCGGTCGCGATCCAGGCCGCGAAGCTCAGGACGCCCGTCACCTTGCCCATCTGCCGGACGGAGATTTCCTGGGTGAAGGCGTAATAGGTCGGGAATTGCCCGAGCGACCCGAAGCCGACGGCCAAAAGCAGGACCAGGAGCCAGGGCGAGGCGGGCAAGTTCGCGGCCAGGAGGCCCAGCGCGGTTAGTCCCACGCAGACCACGAACGTCGCCATCCGGGAGCCGTGGACCGACCATCCCCGCGTGGTCAGGTGCTTGGCGAGGAAGCCGACGACCAGGCAGCCGACGCCCGCGGAGATGTAATAGGCCGAGGAGAACATCTGCACCGCGTCCTTGCCGTATCCGTGCTCCTCCTGGAGCATCATGGGCATCCAGGCCCGGAAGTATTGCCAGCAGATGTTGATGGCGACCACCACGATCAAGAGCGCGGCGAACCGCCGGATCAGAGTTGATCGATCCATCTCGGGCCGGTCGGCGTCGGCCGGCTCGGCGAGGTGGGCGCCGTCGTTGATTTCAAGGTCGCTCGACCGGATCAGGGCCAGCCAGACGAAGACCCAAAGCACGCCCAGGCCACCGATGACCCGGAACGGAAGCCGCCAACCGCCGAGGCCCTCGTGGCTGAGGACCAGCACGACCAAAGGAGTCGCGATCGCCCCCAGCGACGCCCCGCTCTGCAAGATGCTGTTGCCGAGCGCCCGGTTGCTTCGAGACAGCAGCCGCTGCGAGGCGGCCAGCGCGCAGGGCCACTGGCCGGCCTCGAATATGCCCAGAAGGATGCGACAGATCATCAATTCTCGATAGGTCGACACATAGCCGGTGAGGAAGCCCACCACCGACCACGCGAGCAAAATCGCCGGGTAAATCCAGCGCAGGCTGAACCGATCGACGAGAAACCCGGTGAAGATCCCGCCGACGGCGAAGGCGATCCCGAAGCCGAATTCGAGGTTCCCGTAGTCCTCGTTGCTCAGCGCCAATTCGCTCCGAATTTCTGACGCCTGCTGCGCCAGCGCCTGGCGGTCCATGTAGTTGAGCATGGTCGCCAACAGCATCAACCCGCAGACGGCCCAAACACGGGCCGGGGAGATCGGCGGATCGAGCGACGGTTCATCAACGGATTGATCTCGGCTCATCGGTTCAGTTCCCCCAAGAAGAGCCGTCCCAGGTGATCACTCGCTCCAGGAAGGCCGTCGCGTCGTCGGCGAACCGACGGAAAAGGGCCTCGCCCTTCTCGGCGGTGGCCCGGCGAGGGTCGCCGATGTGTCCCGCTTCGCTCCGGTCCTTGGTCGTCCACCCGCGCGAGGCCTGAGCGAAGGCGTCGCCCATCGGAACCGGATCGATCGGCTCAAGGTCGGCGACCAGCTCGGGCGCGAGCTTCAAAACCATCGAGGTCTCCCACTCGCAGGCGTGGCCCATGCTCTTTTGAACGAACTTTGGCCCCATGTCGACCGGCTGTTCGCCCAGAAGCCAGTATGTCGCCGAGAGAAGCAGCAAATCCGAGCGCCGGCGGTGCCGCTGACGAGCCTCGAAAACCGCCTGGTTGGCCGGCGTGATGTTGCCGCCGTGGCCGTTCAAGAGCACGATTCGGCGGAATCCATGCGTCAACAGATTTTCAATCAGGTCGCTCAGCATGTCGAGATACGTTCGCGGCGACGCCGAAAGCGTCCCGGTGAAATCCAGGTGATGGTGCGAGTTGCCGAACCACAAAAGCGGCGCCCAGACGACCCGGTCGCCAAGCCGTTCGCTCGCCCGCCGGACGACCTCGCCGAGCAACATGCTGTCGGTGAAGACGGGCAGATGAACCCCATGCTGCTCGACCGCGGCGATCGGCGCGACGACGGGAAGGTCTCTCGACGACGCCGACGCCACGGACGGCCAACTCATGTCTTGAAGTCGCACGAGGCTTCCTCCCGCGGAATTCCAAATAGAGGATTGATTCGAGACGTCGGGCGTGGATCGTCGGGAGGGCGAGGCTCCCGCCGAACCCCTCGCGTGGTCCGGACTCGGCGGGAGCCTTGCCTTCCGAATTCAAACACGACCGGGCATCAGTGTAGCCGACCCCGCGGCCCGTCTCCAGCGCCTTGCGGTCGGCTTGAATCACCGGCGACGGAGCGATATTAATGAATACAGGGCGCGGTCCATCAATTCGTGGGAGCGTCGCCCGTGTTCGCGATGGGGGAGAGGCCCCCGGAAATCGAAAGGTCGAGACAAGGTCAATGGCTCGTTTGCTCGTCGTGGAGGATCAGCCCAAGCTGCTTCAAAGCCTTGAGCGCGGGCTGCGAGAAGAGGGTTACGAGGTCGTCGGGGCCTCCGACGGCGGCCAGGCGTTCGAGCTGGCGCGCTCCCAACCCTTCGACGCCCTGATCCTGGATTTGATGCTCCCGGTTCGCGACGGCCTCGACGTGCTGAGGGGGCTTCGGGAGGAGGGGTTCTCCAAGCCCGTCTTGATCCTGACGGCGCGCGACGAGGTCGAGTCGCGCGTCGAGGGGCTCGACGCCGGCGCCGACGATTACCTGGTCAAGCCCTTCGCCTTCGCCGAGCTTCTGGCCCGCGTCCGCGCCCTGCTGCGCCGGGATGTCCTGAGCCGCGATCTTTGCTTTCAGGCCGACGACCTGGAGATGAACCTGGTCGCCCGGTCGGTCGTCCGAGGCGGGGTTGAGATCAACCTGACGCCCCGGGAGTTCGACCTCTTGGAATTCCTCTTCCGGAACAAGAACACGCCGGTGACGCGCGAGACGATCGTCCGAGAGGTCTGGACCGAGGCCCCGGCCACCATGGCCAACACGATCGACGTCTACATCACGCTTTTGCGCAAGAAGATCGAACGGCCCGACCGTCCCGCCCTGATCCACACCGTCCGGGGCGTGGGGTACGTCCTCAAGGATGTCGCATGAGACAAACGAGCATCCGGTGGCGGTTGACCCTTTGGTTCGGCGCCGTGCTGGCCGCGGTGCTCTTGATCTTCAGCGCCTCGGTCTACCTGCTGATGATCCGCCTGCTTCAGTTCCGCACCGATCGGGGGCTTGAGGCGCAGATGGCGGTCATTGAGGACCAGATCCGCCGGGCTCCCTCGCCGGATGTCCTCCGCGAACGGCTGACCTGGCAGTTCGTGATCCACCCGGTCTACGAGATGCAGATCACCGAAAACGGCGACACCACCTGGCTGCGCAGCGAGCGGATCGTCGACGCCGGCCTCCCCATGGCCCGCAAGCCCGCCGAGCCCGGCGAAGCGGTCTTTCAAAACATCAACGTGGCCGGCGTGGGAAGTTGCCGGATGCTCTCCAAGCCCATCGTCACGCCCTACGCCTCGCTCTTGGTTCAGGTCGCCCTCAGCCTGGAAATGAACGACAAGAACCTGCGCCAGTTGCGCGAGGCGCTTTTGCTGACCGGTCCCCCGCTGGTCCTCTGCGCCCTGGGCTTCGGCTATTTGCTCGCCCGCAAAGCGCTCGCGCCGGTGGAGCGCCTGGCCGTCGAGGCCGACAAGATCACGGCGACCCGCCTGGACCTGCGGCTCGACGCCCCCAACCCCGACGACGAGCTTGGACGCCTGACCCGAACCCTTAACGGGATGATCGGCCGCCTGGAGCGCTCCTTCGGCGAAATCCAGCGCTTCTCCGCCGACGCCGCCCACGAGCTTCGGACCCCCCTGGCGGCCCTCCGGAGCGAGGCCGAGGTCACGCTCCGCATGGATCGCGAGCCGGCCGAATACCGGCGCGCCCTGGAAAGCATGCTCGAAGAGATCGAGCACATGACCCGAATGACCGAAAAACTCCTGTTCCTCTGCCGCGAAGACTCGGGCGCCGGCGCCGCGTTCGAGAGCCTTCGGCTCGACGTGATAACCCGAGGCGTGATCGAGCACGCCCGGGCCTCGGTCGAGGCCGCCGGGCATGAGCTCGTCCTGGTCGACTCGCCCACCCCCTGCGTCGTCCACGGCGACCGCGACCAGCTCCGCCGCTTGCTCTTCAACCTGATCGACAACGCCGTCAAATACACGCCCGCGGGCGGAACCATCCGGGTTGCCCTGGAATGCCGACGGGGCCGGGCCGAGCTGTCGGTCGAGGACACCGGAATCGGGATCGCTCCCGAGCATCTGCCGAACATCTTCAAACGCTTCTACCGGGTCGACTCCGCCCGCCCCCGCCAATCCAGCGCCACCGGCCTGGGCCTATCGATCAGCCTATCAATCGCCAAGGCCCACCAAGGCGCCCTCGACATCGAAAGCCAACCCGGCCGGGGAACTCGCTTAACCTTCTCGCTCCCCGCGACCTCGCTCGAACTCCAGCGCCGAGCCCCAGCGCTCCCGCCGATGCTTTGAGCCCGCGCGCGAGTCGCCAAATCCTTGTAGAGCAATTTTTCTTAGGTCGTATCGGGTGGGCGCCCCTGGTTCGCCCCGAACCCGGGTGGAGAGGCCACGGCCAGCGTTCCCGGGTTCGGGGCGACCCGGGGCACCCCACGAGTCAAGCGATTCATACAAAGAGAACTTGCTGTAGCCGGGGTCTGTGACCCCGGCGCGCGAGCCGGCGACCCCCCGCCGGTCCCGGCCTCACAGAGGCCGGCTACAAGGAACACCCGAATCTTTGGTTCCTCACCGCGGCAACGTGTAAAGCCCCATGTGTTCGAGCATGTCCTGATACCAGGGGTGGGACCAGGGGCTCCGCATGGCGTAGCCGACCGAGGCGACCGAGATGAACAAGGCGACGATGGCGAGCCGCCGCAACCAGGGACGCCCGACGATCGCGTCGAGCCCCCGGGGCAGCAGCAAGAGCCAAAACGGGATCAGCCAGAAGAACCAGCGCAGGCCCTGAGTCGAGCCGCCGTAGTTGCGGGCCTTGGGGTTCCAGGTGTAGAAGGCCAACAGGATTAAGGTCAGGGCCAAGGTCAGCCAGGCGACCGAGGCCATTGGCTTGCCCCCCTCGCGGACTTGGGTGAACCAGAGATCCAGGCCAAGCAAGAGCGTCAGCCCGGCGATCACCACGCCGACCCAGAGATGGGGCCGAAGCGCTCCGCCCTCTGACCAGACCGTCGGGTTGATCAGGTCGACGCCCCAGACGGCCAGGCCCGCGGCCAAGAGCAGCGAGGCCAGCGCCATCGACCGCTTCCGACCGCGCAAGAGGCCGATCAGCCCTCCCGCCGAGAACAGGAAGATCGGCGTAAGCGACCAGAACCCGTGATGCCCCAGCGTCATGTGGAAGAAATATTCTCCGTACGACTCGCCCTTGATCCCCCGCCGCGCCGCCTCTTCGGGGTCGAGCCAGGGGACGTTCAGGGCGTCGAGTTCCAGGGGCGTCTTCCAGAGGCTTCCCTCGAACAGATAAGCCTCGGTGCCGAACTCCTCATACGCCAGCGCGAACTTGCCGAACGAGGCGTACTGGGCCGTCATCAACGCGAGGATCGGCAAGGCCGCGAACGGGACGAACCAGGCGAGCGTCTTCACCGGGAACCGGAAGATCAAGAGTCCCCCCAACAGCGCCACGAAGGCCGCGGCGGGAAGCTCGTTGGTCGCCGTGAAGCCCGCCAAGAGGCCAAGCCCGGCGAACCGCCACCAGTCCAAAGCGCCCTCGTCCCAGATCCTCAGAAACAGGTACAGGGCGAAAAACGCGCTGAAGGCCGCGATCGTGTGGTTGTTGAGGGTTTGCGTGAAGGGAAGAAGATAGGTCCCGAACGCCGCCGCGACGAGGCTGAAGAACCAGGCCCAATCGGATTTCGCGTAGCGGTCGAGCAGTCGGGCGAACAGGGCCAGAAAGCCCCAGAAGGGGAGGATGTTCAGGACGATGAGGACGGCGTTGAAGTAGAAGACGTAGACGGGCCACTTGACCGGCTCTTCGGGCGTCACCAAAACGCCCCGGACCTTGCCCGGGTTGTCCGGGTCGGGCTGCTGGGTCCACCTGGGCTCGCGCTTTTGAAGATACTCTCGCTCCAAGGGCACGCCCGAGATCACCCGCGCCGGGTAGAGCATGCCGGCGATCAGGGTGGAGAGCAGGGCGGGCTTGCTGGAGTAGTAATGCTTCACCGGCTCGCCATCGGGGCCGATCTCCGGCGGGTCGGCCGGCTTCTGGATCTTGTCCTGGGTTTGCGAGTGCCAGGGGCAATCGTCGATGACGTAGGTTCCCCGCTCCAAAAGGCTCCAAACGGTGCACCATCGCGAGATGTCGTTGGC
>Ga0182738_1007010_pt1 | contig 11544 bp, 8 predicted proteins | sample eDN5th30CBELigMG_FD_128876 | JGI IMG/M metagenome (GOLD analysis project Ga0182738, IMG submission 128876) | Enriched Miracle-Growth compost microbial communities from Emeryville, California, USA - eDNA 5th pass 30_C BE-Lig MG (version 2)... ...
AGGCCTTTGCCGCGAAGGAAGACCTGCCGGAAGGCGCCTGGCTGGTCGGCAACGGCTGGGACCAGAACGACTGGCCGGAAAAGGCCTTTCCCACCGCGGCCGACCTCGACGCCGCGTTCCCCGACCGCCCGGTGTGGCTGGAGCGAGTGGACGGCCACGCCGGCTGGACCAACAGCGCGGCGATGAAGCGCGTCGAGCAGGCCAACCCCGGACAGCCACTGGCCGGCGACTGGCAGCCCGATGGCGGCCGCATCCTGCGCGCCGACGGCAAGGCGACCGGCGTGTTCGTCGACGAGGCGATGGATCTTGTGCGAGCGCAGATGCCCCGGCCGGACGACGCCTGGCTCACCGAGGCGCTGGAACGCGCGCTCGCCGTCGCCGCCCGCGACGGCCTGACCGGCGTGCACGACATGGGCGTTTCGCGCGAACACCTGGCGCTGTACAAGCGCTTCGCCGATGCGGGCAAGCTGACGCTGCGCATCGATGCCTACGCCAACGGCGACAGCGATGCGCTTGCCGACCTGTGCGCGCAAGGTGCCTACGAACATCCCGGTGGCCGCGTGCAGATGCGCGGGGTAAAGCTCTTCATCGACGGCGCGCTGGGCAGTCGAGGCGCCGCGCTGCTGGCCGACTACAGCGACGAGCCCGGCAACCGGGGGCTGCTGGTCACCGATCCGGAAACCTACGAAGGCATCGTGCGCAAGGCCAAGGGGTGCCACCTGCAGGTGGCAACGCATGCGATCGGCGACCGCGGCAACCGCATCGTGGTCGATACCTACGAGCGCGTGCTGGGCGACGATGCGAAGAGCGACCACCGCTGGCGCGTCGAGCATGCCCAGATCGTGTCGCCCGAGGACATCCCGCGCTTCGCCCCGTTGGGCATCATCGCCTCGATGCAGCCCACGCACGCCACGTCCGACATGCCATGGGCGGAGGAGCGGCTGGGCAAGGAGCGGCTGTTCGGTGCCTACGCCTGGCAGCGCTTCCTGCACAGCGGCGCGCGACTGGCGCTGGGCTCGGATTTCCCGGTCGAATCACCCGATCCGCGCCTGGGCCTGTACGCCGCGGTGACCCGCCAGGACCGCGACGGCCAGCCGCCGGGCGGATGGCTCCCGGACCAGCGCCTGAGCGCGGCCGAGGCCCTGCGCGGTTTTACCTCGGATGCCGCGTATGCCGGCTTCGACGAGGACGAAGTCGGCCGTCTCGTGCCTGGCCTGCGCGCGGATTTCGTCGTGCTTGCCGAGGACCCGCTGGCGGTGCCGGCGGCGCAGCTCGACGACCTGGTGATCGAGTCGACCTGGCTCGACGGAAAGCCGGTGTACGAGGCCGGAAAGTCCGGAAAGCCGTAAACCGGCTCCAGCCGCAAGCCCCTTGGCCGATGGCGTTTCGCGGTGCTTTCGTAGGAGCGACGGGAGTCGCGATGCTTTCCGGGTAAAGCCATCGCGACTTCCGTCGCTCCTGCGGTTTCGGGTGGCGGGCTTGGGGCTTTACCAGTCGATTTCGCCCCGCACCACCGTCTGCACCCGCCCGCCCGACCAGACCTCGCCGTCGCCGTCCACGAACAGTTCGATGATCGCGTCGTGGCCGACTTCGCGGCCCTGGCTGATGCGGTAGTGGCCGTCCGGGCCGGGCAGCGCATCCTGCGAGGCCAGCCACGCGGCCAGGGTCGCGTTCGCCGCACCGGAGGCAGCGTCCTCGAACTGCGCCGGGGCGCCGACGAAGGCGCGCACGGCCAGGTAGTAGACCGGGTCGTCGCTGCGCGCGAACACGCACAGGCCCATGCTGCCGGTGTCCCGTGCGAGCTGGCCGATCGCATCCCAATCGGGTTCGGCCGCCCGCAGTGCGGCTTCGTCGCGCAGCTCCGCCAGCCACCAGCGGCGGCCGCCGTCCATCAGGGCCGGCGGCAGTGCTCCCAGGGGCAGGCCGGCCAGGGCGCCGCGCAGGCGCGGATCGGATGCGACGGCGACCTCGACTTGCTTCGCGCGCGGCGTGCGCACGGCGATGGTGCGCGTGGACCCGTCGCCTTCCACCCGCAGCGGCAGGTTGCCGGCGACGCCTTCCTGCACCAGCAGGCCGTCGCGCGGGGCTGCCAGCCCGGCTTCGAGCACCGCATGCGCGGTGCCGACGCTGGGATGACCGGCGAAGGGCACCTCGTGGCGCGGGCTGAAGATGCGCAGCCGGTAGTCGGCGTCCGGCGTGGTGGCGGGGAAGACGAAGGTGGTCTCGGGCAGGCGCGTCCAGCGGGCGATGGCCTGCATGGCGTCGTCGTCGAGGCCCTGCGCGTCCAGCACGACGGCAAGCGGGTTGCCGGCGCCGGGGCGGTCGGCGAAGACGTCGAGCTGCAGGTAGGGACGAAGGGGCATGACGATCCTTGTTGGCGGGGGAAGGGAGGCGGGAGCGAAGTGTAGGGGTTGGTTGGAGCGGCTGCAGTCGCTCCCGCAAGTTTCCGGCAGGGTGTGCGTCATCGACCGCAGGCCCTAGAATCGCGTGTTCATGCCCGGCCCACGGCACGCGCCCACTTCGATGTCCACAAACCCTTCTTCCGATCGCTGGATCGTGCTCAAGTTCGGCGGCACCTCGGTGTCGCGCCGCCACCGCTGGGACACCATCGGACGGCTGGCGAAACGGCGTGCCGACGAAGGTGATGCGCGCGTGCTGGTGGTGGTGTCGGCCCTGTCCGGCGTCACCAACGAGCTGCAGGCGCTTGCCGAAGGCGCGCCTGACCGCGGACCGCGCATCGCCGCGCTGGTCGAGCGCCACGAGGCGTTCGCGCGCGAACTCGACCTCGACCCCGCCGCCGTCCTCGGCGAACGCCTGGACGCACTGCGCGCGCTGGGCGACGACCTGCGCGCAGGCACGCATCCGCTGGACTGGCAGGCTGAGCTGATGGGGCAGGGCGAACTGCTGTCCTCCACCCTCGGTGCCGCCTACCTGCGCGCGCAGGGGCTGGACTTCGGCTGGTGCGACGCGCGCGACTGGCTCGACGCGGTCGCGCTGCCGAACCAGAACGCCTGGGCGACGCGGCTGTCGGTGTCGTGCCGGCGCGAGCCCGCCGACGGCTTCCACGAGCGCTTTCGCGCGCAGCCGGCGCGGATGCTGCTGACCCAGGGCTTCATCGCCCGCCACGCCGACGGCGGCACCGCGATCCTCGGCCGCGGCGGCTCGGACACGTCCGCCGCGTACTTCGGCGCGCTGCTCGGTGCGCGGCGGGTCGAGATATGGACCGACGTGCCCGGCCTGTTCAGCGCCAACCCGCGCGTGGTGCCGGACGCGCGCCTGCTGACGCGGCTGGACTACGCCGAAGCGCAGGAAATCGCCACCACCGGCGCCAAGGTGCTGCACCCGCGCTCGATCAAGCCTTGCCGCGACGCCGGCGTGGCGCTGGCGATCCTCGACACCGAGCGCCCCGACCTGCCCGGCACCCGCATCGACGGCGAAGGCGAGACAGTGCCCGGGGTGAAGGCGGTCAGCCGCCGCAACGGCATCGTGCTGGTGTCGATGGAAAGCGTGGGCATGTGGCAGCAGGTCGGCTTCCTGTCCGACATCTTCGACCTGTTCAAGCGCCACGGCCTGTCGGTGGACCTGATCGGCTCGTCGGAAACCAACGTCACCGTCTCGCTCGATCCCAGCGAGAACCTGGTCAGCACCGACGTGCTGGCCGAGCTGTCGGCGGATCTCGCAAAGGTCTGCCGGGTGAAGGTGATCGCGCCGTGCGCGGCGATCACCCTGGTCGGGCGCGGCATGCGCTCGCTGCTGCACAAGCTGTCGGACGTGTGGGCGACGTTCGGGCAGGAACGCGTGCACCTGATCTCGCAGTCGTCCAACGACCTCAACCTGACCTTCGTGATCGACGAGGCCGACGCCGACGGCCTGCTGCCGGTGCTGCACGCCGAACTGATCGACAGCGGCGCGATGCCGGTGCGTGACGCGGGTGTGTTCGGCCCGAGCTGGCAGGAGATCGAACACGGCCGCCCGCAGCGCGCCACGCCGTGGTGGCACGGTGAGCGCGAGCGCCTGCTCGAATGCGCCGCCGCGGGCACGCCCGCCTACGTCTACCACCTGCCGACGGTGCGCGAACGCGCGCGCGCGCTGCTTGACGTCGACGCCATCGACCGCCGCTTCTTCGCGATCAAGGCCAATCCACATCCCGCGATCCTGCGCGCGCTGGCGGCGGAAGGCTTCGGGCTGGAATGCGTGTCGCTGGGCGAGCTGCGGCACGTGTTCGAAACGCTCCCCGACCTTGACCCGGGCCGCGTGTTGTTCACGCCGAGTTTCGCGCCGCGCGCCGAGTACGAGGCCGCGTTCGCGTTGGGCGTGACGGTAACGCTCGACAACGTCGAGGCACTGCGCAACTGGCCGGAGACGTTCCGTGGCCGCGCGCTGTGGCTGCGCATCGACCTGGGCCGCGGCGACGGCCATCACGCCAAGGTCGTCACTGGCGGTGCGGCATCGAAGTTCGGCCTGCCGCTGGCGGCGTTCGACGACTTCGTCGCGCAGGCGCGCCGGCTGGGTGCACGCATCAGCGGCATCCACGCGCACCTGGGCAGCGGCATCGCCACGCCGGCGCACTGGCGCGAGGTCTACGCAGAGCTGGCCGGCTTTGCCGACAGCGTCGGCACGGTCGACACCATCGACATCGGCGGCGGCCTGCCGATCCCGTACAAGCCCGAGGCGCATCCGTTCGATCTCGCGGCGTGGGCCACGGGACTGGCCGAGATCAAGGCCGCCTATCCGCGCTTCGCGCTGGCGGTGGAGCCGGGGCGCTACATGGTCGCCGAGTGCGGCGTGCTGCTCACGCACGTCACCCAGGTCGTGGAAAAGCAGGGCATCCGCCGCGTCGGCCTGGACGCGGGCATGAACGCGCTGATGCGGCCGACCCTGTACGAGGCCTACCACGGCATCCACAACCTGACGCGCCTCGACGAGGCCGACGACACGACGTTCGACGTGGTCGGCCCGATCTGCGAATCCGGCGACGTGCTCGGCGCCGGACGCAGGTTGCCGGCGGCCACCGGCGAGGGCGACGTGGTGCTGGTCGCAGATGCCGGCGCCTACGGTTTCGTCATGGCCAACCGCTACAACCTGCGTGAACTGCCGCGCGAGGACGTGCTGGAATGACCGCACGCAAACACCTGGCCTGGACCAACGCCGTGGTGGCCGCCGTGCTGGCGGTGCTGGCCTACGTCGCGATCGGCGCCGCCAGCGGTGCCGGGCTGGCCGCCTGGCACCAGGGCGCTGGCGCCACGCTGGCGATGGTCCCCGCGGCCGCCGGGGCGGCGGGCCTGGCCTCGTGGTGGATCACCGCGTGGTGGGAGAACGTCGACCGCGACGCGCGCCGCTGGACGGCGTTCGGCCTTGCGCTGCGCACGGTGGTGCTGGCGTTCCTGATGTTCGCGCCCCTGGCGACGGTGTGCATGGGGCTGGCGGAAGGAACGCGCCACCTCGCCTCCGGTGCAGGCGGCAGCCTGGGCGAAGCGATGGCATGGGTGCCCGCGATCGCGGTCTATGCGGTCCTGTTCGGCCTGTTGCTGGGCGCCGCACCGGCGCTGTGCATCGAATACTTCCTGTGCCGCCGCTTCCTGCGGCAGGCGCGCGGCTTCGGTTTGGAGGGGGCGCGATGACGCCGTTCGACAAGGACGCGGTGCGCAGCTTCCATTTCGTGCGCTGCGAATTCGACGCCGCTGCCGGCGCGGCACGGCTGGTGTATGCCTTCGACGACGGTCCGGAGCTGGTCGAGACGATCACCGTGCCGGGCGCGCCGTTCGCGCTCGACGATGCGCGCGCGCGGGCTGCGGAGCAGGCGCTGCGGCTGCTGCACCTGATCGCCGGCGTGAGCTACTACAAGGCGGCGGTGCCGGAGGACATCCGGATCGATTCGTACGCCATCGATGCGGATACCGCGGCGCTGCTGGAGGAAATCTACCTCAACGGGCTGGGCGAGTTTGCGTATCGCAACGGCCTCGACCTGCGCGGGAAAATCCGGTTCCCCGTTCTGAAGCCCTCCCCTTCAAGGGGAGGGTTGGGTGGGGATGGGTTTCCTCCCGGCTCGGGCGAAACCCATCCCCACCCCGGCCCTCCCCTTGAAGGGGAGGGGGAATCGCTCGGCCTGCGCCATCACGCCCTCGTCGCCATCGGCGGCGGCAAGGATTCGCTCGTTTCCATCGAAGCCCTGCGCAAGGCCGGCGTCGACCAGACCGTGACCTGGATCGGAGGCTCGCAGCTGATCCGCGCCTGCGCCGAGCGTACCGGGCTGCCGATGCTCAACATCGGCCGCCAGCTGGCGCCGGAGCTGTTCGAGTACAACCGCCAGGGCGCCTGGAACGGCCACATCCCGGTCACCGCGATCAACTCGGCGATCCTGGCCTTCGCCGCGGTGCTGCTGGATGCGGACCAAGTCGTGTTCTCCAACGAGCGATCGGCCAGCTACGGTAGCCAGATCGAGGGTGCCGGCGAGGTGAACCACCAGTGGTCGAAGGGCTGGACATTTGAACGTGACTTCGGTGCGTACCTGCAGCGCGAGGTCGGCGCCGACCTGCATTACTACTCGCTGCTGCGGCCGCTGAGCGAACTGGCCGTGGCACGGCAGTTCACGAAAAGCGACCGCTACGACGCGCACTTTTCCAGCTGCAACCGCAACTTCCACCTGCTCGGCGAGCGTCCGGTGGGGCGCTGGTGCGGCGTGTGCCCGAAGTGCCACTTCGTGTTCCTGGCGCTGGCGCCGTTCATGCCCAAGCCGCGGCTGGTGGCGATCTTTGGCCGCAACCTGCTCGACGACCCGGAGCAGGTGCCCGGTTACGACGCGCTGCTCGAATACCAGGACCACAAGCCCTTCGAATGCGTCGGCGAGGGTCGCGAGTCTCGCGCGGCGATGGCGGCGCTGGCCGCGCGGCCGGAATGGCGCGAGGACGCGGTGGTGAAGCGCTTCGCGCGCGAGATACTGCCGCAGCTCGACGCGGGCGAGCTCGACATCGCGCCGCTGCTGTTGGTCGATGACGAACACCGCATCCCGCCGGCGCTCTGGGAGCAGCTGCGTGCGCATTTCGCAGCTTGAGGGCAGGCGCGTTGCGCTCTGGGGCTGGGGGCGCGAGGGGCGGGCCGCCTACGCCGCCCTGCGGCGGCGGGAATCGGGAATCGGGAATCGGGAATCGGAAGAGCAGGCACCACAGCCGTTGACGCTGTTCTGCGGCGAGCATGAAGTAGAGCAGGCGCGCGCGCTTGGCGATCCGGCGCTGCAGGTGGAAACCGCGGCCAGTGGCGAGCGCCTGGCTGCGTTCGACGTGGTGGTCAAGTCGCCCGGCATCAGCCCGTACCGCCCGGAAGCAGAGGCGGCGCGCGAGCGGGGCACCGTTTTCATCGGCGGTACGTCACTTTGGTTCGCCGAACGCCCGGACGCGCGGACGGTCTGCGTCACCGGTACCAAGGGCAAGAGCACCACCACCGCGCTGCTGGCGCACCTGCTGCGCGCCGGCGGGCACCGCACCGCGCTGTGCGGCAACATTGGCATGCCGCTGCTGGAGCTGCTCGACGGCGATGCGGAGTTGTGGGCGATCGAACTGTCGAGCTATCAGACCCGCGACGTGGCGGCGAGCGGCACGCGTCCGGAAGTCGCGGTGGTGATCAACGTGTTCCCCGAGCACCTGGACTGGCACGGCAGCGAGCAACGCTACGTCGAGGACAAGCTGGCCCTGCTGACCGACGCGAAGCCGCGCATCGCGGTGCTCAACGCGAACGATCCGCGGCTGGCGGCACTTTCGCTGCCCGGCAGCGACGTGCGCTGGTTCGGTCGCGACGACGGCTGGCACATGCGCGGCGATGCGCTGCACCGCGGCGACGACTTCGTCCTCGATACCCGCGACGTGCCGGTCCCCGGGCGCCACAACCGCGGCAACCTGTGCGCCGTGCTGACCGCGGTCGATGCGCTCGGCTTCGACGGCGTCGCGCTGGCGCCGCATGCGGTGTCGTTCCGGCCGCTGCCGCACCGCTTGCACACGCTCGGCACGCGCGACGGCATCGCTTACGTCAATGATTCGATCAGCACCACGCCGCACGCCAGCCTGGCCGCGCTGGACGTGTTCCGCGACCGTCGCGTCGCGCTGTTGGCCGGTGGCCACGACCGGGGACTGGACTGGTCGGGGTTTGCCGAGGCGATGAAGGCGCGGGCGCCGCTGGCGATCGTGACGATGGGCCGGAATGGTCCGCGCATCCGCGAGCTGCTGGCACCGCTGGCGAGCACGGCCGGCTTCGCGCTGGACAGCGCAACGGGCATGGCGGACGCAATCGCCAGGGCGCGTGCCGCGCTCGCGGGCGACGGTGTCGTCCTGCTGTCGCCCGGCGCACCGAGCTTCGGGCCCTATCGCGACTACACCGAGCGCGGGCGGGATTTCGCGCGGCTCGCCGGCTTTGATCCCGAGGCAATCGGCAGGATCCCGGGCCTAGGCATCATCTGATTCGCCGGATCGTCCTGCGGGCGCAAAGCCGGAAATCACGCGACGGCCGCAGCTTCACCAACGCTGAACGCCACCGTCGTACGCTTCCTGCGCCGCCAACCGCAGGAGAGACCCATGGCGAAGTTCCGCAACCGATCGATCCACAGCGTCGCACTGCTGCTCGCGCTGTCGTCGCTGCCCGCAGCGTCCTTCGCCGCGATGCAGGCCAAACCCGTGGAATGGAACATCGGCGACCAGGCCTTCAGCGGTGTGCTGGTATACGACGACGCATCGTCGGACAAGCGCCCGGGCCTGGTGATGGTGCCCGACTGGCTGGGCGTGACCGACGCCGCCGTCGCGCAGGCCAAGGACGTGGCCGGCGACGACTACGTCATCCTCGTCGCCGACATGTACGGCAAGGGCGTGCGCCCGAAGGACAGCCAAGAGGCGCAGGCGCAGGTGAAGCCGCTCTATGCCGACGTTGCGACCATGCGCGCCCGTGCCGCGAAGGCAGTGGACGCATTGAAGGCGCAGGCTGGCGACGCGCCGCTGGATGCGACGAGGATCGGTGCCTTCGGCTACTGCTTCGGCGGCTCGTCTGTGCTGGAGCTGGCGCGCAGCGGCGCGGAGCTGGCGGGCATCGTCACCTTCCACGGCGGCCTGTCGACCACCACGCCGGCGAAGGCGGACGCGGTGAAGACCCCGCTGCTCGTGCTCAACGGCGCCGACGACCGCGGCACCGCGCCGGACATCGACGGCTTCGAGAAGGAAATGGACGCGGCGGGCGCGGACTGGACCTTCGTCAATTTCAGCGGCGCGGTGCACTGCTTCGCGCTGAAGGCCGCCAACCGTCCGCCGGGCTGCGTCTACGACCCGCGCGCGGCGAAGCGGGCGTACCGGATGATGGAAGACTTCTTCGACGAGCGTTTCGGCGACGACTGAAAGCGGTTCTTGCCACGGATGAACACGGATGGGCACGGATGAAGCAAATGAAGGCGCTTCGGCGGAGCGTTTCGCCTGCTTGCACTGTGAGCGCGAAAGCCCTGCCGCGCCACCCGCAATGCTCTTGCCCTATCCGTGCCTATCCGTGTTCATCCGTGGTCAACAGCTCCTGCCCGGATTTCGCTAATGATCGCGCTCGGTCGCGTAGCGCGCGAGGCCGCGCAGGGCGGCGACAGCTTCGTTGTCTTCGAGGCCGTCGAGCAGGCGTTCGGCGGCTTCGGCGTATTCGGCGGCGCGTGCGCGGCTGTAGTCGAGGCTGCCCTGGGCGCGGATCGCGGTGATGGCTTCGGGTAGCGCGCCGATATCGCCGGTCTCGACGATCGCGCGCAAGCGGTCGCGGGTGGCCGCGTCCGAGTGCGCCATCGCGTGGATCAGCGGCAGGGTCGCCTTGCCTTCGGCCAGGTCGTCGCCCAGGTGCTTGCCCAGCGCGGCCTCGTCGGCGCTGTAGTCGAGCACGTCGTCGGCGATCTGGAAGGCGTGGCCCAGCGCCAGGCCGTAGTCGTGCAGTCGCTGTTGCGTGGCCGCGTCGGCGCCGCCGAGCAATGCACCCAGCCGGGTGGCGGCGGCGAACAGTACCGCCGTCTTGCGTTCGATCACGCGCAGGTAGGCGGCCTCGTCCACGTCCGGGTTGCGCACGTGCAGCAGCTGCAGCACCTCGCCCTCGGCGATGCGGTTGGTGGTGTCGGCGAGGATCCGCTGCACGTCCATCGAATCCAGTTCCACCATCAGCTGGAAGCTGCGCGAGTACAGGAAGTCGCCGACCAGCACGCTGGCCGCGTTGCCCCACACTGCGTTGGCGGTTTCGCGGCCGCGGCGCAGGTCGGATTCGTCGACCACGTCGTCGTGCAGCAGGGTGGAGGTGTGGATGAACTCGACCACCGCGGCCAGCTGATGCGCGTCCGCGCCCTGGTGGCCGAGCGCGCGCGCGGCGAGCAGCAGCAGCATCGGCCGCAGGCGCTTGCCGCCGGCGGCGACGATGTGTTCGGCGACCTGGTTGATCAACACCACGTCCGACGCCAGGCGGCGGCGGATCAGCGCGTCGACGGCGGCCATGTCGTCGGCCGCGAAGGCCTGGATGGCGGGCAGGGCGGGGATTTGCAGGCTTTCGGGGGCGGGCATGCCGGGTCCGGCGAAGGGAAAGGCGCGATTATAGTGAGCGTTGCCTGTACGCAGATGCCCTCTGCTGGACGGTCACGGCCCCGGCACGCCGCCTGCGCCGCCAAGGTGCTCGTACAGGATTGCCAGCCCGATCAGGATCAGCAGCACGCCGCCGCCGATCTCCGCGCGCTTGCCGGCCAGCCGGCCCAGGCTGCGGCCAAGCATGACGCCGAGCGTGACCATCACGAGCGTGGTCAGGCCGATCACGACCGCGACCACGGCGATTTCCGCGTCCAGGAACGCCAGGCCCACGCCAACCGCCATCGCGTCGATGCTGGTGGCGAATCCCGTGGTCGCCAGCGCCCAGAAGCCATGGCGGTGTGGCGGCTGGTCGTCGTTCGCCCCGTCCGGCTGGAAACCCGCGTGGATCATGTGCAGGCCGAGTGCGAGCAGCAGCGCGAACGCGATCCAGTGGTCCCATGCGGTGATGTAGCGCGAGGCCGCGCTGCCCAGCGCCCAGCCGATGACCGGGGTCAGGCCCTCGATGGTGCCGAAGATCAGCCCGGCGCGCAGGGCCTCGGGCAGGCGCGGGTTGCGCATCGCCGCGCCCTTGCCGACGGCCGCGGCGAACGCGTCCGTCGACATCGCGATGCCGATGAGGAAGATGGAAAGCGGGGACATTCAGGTTCCGGAGGGACTTGGCGACGACGGCACGCCGGCGCGCCCAACCTGTCGTTGCGCCGGAGGCCGATGGTCTCGCCAACCCGGACTGGCTGCCCGCGCCACGGCACGCAGCGGTGCCGAGCATGTTGACGCGGGCGCTCCCGGCCGCGGGCCGGAAGCAGGCTACTCCCCAAGGGGGTGGGGAGGATAGCACGCGGTCGGGATTTCCCGACCGGTATTTCGGGTTGCCCCCGCCGTGGCGGGCCCGTACGGTGGCCATGGCGCGGCGATCCGGCCGGCCCGGTATCATGCGCCGTCACCCTTGCTGGCGCCGCCACGGTCCCCGCGGACCGGC
>Ga0182738_1007011_pt1 | contig 11544 bp, 11 predicted proteins | sample eDN5th30CBELigMG_FD_128876 | JGI IMG/M metagenome (GOLD analysis project Ga0182738, IMG submission 128876) | Enriched Miracle-Growth compost microbial communities from Emeryville, California, USA - eDNA 5th pass 30_C BE-Lig MG (version 2)... ...
CGTGATCCAAAACCATCCGCACCGCACGGGCGCGGACTTCAGGTGAAAATTTGTTCGTTGTCTTGCTCATGATGGTTCCACTTTCTCAGAAGTTGGAGCCTCCGGCAAACCCGGCGCGGTTCAAGACGTCGAGTGCTTCTTGCATTTTAAACCGCACGTGGGGATATAACCCAAAGAGCCGTTACATATGGGTTGCTCAAGGATGCTCCGGTGTCTTTGCAGATGTAGGCGGCTATCACCACGGCCGTGGCGATGGGTTTGACCCGGGAGCACGCCAATATGACCATCGAGGACATGACGTCGGCGGCGTCGTGGCAGGCGCTGTACTTGGTGCAATTGTTGAAGGAATGCTAACTGACCACCAGCAGAAGCACCATCATACAACGAGTAATCATCGCGATTCCGACGACTACAATGGTTGTCACGGAATCGGATGCACCGTCGACAGGCCCGATAACTCCGAGAGCATAGATCGAACACCCCAATTCGACTCGAACGGAGAACCGAACTACGATACTCATGGCAATTATATTGGGTGCCACGGAGTGGGCTGCCTCGTAGACAGCCCGGATTAAAGCTCTCCGGTGAGAGCGAGACTGAATTAATATCCCCGGCATCGCTCTTTATTCAGATAACGACTTGGCTTCAGAACATAAGCTTTGTTTGTCGAGTAACAAAACTCAAAATTTGAAGCCTTACTCTCCTTACCGTGGTGTTTCTCAATGGGAGCATACAGTGACAAGCCTGAAACTTAGACATTTATTGCTCGCTTTCGTACCGCTGGTAGTCGTCGGCTGCGTCACAGCAGACGAAGTCAACCAGGACACATGTTCGTCCTTCGGCTTCCGGCCTGGGACTGACGCATTCGCCAACTGCATGATGGAGCAAAACGCTCGTCACGAAGCTGATGAACAACGCGCTCAAGATCGCATCTATGCGCAGGAACAACGCGACCGCGAGCGTAAAAGAGAGCGTCGCCGCCGCGAAGAAAGTCAGATCGACACAAGACCACAGTTCGATAAAGATGGTAATCCGAATTTTGACACACAGGGCAACTATGTTGGCTGCCATGGCGTCGGATGTGAAGTCGATAATCCGGACAATTAGTCTGGGTGTTGGCGATGACCGGCCACAGTGCCGGTCATCTAGAGCGGTTCCAGTTAGAACGGACCGGTATAGCCGCTTTATCGCTTAGCTTTCACGCACTATCCAAACATAAAGCAGCTTCCTTGCGAAGCATGCTTCAAAAGCTTCCGTCCAACAGTCACAATGCGGTAAAGCCTTTATCCACGAATAGATGCGCGCCTGTAATGAAACTTGCGCCGTCAGTCACCTGGCCATATGCCTGCGAAGCCTGCTCGACCGCAGCATTGACTTCTACTTCGTCCGAAACATCCGCCACAAAATATTGGGCTTCGCCGCCAGCAGCGCGAATTTCGCTCACTGTGGCCGCTGCTGCGATCTCATTCCGGTCGATGATGGCAACTTTGGCGCCTTCTGCTGCGAAAAGTTTTGATGCCGCACCTCCCATTCCCGTTGCACCACCCGAAATGATTGCGACTTTGCCTTGAAGCCTCTGGCTCATCTGTATTTCCTTTAATTAAATTCCGCAGTTCTGGACGGTTCAGTTCAACTCGACGGGAACGCCGTGACGGCCACCAGTGACTGCGAACTCTTCCTCTGGTGAAAGAACCAGCCTGTGGCGACGGTAAAAGCCAAAATAAGCGAGACCGACGAAGTACCAGCTTGCTGCGGCGATGGCCGCCCAGCGATAAAGAGGATCGAAAAACTGGTAAGCAAGCGTAACCATGCAAATCGCAATGGTGAGATAAGCACCAAAGGTTCCAAACGGGCTGCGGAACGGCCTCGTAATTGCAAAATACTTAGCCCTTAGCTGGATAAACGAAATACTTTGCATGACGTCGGAAACCATTCCCGCGAAGACAATCATGCTGACGAGGAAACCGCCCATGAACGCCACATTGTGTTTACCGCCGAGAAACCAGATAATCTGGAGCGTAGACAAAGCCATGGTCGAACCCGAAGCGAGAGCGACATTGGGCGTTTGTGTATGCTTTCCAGTTACCGAAAGGGCTGTCGGCAAACAGCCAGCGCGCGAGAGTGAATAGATGTTTCGCCCGGAAGCAAAAGAACCCGTAAGAAAGCTTGCTGCAAGACCAAGAACAGCGACTGAGGCCAGGAGTTTGGCCCATCCCCGTCGTCGAAGTTGGTTCGAAAGCCATCGAGTAGCGGTTCGCCTGATCTGACCATCGCATATGCTCCCTCAGGGATTGACGCACTGAAGAAAAGGACGCCAAGTGCAAGAATAATCAACGTAACGACGGACAGGATCAACGCGCGAGGCATATCGCACTTTGGGTTTTTGGCTTCTTCCGCGGTCAGCGGCAACTGCTCCACCGCGAGAAACATGTAAACGCCAAATGGCAACGAAAGCATGATCCCGGTAATACCGAACGGAAGCCCCGGGCCGTTGCCCTCAGGAAGGTGCAAGACTGAACCTGCGGGATCGGTTGCAATGTTCAAAGCGTTTCTCGTGAAGTCAACATGCGGTATCGCGACAACGAAATAAAACAGAAGCACCGCAATTGCCGCGACTGTCACATATACAACCACACGCATGGACATTTCGAGGCCACGCAGAGACAGAGCCAGCATGATGGCATAATTCAGTGGGGGAAGCCGCTCAACAACGCAACACGAACCGTTTAGGAAAACCAAGCCGCCATTACTGTAGCTGACAGTTACTAGCGATCTCCAGACTGACAATCAAATGACAACATCCGCTCCATTTTATCGTTTTGCTTTATGACTGGAGTTTTCTAGGCTTATTATACCAAATTAAGACCTTTCATGACTTTGCGCAGTGATGAAACGCTTTGATAACCTGCTTCCGTACTCGCGATCACCAGTGGGACACCTTCGGCTTGCCGGCGCATGGCGTGAGATGCCCGCAGGCGTTGACGCCACTCGATAAAGCTCATGCCTGTTTCCCGGCGAAATTTGCGCGTCATCGTCCGTCGGCTCATCCCCACCTCGTCGGCCCAATCGTCAATTGTAAGGTCCAGACTCGGATTTTCGAGAAGACTACGACAAAGCTTTCGCAGTTGTTTTTCTGTGGGAAGCGGTACCGTCAACGGCTGTCTGTCCGCGCAGCGGATTTCGTCGAGAATAAGGGCGGAGAGATGCCGACCGCGCCCAGCTTCGTCATAAAGCAAGGGTTCTTTCGCCAACGCCTGAATGGTAGCATCCAACAATGCGGAGACTTTGAGTACTCGTGTCTCGTCCCATAAGTCTCGCGATATGTTCTCTTCAATATAGACCGAGCACATTTCCGTTTCGCCGAACGTTTCCACCGCGTGCGGCAGGTCCGGCCCCAGTAATACCGCATATCCGCTAGGCAACATGAACGCGCCCTCTTCAGTGCGCGCCGTCATATAACCAGTATTCCCATAGAGCAATTGTCCACGTCGATGACTATGCCAGCCAAAGTTCATGCCGGTTTTGTATTCGCGTCGCATGACCGCTAGGGGGCGCGGTAAATCCTGATAGTCAATAGCGTGTTTCGGTCGCATGCAAATTTCCATTTGGCCCAATTTGACTGAAATTGTCATATTTAGTGGAAATTGCAGAATTTTGACCCGATTGCAACGGAGTTTGGCCTGACTCCATCAGGCTTACCGAATATATTGAGCTGCATAACGCGTTCATTGATAAGCACAAATTAGAATTATTCTGAAATTCAAGTTTGCGCAACGCCAAAATCATTGCTTAGCCCGCAGCCATAATAGCCAGCGGGGAAAAGTGCTGTCTGGCTGATCGGGCGGCAAGGAGACCTAAATTGAATATGAGTGACGCCGCGCGTAAACAGGACACAAAGAACCCGCGACGTATAAGTGTCAAATTTCTGATGGAAACCGCAATTCTTGTTGGCGCAGCCTCCATCGCAATCGCGACGCCATCCACAGCACAGGAAACCGAAGTCCTCCAGCTCAATACGATCGAGATCCGGACATCGGAAGGGAAAGGACCCCGTGCTCCTGTAGAAGGTTATGTTGCCGAATATAGTCGTGCCGCAACCAAAAGAGACGTGCCTATCCGTGAGACCCCACAGTCGATCTCTGTCGTCACCCGCGATAATATGAACGACCGCGCGGTCCAGTCGGTCAGCGAAGCGATGCTTTATAGTGCAAACGTGAACGCGCAGCGCTATGGTGCCGATGTCCGTTCCGACTATTTTACTGTACGAGGTTTCCCGGCCGACCTCTATCTGGATGGCCTGCGCATTCCGCAGATCGCCAGCCAATCCGGCGGTTATTCCGGCTTCGTCGTCGAGCCCTATTCTCTGGAAAGTGTGGAAATCCTGCGCGGCCCGAGTTCCGCCTTGTTTGGTCAGAGCAATGTCGGTGGCATCGTCAATATGGTCAGCAAGCAACCGCAAGCCGAAGCTTCGCGCGAGATTTATCTACGCGGCGGAAGCTTTGAACGGAAAGAGTTCGGCGTCGATATTACCGGCCCGATCAACAACGATCCCCGTTTCACCTATCGTCTGAACGGAATTTTCCGCGATGCCAACACGTCTTACGACCTGGGTAAGAACGACCGGATTGCGATCAATCCAAGTTTTGCCTGGCGACCGGATGCGGATACCAGCCTCGTGGTTTCTGGAGGTTACCTGAAGGACAATATGGGGCAGGCCGGCGTAATAATTCCGGCCTATGGCAGCGTATTGCCAAACCCGACAGGACAGACAATTTCACGCGACTTTTCCGATGGCGACCCGCGCAATGCGATCTACAAGAAAGAGATCGGTTATGCGGGCTATGATTTCGAACATCGCTTCAATGATACGTTCACCCTTCGGCAGAATTTTCGCTACTCACATATGAAGACAGATTACCGCAATCTGTTCACCGGCGTCATCCCGGCCAGTGGGTGGGATGGGCATACGATCCCCCGCACCAACTATCTCGCTCAGCCGGAACTTGATGCGATAGCTTTCGATACACAATTGGAATCGCGTTTTGATACTGGGCCTCTGGCTCACACGCTCCTTGTAGGCGTCGATCAGCAGTGGCAACGCCTCGACAACTATACCGCTTCGGCAAGCGGCCCATCGCAGGATCTTTTCAACCCAACCTACGACAAGCCTCTCGCCGAACTGTCGCCAACAACACGGCTTTTGCAAAAACAATACCAGACCGGTATTTATGTTCAGGACCAGATCGAAGCGGGCAAGCTGCGCATCACCCTGGGGGGTCGCAAGGATTTTGTCCGCATTCGTTCCGAACAGACCGCGCTTTCATCGGGAAAAACCACTGACTATGAGCAGGACCCCGACAAGTTTACGGGCCGCGTCGGTGTAGCTTATCTGTTTGATTCAGGTTTCGTGCCATACGCCCTGTACTCGACCTCCTTCTTGCCCACGCTGACACTTGCCGATACGCCGCTCAAACCCACGACCGGCACGTTGAAAGAAGTGGGTTTGAAATATGCACCGGAGGGAGAGAATTACACCGTCACGCTTTCGGCCTTCGAGGCTGAGCAGCAAAATGTCGTGAACCGTATCTCCGGCATCTATTATCAGACCGACGAAGTACGGGTTCGCGGGGTTGAACTCGAAGGAACCGCACGTCTTTGGGACAGACTGAGCCTCACCGGGGCATTGAGCTTCCAGGACCCGGAAGTCAGCGAAAGCCAGAACCCAGCCCAAATCGGAAAATTGCCTTATACGGTGCCAAAGAACCAGCAATCCGTGTTCCTGAGCTACGACATGCCACTGCCGGGCAATATCGAAGGTAACCTTGTCGTTGGAGGTGGTGTGCGTCGCATCGGTAAGACGGCAGGCGACACACTCAATACCTTCTATGTGCCTTCCTATACGCTGGTCGATGCGTTTCTTCGCTACGACATCGGCAGCTATCGTCTACAGGTCAATGCCTATAATCTCGGCGACAAGAAGTATGTGGCAGGCTGCAATTCCACCAGCCAGTGCTACTATGGTCAGGGTCGTTCTATCGTGGCGACGACGAGCGTTCGATGGTAGCCGTTTTTTCGCGACGTGATATTCTTGTTGGGGCTGTCTTGACTGCCCTAACAACTGTCGCCCGTGCAGAGCCATCAAGAATAGTAACGCTCGAATGGGCAGCAACGGAAATTCTTCTCTCTCTCGGTATTGTCCCCGCGGGCATGGCCGACCTGGCGGGATATCGTCAATGGGTGAACATCGAGAACGATAAGCTTGCCGCCGTAGTCGATGTTGGAGGACGTCAGCTGCCAAGCCTTGAAGCACTAATGCGGCTGAAGCCCGACCTTATTATCACATCCGCATTACGCCATAGCGCCATTGCTGCCCGCTTGAATGAAATTGCACCCACCTTGATGCTCGATATTGGATCCGAGAAGTCCGACTTCTACAGTAATATGGAATCCGGACTCTCGACCATAGGCAAAGCAAGCGGTCGGGAGCAGGAGGCAGGTGTGGAGTGGGCCTCTTTTGAAGGCCGTCTTGCCGACGCCAAGGCGAAGTACTCTTCACTGGAAGCAAAGATCGTCATCGCACAGCCATTGCCGGGCATTGCCCGCCTGCGTATCTTTACATCCAACTCCGCTGCAATGATGACTCTGTCGAAAGCCGGATTTTCCCAGGCTGTCGATCTCGGCATGCAATCCTTCGGCTTCACGACCATGGGGCTGGAAGATCTCGCTGTGCTTAGCCCCGACGCGCATCTTTGCCTTATCGAGGACGAACTCCCACGGGAATTGACGGCAAGTGCTCTCTGGCCTGTACTGCCGGTGGTCTCAAGCAATAAGGTGCACACAATCGGCCCCGATATTTGGCCCTTCGGTTCCACTCGGTCGATGTTGCGTCTGCTTGACCGCGTAGAAGGCGCTTTGCTCCTCTGATCAGGGAAGCTAACGCGATTGACGGCGCATCAATAGAATGAACAACGGCGCTCCGATGAAGGCAGTGACGATCCCTGCCGGAATTTCGTGCGGTGCGATAAGCGTCCTTCCAAACATATCCGCGAAGACTGTGAGAATGGCACCCATAAGCGCTGCAACGGGTACGAGCTGACGATAGCGCGCACCAGTGCAAAACCGCGCAGCATGCGGAGCGATCAACCCCACGAAGCCTATTGCACCGACCGCCGCTACTGCGCCGGCAACCGCCATTGAAGCCAAAAGCATCGTCCAGATTCGAGTGGACATCGTATTGAGACCGATGGATTCCGCTTCATCTCGCCCCATCGCCAGAATATCGAACCGCCTTACAAACATCATCATCAAGGGAATGAGAGTGAGCCAAGGCACTAGCGCCAACACATCTTGCCAGCTGCGTCCGTGCGTGGACCCCGCTAACCAGGAAAGCGCTTCCGCAACCTGTAATTTGGCTTCAATGACGATAACGGTGCTTAATGCAGAGAGGCTGGCGGCAACGGCAATACCGGTCAGTGCAGTGCGCTGCGGCGACCTGCTCGCCGAGAACAGCGAAATGAATAGGACAACCAGACAAACACCCAGCGCTGCGAGCAGGGCGAATGACGCGCTTCCGGGCACAACACCGATCAAAAGTCCAGTAAGCCCGGCAAGAGCGGCCCCCTGTGACAGCCCCAGCGTTTCAGGACCGGAAAGCGGATTGCGTGTAACGAGCTGAAGCAGCAGGCCGGCGCAGGCAAGCAACGCTCCCGCTCCCATGGCGATCAACACACGAGGCAAACGTAGTGTATAGACAGTATACCAATCGGTCTGCCAACCGGCGACTCCGTCGCCGAAGAACAGACCAAGCAATAAAGTTATCATCATTAACCCAGCAAGAACTGGATAAAGTACCGCTTTGCGCTGAAAAAGAACTTTTCCCGCAACGACATTTGCGCGAGGACGTGTTTCACCTCTGATCGTGCGAAGAACCAAAATCAAGACAGGGGCAGCGAAACAGGCGACAAGGACTCCTGTGGGAATGATCGTACCATTGCTGCTCAGCAACTGTGCTGCCACATCCGCCGTGAGAAGTGTGACCGCGCCCAAAATGCTTGCTGATGGCAATAAAATACGGTGTTTACTGAAACCCAGAACCCGCAGGAAATTTGGAACGGCGAGACCAATAAATCCTATAGGTCCCGCGATAGAAACAGCCGCACCGGAAAGAACGACCGTAGCCAACAAACCGACTATGGCTGGTGCCTTTCCCAGCCCGAGTCCCGAAGCCATATCATTTCCAAGTGCCAACACATCGAATTGCCGCCCAAAAAGGATAAGCAGCAATATTCCGCCAATTATCGCGGGCGCCAGCGGTACAATCTTGGTCCAGCCGGACTGCTCCAGAAGACCTGAGGACCATAGAAGAACACCCGATGCCCGGTCGTCGGCCATCAGCACAATCGCTGATGAAAGTGCCGAGAAGGCCAGAGAGATGGCCACCCCTGCGAGCGCAAGCCGGACCGGCTGCGCGCGCAAACCACCACCGGCAAGAAGGCAGAGACTTCCACCAATAACCCCACCGAGGATGGTTGCGAGAAAGCCCGGAAATGCGAACGGAAGCAAGAGACTGACAACAACGAGAGCTAGTTGCGCGCCACTGGTCACAGCCAATATGTCAGGCGCTGCAAGTGGATTGCGCAGTACGGTCTGCATGACCGCGCCCGAAGTCGCAAGCGCGGCACCAACCAGAACGGCAGCCATTGCTCTAGGGAGGCGGATGGTTTCAATAATGATCTGCGCCAATGACTGCGGTCGGAATGGTGCTTGCGAGACGTCATACAGCGCGATGTTACCACTGCCGACAATGAGTTCCGCGATAATCAATCCCAACAGAAGCACGGCCGAAAATATCAACAGGCCAAAAACATGGGTTTTGGGCCTTACGGCTTCCGCGACGACATCCTGTGACGTCATCTGGTGGCCTGATCGTGATCATTAACAATCCAGCGCGGCAGACAAAAGGAGATGGGCAAAACAGGATGTGCGATAACGTCCATGTCGAACTCAAAAGCCTCCTTAAGATGCGGCTTGGTCAGGACACTTCGCGGGCTACCCGAGGCCATAAGCTGCCCCTTGCGCATCAAAATTACATCGTCAGCCAGTTCCATTACCTGATTGAGATCGTGGAGCACGGCTATGATGGTCAGATTACGCTCTGTGTTGAGCTTTTTCAGAAGTGAAAGCAGCTCGGACTGATGTCTGATGTCGAGAAAGTTCGTCGGTTCGTCAAGGAAGAGTACTGAAGGGTCCTGTGCAAGCGCCAAAGCAACCCACGCTCGCTGCCGTTCGCCGCCAGACAACGAAGAAACCTGCCGATGTCGGAGAGGTTCCAAGCCGACCTGCGCAATCGACTGTGCAATTATAGCCCGATCCGCCTGCCCGAGACGCGAGAGCAGTCCTCGATGGGGATGGCGACCATTTTCTACAAGCTCTTCGACCGTCAGACCTGCAGGAACTTCAGGCATCTGCCCGAGTACCGCGACTTTTTTGGCAAGTTCGTTGCGGCGCATGCGACTTATGTCACATCCCCCAAAAAATACTTGCCCTCGCGAGGGCTTTTGCAGTCGTGCCATGCAACGCAACAATGTGCTCTTGCCGGAACCGTTGGCACCGCAGATCGCCGTTATCCGACCGGATATGACGGAGACGTTAACAGATTTCAGCGCAGGCGAGCCATCATAGTTGACAGATAAATCGGTCACCTGAATGACCGTCGCTTTCGTCTCCATTCTAGAACTCTGTTTCCGACAAGTTTTACGCAACTTTCATTGTGGCGGAGGATGGCCTGTACCGATAACACTGTTTTAACTGAGGCAAGCGGGATTAGAAACCCCTATTGCGGGTGGAAATCGACAGTCATAAATTGGTCCTGCCATTTTAGGGAGGACGACTTGACGTATCCAGTTTGAAGCTTCTTGGCTCCTGGTTTGATGAAGTGTGTGATGATCTCGTAAATTAGGCTTTCGGAGACGAGTGGTCCGTATAGGCTCGGTTAGCGCTTTCCTTAAGGCACATCCGACGACTTTCGCGTATGGGACGTTTTGTTTCTCGGAATATGTCCGTTTGCTTCGTGCTCGGTCCGTGACACATTGTGGACTGGACGAGCGTGGACACTGAAACATCGGGAGATATCCTGAGCGACAGACCAAGTCTCGCCCTTAAGCATCCACCTGACCTTCCGATTAATGAACTGAAAAGTTTCTGTCAGCGCGTATGTGCTCTTGGTGACCGCGTCTGCTGAGGTCTTTTGCCTGGCCATCTTACCAGTCTTCGTGCAACCTATCATTGCCCATACAAACTTGCACCTGTCGTTGCCCCCATTCGCAACTGAATGTTTCGATTTGGTCGTCGTCCGTCGTACTCAAAGTGATAGCCTTGTCTGTACGTCGCCGAACTATTGCCAGCCGCCAGGGCCGCCATGTGAAAGTCGAGCTAATCGAATGAGCAGAGGCGCCTTTGCACAGACAAATTTCAATATCAACAAAGCGTTTTGACCGTCTCAGCAAAACGTCCGTCGTTTGGTTCAGATATGTCCTCACCACTTCAAAAACGGTTAGCTAAGGATCAGTACGATTATTCAAGAAATACGAGGCGTGATCGCAAACGCACTCCAGATGGGTTCTCGCGACAGCACAATTTTCCTATTCCAAGTCGCCTCTTTCGTAGTTGAACTCTCGATTGAGTACAATGCCCCCGGGGCTATTGCCGATCATATGGCACTGGCTATAAGCAATGACTTCGTAAAGCAATCACGACAACTGCGCCACATTGATATTGGGCGTAGCGCGGCACTTTATTTCCTATCTTTGTATCTTAAGGCGCTGATCACAGAGGGTGACGAAGCTTTCGCCACACAGTCAATGTGTGAGATGGTCTTTGCACGGACGGTTGCAGAAGTTGCCGCCATCATTCAGGACATGGATGACGGTCATTCCTAGAGCGTAGACTCATAAACTGATGCACCAGATGCGGACAGCGATCAGTTTGACAGCAGCGAGGAAATTGTCCGGGTTCTTGTCGTAACGCGTGGCGATGCCACGATAGTGCGATTAAAGAAGCGCTCGACCAGGTTTCTCTGGCGATATACCCATGGCGAGAACGCAAAGACGTCCTTACGGTTGGATTTGGGAGGAATATTGGCCCAGATTTTTCGTTCTGCTGTTGTCTTCCGGATCGCATCGGTATCATAGGCCTTGTCCGCAAGCAGGGTGCCGCCTGCTTTGATGCGTTCAATGAGGCCCTCGGCCTGAGAGCAGTCAGCAGTCTGACCACCCGTCAGGCAAAGATTGATCGGACGGCCTTCTGCATCAACAATCGCGTGGATTTTGCTTGTGAGGCCGCCACGGGAACGTCCCATGCCACCATCGTCGGCATCCCCTTTTTTCCTGTGGCTCCGTGCTGGTGAACACGAACACAGGTGCTGTCGATCATCACGATGTCGCCATCATAGGCCTCAGAGACAGCCTCAAGAAGCCGATCCCAGACACCGGCACGACGCCAGCGAACGAAACGGTTGTAGCAGGTCGTTGCAATACCATAGCGTTC
>Ga0182738_1007012_pt1 | contig 11542 bp, 10 predicted proteins | sample eDN5th30CBELigMG_FD_128876 | JGI IMG/M metagenome (GOLD analysis project Ga0182738, IMG submission 128876) | Enriched Miracle-Growth compost microbial communities from Emeryville, California, USA - eDNA 5th pass 30_C BE-Lig MG (version 2)... ...
AGCGCCCCCGGCGTCTTCGCAGTCGGCGACATCGCCCGCTGGCCCGACCGCTACTCAGGAAAGAAGATCCGCGTCGAGCACTGGGTCGTGGCCCAGCGCCAGGGGCAGCACGCCGCCCGCAACTTACTCGGCGCCGCCGAACCGTTCACCGCGGTGCCGTTCTTCTGGAGCCAGCATTACGACATTGCCATAGCATATGTGGGACACGCTGAAGGATGGGAGCGAATCGATATCGAAGGAAGCATCCCCGACCTCGACTGCGTCCTCTCCTATCGCGATGGCGACAAGACTCTGGCCGTCGCCTCGATCTTCCGCGACATCGAGAGCCTGGCCGCCGAGCAGATGATGCAGAACGCCTGACCGCTTCTACCTTCTGCCGTCTGCTTTCTGCCCTCTGTCTTTTTGCTTTTCCCCGCCCATGTGAATAACTTCACATTCTCGCCGCTCGGCGAGTGAAGTCCAACTGATAACACCGTTTTAGTACGGATCTGGAGGCCTCTAGAAATGCGGTTTCTCGGACATGCGCTCCTCGCGAGCGCGTTCGTCCTCGGCGCGTGCGCCGGTGGTGACAGTGCTGCGAACTCCGATACGGCCGCCGCCGCTCCCGCAGCCGAGACGCCCGCAGCGACCCCGGCCGCGACCGGTGCCACGACCGCCGCTGCTGGCACGCCCATCACGGGCACGATTCACGAAATCAAGATGGTGGGTGACGAGCGCGGCTATCGCTACGAGCCGGCCGACATCACCATCAAGCAGGGCGACGGCATCAAGTTCGTAATGGTGTCCGGCGGCCCTCATAACGTCGGCTTCGACCCCGCCGAGCTGCCCGCCGGCGCCGCCGATGTCCTCTCGGCCAACATGCCGAACCAGATGTCGCCGCTGCAGAGCCCCTTCATGATGAACGCCGACGAGAGCTACACGATCTCCTTCGCCGGCCTCCCCGCGGGGAAGTATCCGTATCACTGCCTCCCGCACCTCGCGATGAACATGAAGGGCGTCATCACCATTCAGTAAACGCCGGCGCACCATCCGGTCGCCGCACCACGAGGGCGAGGGTGATCTTCCACCCTCGCCCTCGTATTTTTTCCCTTCGATGCTCGCCATCTCCCCGCCGATGTCGTACTGTTGACGGCCAGACCGCAGAAGGCAGACAGCAGAAAGCAGCGACTGCGCGTTCATCCGGTGTCCGCTGTCATTCCCGTTCTGCCGTCCTCCCCGCTTCCGCGCGCATGACGAGCGGCGTGTGCAGTTCCTGCTCTCTGCTTTCTGCCGCCTGCCGTCTGCCCCCCTCCCCCTCCCCCTCCCCCTTTCCCGCGCCCCGATGAAACTCTCCCTCCTCGCCACCGCCGCGCTCCTCTTCGCGGGATGCGCCTCGTCGCAGACGGGTTCGTCCAACGCGCCCGTGCCGCAGCGCAGCACAGGTGCGGCCCGTTCCGCCGCGGACTCCATGAAAAGCATCGCCGATGCGGCGCGGGGGATGGAGAAGCTCGATGGCTTCATCCCGGTCTACCTCGATCCGAAGGGCGAGAAGATCTACCTCGAGATTCCGCACGATTCCACGCGCGTGCTCTATCTCCTCTCGCTCGCGACCGGGTTGGGCTCGAACCCGATCGGCCTCGACCGCGGCTCCGGGCAGGACCAGCAGATCGCGCGCTTCGATCGCGTCGGCGATCGCATGCTCGTCGTCTTCGAGAACTGGAACTACAGGAGCTCCGCCTCCGACAACCCCGATCACATCCGCACCGTCGAGGAGGCGTTCCCGCCCAGCACCGTCGCCGCGCTCCGCATCGTGGGCGAGTCCGATGGCCGCTTCCTGGTCGACGCCACCGACTTCGTGCTCAGCGATCGGATGAACGCGTCGCTCACGCTCGCACGCACCGGGCAGGGGAACTACTCCGTCGCACGCGATCGCTCGACCATCTACCGCCCGTACACGAAGGTCTTCCCCGAGAACACCGAGATCGATGCCGCGCTCACGTACGCGCTCTCGGGGAACCGGCCCGGCCGCATCGTGAACATGATCGCGCCCGATGGGCGCGCGTTCACGCTCAGGCAGCACATGTCGCTCGTGCAGCTTCCCGACGATGGGTACGAGCCGCGCGCCGATGATCCGCGCGTCGGCTACTTCGGCATCTCCTTCAACGACTACGCGCAGCCCATCCAGGGTTCGCTGCAGCAGCGCTGGATCGCGCGCCACCGCCTCCACCGCGTCGATCCCAACGATCCGAACTCTCCGATCGCCGATCCCATCGTCTATTACATCGATCGCGGCATTCCCGAGCCGATCCGCACCGCCGTCAAGGAAGGCGTGAGCTGGTGGACGCAGGCCTTCGATGAAGCCGGATTGAAGGGCGGTTTCATCGTGAAGGATCTTCCCGAAGGCGCGGACCCCATGGACTCGCGCTACAACGTGGTGCAGTGGGAGAACCGCAACGAACGCGGCTGGTCCATCGGCGGCGCGCTCGATGACCCGCGCACCGGCGAGATCATCAAGGGGATGGCGCGGCTCGACTCGCACCGCGAACGCACCGACTACAATCTCTACGCGGGTCTCATGGGCGCCGCGTCGTCGGCCGCCGACACGGCGTTCGTGCTCGCTCGCTCGCGCCAGAAGGCCGCTCACGAAGTTGGTCACACGCTCGGCCTCGCGCACAACTACATCGCTTCCACCTACGACCGCGGCTCGGTGATGGACTACCCGCCGCCGCGCGTTCGGCTCACGCCGGGCGGCGACATCGACATCAGCGATGCGTACGACGCGGGCCCCGGACCGTACGATGTATGGGCCATCCACTGGGGCTACGGAATCTTCCCGGCGGGATCGGAGCAGGATTCGTTACGCGCGATAGTGGCCGATGGTCTGAAGAAGGGTTTCCTCTATCTCTCCGATGGTGACGCGCGCCCCGAGTATGCGTCTGATCCACGTGTGAATCTCTGGGACGACGACGCTACGCCCGCAGAGTTCCTGAAGCACGAGATGGATGTACGACGTGTCGCGCTCGCGCGCTTCGGACTGCGCAACATCCGTCCGGGTGAGCCGATCACTCTTCTGCAGGATCGTTTCGCACCGGTGTACCTGATGCATCGCTTCGCCATCAGCTCTCTCTCGCGCGCCATCGGCGGGATGGAGTACAGCAACGCCGTGAGCGGCGACGGCCAGCAGGCCACGCGCCCCGTGGCCGCGAGCCGGCAGCGCGCCGCGCTCCACCAGCTACTCGGCACGCTCGATCCGAAGGAGCTCGCGATCCCCGACAGCGTGGTCACGCTCCTCGGTCCATCGCAGCGCCCGTTCGGCGAGCTGCACGACACGTTCGACTCGCGCACTTTCCCGATGTTCGATGAGCTGGGCGCCGCTCGCGCGCTCGCGCAGCTCGTGATCGACGAAGTCCTGCAGCGCGAGCGCGCGGGCCGCCTCGTGGCCTTCGCCGCCCGCTCCGCCGGCGCGCTCTCGCTCGACGAAACCGTCGACTCGCTCGTAGCCGTCACCTGGAACCGGCCCGCACCGGCCGACAGGAAGCTCGCCGCGCTGCAGCGCGTGACGGGACGCGCGCTCGCCGATCGGCTCCTCGCTCTCGCCGCCGACACCACGGCCGCGCCCGAGGTGCGTGCTATCGCGGAGCTCGAGATCGCCGAGTTGCGGCCGGTCGCCGAGTCGCGGGCGAAGCGCCCTGGCAGCGCGGCGGTGCGTGCGCACTGGGCTTCGATCGCGGGCGACTTCACCCGCTGGATCGAGCGGCGCGAACTTCCCGCTCCCACTCCGGCGCTCGAGGCGCCGCCCATAGCTCCCTTCGGCCAGCCGTGAGCGAAGACGCGCCGCCTTTACGCCCGGTGACCGAATGGTCGCCGGGCTGGATCCGACGGCGCGCGCGCAACGTGTATCGCCGTCCCCTTCTCGTGGGAGGGATCGCGGCTGCGTGCTTCATCGTGATAGTCGTGGCGCTCGTCACCACGGCGGGCACCGCGAGCGGAGGCGCCGGGGCGGAGAGCGCCGAGTCGGCGCTGGTACCTGCCATCTGGCCGGCGGCGCTGATCGTGGGAATAGTGGTCGGGCTTGCTGTCGCTTTCGCCCTCGAGGTGCGCGACCCGCGCGTGGCCGACGCGGCGGAGGCGGAGGCCGCGGCGGAATGCGCAGCGCTGGTGCTGCTGGCGAGCGGCGAGCGGACGCCGGAGCGCCGTCGGAGGGCGGACCGCGAGGTCCCGCCGCTGGTGGAGCTGGCGTCGGACGGCTTCCGTTTGTTGCACACGCAGCTCGCCGATCGCAGCTTCCAGCTCCAGCTGGTCGCGGTGCTCGGTGATTCGCCGGTGGTGACGGCGGTGGTCGCGGCGAACCTCGCGGCCGCGGTGGCGCGCCAGGTGCGTACCACGCTGCTGGTGGACGCCGACTTCGAGACGCATTCGCTGGCCACCATCACGCGGAAGCCGCAGGAACCGGGGCTGGCGAACGTGATATCGGGAGAGGCGGATTGGGCGTCGGCGGTGCGCTCGGTCGTGGTGGACCGCGATCGCACGATGGACGTGCTGCCGGGCGGCTCGTTCGGACGGATGCCGTCCGGGCGTGATCGGATGCTCGGCGCGGCCGACGCGGGACTGGCGGAAGTGCTGGAACGGGTTTCGCGCCGTTACGAGTGCGTGGTGGTGAGCATGCCGATCTCGCGGCGCGGCACGATCCCGATACCCGTGAGCGCGCGGCTCCCGGCGGTGGTCTGCGTACGGGTGGGACGCACCCGCGTACTCGGGCTGGCGGAGCTAATGGCCGCGCTCCGCACGCACGGCGCCGTGGCACGCGGTCTGGTGGTATGGGAGCGTGAAGATCCGCTGGTGGGGGGAGGCGGCCAGGGAAACTCTCCTGGCGCCTGAAACGTTGTGAGCCGGCCGCGAGTCGCAGGCGGAACGCGGCTTCGTGGTCGCACGACAAGCGCCGTCGCCGAGATGGGCGGCGGTGGAAACCCGCAGGAAGAGGAGAATCCCGAGAGAATGTCAGTACGATACATGAGCCGATTCGCGTTCTTAATCGCGACGGCAGTCGTTTTCGCGGCGCCACTTGGGGCGCAGCAGGCCGACACCACAGGGCCAATCAAGTTCACGGGCACGGTGGGGCTGGTGAATACTGCCGGCAACTCCAACGTCACGACCGTGAACGTGGGCGATCGCATCGACTACAAGGCGGGCGCGTGGGGACTCACGCAGCTCTTCAACGTGGTCTATGGGCGCAACGAGGGCGTGACCAATACCAGCATCTGGGGCGCGTCGCTGCGCGGCGATCGCAAGGTGGGGCCGAAGCTCGCCATCTACGCGCTCGCGGGATGGGACCGCAATACCTTCGCCGGCGTCGATCGGCGCTGGGAGGAAGGCGTCGGCCTCCTGTCCCACCTCCTCGCCCAGCCGAAGAACGTGCTCGATGGCGAGGTCGGTATCTCCTTCGTCCAGCAGCTCTCCACGCTCGGCGTGCACGACGACTTTCCCTCGGCGCGCGTCGCTTCCATGTACAAGCATCTCTTCACGCAGAACGCCTACTTTCTGCAGTCGGTGGAGCTGCTCCCCGACCTGCAGACCTCGAAGAACCTGCGCTTCAACACCGAGACAGGGCTGGTGGCGCCGATCTCCTCGCACATCGGACTCAAGATCTCGTACGTGATCAAGTACGACAATCTTCCGGAGCCCGGCTTCGAGAAGACCGACCGGCTCCTCACGTCAGGAGTGCAGATCACCTACTGAGGAGGGGGTCGGGAAGAAAGGGGTCAGGCACCTTATTGTAGAGGGCCCGGCAGCGACGCTGCCGGGCCCTCTACAATAAGGTGCCTGACCCCCTTCGTTACCCCTCGTTACGGCGGAACATTAGCATCGTCTAATGAGAACTTTCCAATTACATTAGCGTTCGCTAATAAACACGAGCACATCCAGTCGGGACGACGCGGTTTCGACTTCGGAGGAGGGGGACGACGATGTCACCCAGGTTGGGCAGCAGGAGGAGGGGCGCGATCTACAGCATCGCCGCCGCAGCCGTCGTGCTGGGCGCGCTCGGCTGCCAGGATGCTCCGCTCACCGGTACACCGCCGCAGGAGCCGCCCCGCGTAGATGCCGGGGCGGGAGCTCTCATGAGCGGCCAGGTGAATGCCGACGGGTCGGTCACTTTCGGGCCGGCCGCTTCGTCGAGCGCGGCGCAATTCGCCCCGGGCGTGAGCGGCGCCATCTACGGCGACCAGAACGTCACGGTACGTCTCTACTCGTCTGGTTTCACCATCGACAGCACGAGCGCTCCGGGGAAGAAACGCTGGAGCTTCTCGGTCGGCCTGCGCAACTACCTCGACTATCCGATCGGCAGCAATCAGGCGGGCGCCCAGCCCGACGACACGCTCGGTGTGTACGTGGTGGTCGTCGCGGATCCCGTGGTCACCGCCACGTCCGGTCCATGCTCGGGGAACGCGTGCAAGGTGCGCGTCGACTCCACCACCGACGGCGTGGGCAACTTCACGGCGCCGGGGCAGAAGTACTACTACTGGCGCGAGCGGCTCGCCGCGAAGCAGCCAGTCGCCGGCGCCGACACCACCAGCACGCGCAAGCGCTGGGTGTTCACCGGACCGTCCACCGTGAGCAGCTTCCGCTTCACGCTCATGGTGAGCGCCGCGTGGCCGCCGCCGCACGACACGCGCTGGAACGTCTACTACGACGCCGCCACCGACTCGCTTCCGGATATGCAGGCCGAGCCGAGGTGGAAACAGTATGTGATTCCGGAATACTGGGGATTCGAGAGCCCGGCCACCCGGAGCTGGTCGGCGAGCGGTCTCACGATGAGCGCTTCGAGTGGTGAGAACCTCTACCTCTACCGTTCGGATTCGATCTCGGCCAACGAGTCGGCGTACATCGAGGGACAGCTCTCGGTGCGCGGCAGTGGTTCCGGTAATTCCACGGCGGGCGTCGCAATCGGGATGATCGATCCGAGCCACCTCATCGCCATCGGCGTGGCCGATGGGAGAGTCGGCTTCGTTTCGCTGCAATACGACGATCTCTGGATCCTCGGTAAGTCCCACTACCGCTGGGAGTTCGTCGGCACCACGAAAGCGCTGCAGGGCAACGGCGGTCGCTCGGTGCACAAGTACCGTCTGCGAAAGTTCGCGGGAGACAGCGCGCGGCTCGAGCTGGACGGCCAGCGCGTGCTCGCCACGCGACTCTCGCAACTCCCCGCACGGCCGGACGACGCGGGGAAGATTCGCGTGTTCTTCGGCGTGAACTCCTACAACCAGGAAACTCCGACCTCCACCTGGTCGCACGTCACCTACAACTTCGGAACATCGCAGCCATGACCAACGCCACAGGCGTGCTCAAACGCGCGTGGAATTTTCCTCTGTTCGTGCGCCACGAGTCGCTGATGGTTCTCTCGCAGAGCTTTCTCGGCGCGACTTCCGCGGGCGGCGTGAGCTTCGACCTCCTCCAGTTCCCGTGCAGCGTGGGTTCGCGCGACTGCTTTGGCGCTGGTCCGAACGCGAACGCGAGAGCCAGGCGCCGGTGAGCTCCGCCCGTTGGCGTCGCGGCCCGGTCGACGCGCTCACGAACGAGAACGGCGACACTCTTCTGCGTCACACGGCAGAGCGTGCGGAGTTGCATCTGCGCGGCGGCCGCCTGGTGCGCGGGCGCGGGTACGCTGGCGCATCGGCGGAGGCGCGACGCGAGCTGGCACGCCTCGCCGCGATGCTCCGTCTGCGTCAGGCCGGCCGCTTCCACGTGCACGCTGCGGGGATCGTGGCGCCCGACGGCGGAGCGTGGATCCTCGCCGGCGAGAGCGGCGGCGGGAAGTCCACACTGGCGTACGCGCTCGCGCGGCGTGGGTGGCCGATACTCGGCGACGACGGCGTGCTTCTGGAGCGCTCGCCGACCGGCGTCATCGCGCGCGCATGGCGCGAGCCGATGCACGTGAGCATCGATCTCGCTCCCGAGTTTCCCGAGCTTCACGTCGCGCGACCGACCACCGACTGGAACGATCCGCGCCGCCGCGTGGCGGTGCGACCGCCGGGTGGAACGGCGACCAGCGCACCGGTGCGCGCGCTGGCGCTCGTGCAGCGCTCCACGCGCGACGCGCTCACGCTCGCATCGCCCACCGATGTCATGGCCGCGCTCATCCGCCAGTCGCCCACGGTGCTGCTGGGCGGCGTGCGCGCCATCGACCAGCTCGACACCCTCGGCACGCTGGTGACCTCCGTTCCGGTCTATCGGCTGGAGCACACCGAGCGGCAGCTCCACGTACTGCACCAGACACTCAGCGAGGCAGCATGCTAGTCAGGTATCGTCCCGCGGCGGGCGCGCTCTTCGCCACGCTGACCGATGGAGCGGTGGTACTCGACGTGGGGACGAAGAAGTACTTCACGCTCAACGACACGGGCGCCGCGATCTGGACGTGCATTCGCGACGGACTCGGCACCGATGCGATGGTGGCGGTGCTGCAGCGCGACTACGACGTGAGCGAGGACGATGCACTGACAGCGGTGCAGGTGCTGATTGACGCGCTCGAGAGCGAGCAACTGATCGAGCCGGCCCAGTCGTGATAATGCGGGCGAGCGGGATGCGGCGGGTCGCCACGCTCTCCGCGGCGACGGCACTGCTCCTCGCGTGCAGCGATTCGCTATCGCCGATCGACGAAGGGGACGGCACGCCGCCGCCGCCGGCGTGGCTCGCGCCGGAGTTTCTCTTCGCGGCCGATGCCGGCGGGAACACCCAGCTCTACATCTACCAGGGTGACAGCGCGCGGCGTTTCATCACCAGCACGGGGAACGATGTCGAAGCGAGCAGCTCGGCGGGGGGAGGGCGCGTGGCGTTCAGCTCCGATCGCGACGGCAACGCCGAGATCTATATCACCGATGTCGCGGCCTCGGTACAGCGGCGAGTGACGAACGATCCAGCCGCGGATGGCGAGCCCACGCTCGATCCGACGGGGACGCGAATCGCCTTCGTGCGCAACGGCAGCGGCACGCCGCGCATCTGGGTGGTAGCTGCGCCCGCGCTCGACGGCGCGAGCGGCTACGGAACGGCGACACCGCTCGAGACCGGGTCGAGCGCGCTCGTCCCGGAGCTCTCGCCGGCGTGGAGCCCCGACGGCGAGCGCATCGCGTTCGTGTCGGCTCGTACCGGGATCTCGCAGGTATACGTGGTGAGCGCATCCGGCGGCGAAGCGGTGCAGTGGACGCACGAAGCGGCCGGCGCGTTCGCGCCCGCGTGGAGCGACGACGGATCGAGCATCATCTGCGCGGCCGCGGGCGGCGCGAACACGCTGAGGCGAGTGAGCGCCGACGGAATCGCGAGCGACTTTGCATCCGACACACTCGGCGTGGGCGAGCCGACGTGCGCCGGCGGTGTATGCGTGGTGGTCACCGGCACGCTCGCCGGAGGGGACGGGGAGGGCGGCGGGATAGTGGTGGTGACGCAGGACGGTCGCCGCGCGCGGGTGGTATTCGATCGCACGGCTCACGAGCGCGACCCGGCGCTGCTGCGGTAAGGGGTCAGACCCCAAATAGTAGAGGGCTCGTGAGCAACGCTCACGAGCCCTCTACTATTTGGGGTCTGACGGAGGGGTCAGGCACCTTGATGTAGAGGTCCCGGCAGCAACGCTGCCGGGACCTCTACATCAAGGTGCCTGACCCCTCCGTCGTTTACGGCGCTGGCGTGAGGAGCTTGAAGTAGTCGTCGATGTCGAAGCCCGTGGGGTCGACCTCGAAGTAGCGGTCCTTCACGAAGTGGCCCGTGGTCGGGAAGTACGGCGGCGGGCTGCTCGCCGCGCAGGCATCGTACGAGTATCGCTTCACGTAGCCGTGCCCGTCGGTGAGACCCACGGCGCCACGAGTGTTCTGGATGATTCCGCCGGTGAGGCGGAGACAGCCGCGACCCACCGACTTCGTGTCGCACTTCTCGGTGCTGGTGGAACCCTCGTCGTAGTCTTCCGCGGTGAAGACATCCAGGGCAAGGATCACGGCCTGGATAATTTCGTCGTACTGCTTGTCAGGCTCGCGCGAATAGTAGCTGTACGAGCTGGAGGGATACGCGCGCTGCGGCGCGTTGATCGTGTTGTTAGCCAGGACGACGTCATTTCCGGCGAACAGGCCGAGAATGTCATTGCATGTCTGGCTGCCGGCATCGGTCTGATACTGCAGGTCATCCACTATGGCGATGTTGCCGGTGGCGGCAAGGGTGACCTGCCCGCGAACCTTGCCGCTGATCGCGACGTTGCCATCGACGTAGATCACGCCCTTCCACGTGGGGTTGAGCGCGCGTCCGATCGGCCAGTAGTAGTCCTGGTCTCCGTAGCCGGATCGCACGGCGCTCAGCTTCGGGCTAACCGTCCCGGGCCACTTCAGCCACTTGCCCTTCGTGTCGGTAGCCTTGAAGACGCCGTCCGAGAGAGCTTCGTCGCCGCCGAGGTAGCATTTGGAACCGCTTCCGGTTGCGTCCTTCCAGTCATGACCGGAGGTGCCGTGGAGGTCGGCCACCATGAACTTGTTCTTGTACGAACCGCCGTGGCTCGAGCTCACGTCACCGCAGTTGAGCGAGTTGCGGAGTCCGTTGCTGTTGTAGTCGCTGGGAAGCGCCGCCGTCACGTACCGGTAATCGCTCGACTGATAGATGCGGATGAAGCCCTCGTCCGCATCGGTCGAGTCGTTGTCGCCGTTCAGGTCGAACGACACGAATTCGATGCGCGTGGTGGCCTCGCCCGGACCGCCCGATGTGCTTCCGCTGATGGCCATCTGCCCCTGGGTTGCCTGCGTCTTTAGCTTCTGCAGGTCGGCGGTCTCGGGGAAGGGGATCGTCTTGACCTTCTCCTTGTAGCCCTGCTTGAAGGTGCCGTTGCCCGGATTGATGACTGTCTTCGCGGTACTCACCGGTCCGAAGAAGGTGGCGCCGGTGCTGTGGATCTCTATGTAGTCGTTGGAGTGAACGGGGCCGTAGATCTGGTCGCCGCTCGCGAACACGATGTCTGCGCCTTCGTTGTCGGTGAAGTACGCGTACTTCGCGAAGCTCTCCTGCTGCAGCTTGTTGCGCCGCACCACAGTGTTGCCGGTCTTGTCCTTCACCACCGCCACCGCGCTCCCCTGCACGCCGTACTGGCCGGAGGTGATGCCGGTGGGTCCCACGAACAGCGTGCGGGTGATGTTGGGGATCACGTCGCCGTTCGCATCCTTCACGACGGCGTCGTTCTCCAGCACAGTGTAGCCGTCCGCCGGATACAGCGACTTGTCGGCGTTGATGCGTGCACGCGCCTCCTCGAGGCCTGCGTTTGCCGCCCACTCGAGGAGGTTCGATCTCTCTCGATACTTCACTATCAGAGATGAATTCGCGCTGAGCATCGCTCCCACCACCATCAGCGATGCGATCACGAGCGACACCAGCAGCACCGTGATCAGCGCTATGCCGCGGCGCGGCCGCAGTCCCGGTTTCATGGTTTCGAGGCGCATGTGACTGTATGCTCCGCTGCTCAAGGTACGGTTACCGGCGAGGAGACTACGAACGGCGAGTACGACGGGCTGCAGTCCTGCGCGGCGACGCGATACACGTAGGTCAC
>Ga0182738_1007013_pt1 | contig 11541 bp, 8 predicted proteins | sample eDN5th30CBELigMG_FD_128876 | JGI IMG/M metagenome (GOLD analysis project Ga0182738, IMG submission 128876) | Enriched Miracle-Growth compost microbial communities from Emeryville, California, USA - eDNA 5th pass 30_C BE-Lig MG (version 2)... ...
TGAAAGAACTGAAACTCTTTAGTCACTTGCAAAAACTTCACCCTCAATCTTAAAAATCCAAATGAAACAATAAAAAGCAAAATTTTTAACGAAGAATTTTCACATGATCTTGTGAAGTCCTCTGGAAAGTTTGACTTGAGAAAAGAAATTCCAAAGTTTTTATTAAAGGAGCCTCACTCATAATGCAATGTTTTTGGAGAGACAAACATTTCATAAAAATTCTATTTTTCTTTTGAAAACCTGGAAAATGTTGTCTCTTTATTCCACACCAATTCATAATTTCACCATCATCCATCATCATCCTCTCATATCCAATCCCTCTTTATTTCCAAATATTCTATTATCCTCATTATTGAATTCGAACAAGATACTAATTTTCTAGAATTTTTGGAGTAAGCTATCTTTGTAGCTTGAAAAAGTAAAGTCCCTCCATAATAATAATCCTTCTAAAAGATCACCCTAGAATTCATTTATCTGACTTTCAAAAAGAAGTTTTCGATTCATTCTATTACTTCCTAAAATTGACTTTTCGTCGTATTGCGATATCATAGCTTTCTGGAATAATTATAAAGTTCAACTATCAAACTTATATTTTTGACTCTAACTGGTTTTAATCTTAACTATTTGATTCAGAAAATGGAAAATTTGGATAAATTAGAAATTATTAGACCGTTTAATCTTTAAATTCTCAACTTGAGATTTATAAAGATATAATCCTAAGCAAAACACTTTTTTCAGCACAGCTAATTATGCAGTCTTTCTCTCGTGTTTTCAAGTACGGTCTTGGTTTGGTTCCAGTTGGAGGACTTGTCTATTACTATTATCCAAGGAACACTGAACCAGAACAAACAAAGGAAGTTCCCCAAGTTTTTGAGCATTCAGATTACTTTAAGCAATATGTCAATCAACATAACTTGATTAGCCCTAATCTCTACAAGAAATTCCAAGAGAAATACAAGTTTAATCACTTTTTCGAAAAGGGAGTGCTCAAAGAACTGGAAGGCCTTGATGCTTATAATTTGTTCTTAAACAAAAACTATCACGATATTCTTATCAATAATATCAAAGTTACCCATGAAGAAAAACAAAAGGTTCACGAAAACGCTCAGATGCATTGCACCTTCACACCTAATGTCAAACTCCAAGGCCAAGCTGGCCAAGTTCATGGAGGATTTACTTCAACTCTATTTGACAATATTGCTGGATGCTTAGCATTTATGGCCTCTGATTTTGCTCCTGCAGTCACTGCCTATTTGAATGTCTCACATCAACGTCCCATGAACGTAGGGACAGAATATATTGCTGTTGTTGAAGTAGACAAGGTTGAAGGAAGAAAAGTTTTTCTCAAGGGAAAAATCGTTGATAAGGAAAACAATGTATATACAAATATGGACTCCCTCTTTATCAAACCAAAATGGGGCACTCATCTCAAGCATATCTACAGACACTTTTTATCTGATAAAAACCATCCAGTTGAACAATTAGCTTTACACCCCAAAATATAACTCAGAATTCATTCTATTTCCTTGTAGATACTCTTGTCAATATTGAATTTTACGAAGTTCACTTTTTTAATACAAGAATATTGTCGTTATTGATCTTCTAAAAAACCCTTGAGTTTTTTTAAATTGAATTAAATGTGAAAATTTCATCAGCATCTTCCCCTCTTCTGAATGAGTTTTCTAAGATGCGATATTCTGAATTAGATGAGAGATAAAAATAGTAATAATTATTTATCAAATCAAATCGAATTAATAATTTCCTCTTGCAAAATTTTGAGGTTGTAAAGGAAGTTTAATTTTAATAGAAAATCGGGTGTTGGATATGACATCCCTCCGTCCAATTCGTTTATTATGTATCAAACTAAAACAAGTCAAAAAGCGTTCGTTTCAAGGCCTCGACTCCTTCTCTCATTCAGATCATTCCCAACCACAGACTCTCGGACAAAAAATAATGCTCTTTGATCTTTCTAATGCTCAGGAAAAGACAACTTGAATAAGGATAAATTGATGATATTTATTAAAAAGTTTAATTGATTTGAGATCACAAAATCCATATCGTCCCTCATTTCAAATGTATATCAGAATATTGAGGTTTTTTAGAGTTAAACCTTTAATTAATATTTTTATGAAAAACCAAATTATGTTTGATTTCATAAAAAAAATTAATTATTTCATATTGAAGAAGCTTTCATACAGCTCATGCTATTCTCTTCTCGAGTTTCCTTTAAAAACCTGATTGCTTTCCTCTTTTTTAAGCTTCCTCAACTGGAAAGGTTGACTTAGGGCTCAAATCCTGTCATATCATTCATTCTAGAACAAAGATAGTTAAGATGGTGGTTACAAGAAATCTATTTAATCTGAAAAAAGTTAAGAAATCAAATTTAAATTAAGAAAAAAGTCGTGTCAAAAGGAGGTAAGAAAACGTTTCAATTTTTGTTCTTCATGAATCTCACACGACCTTGAGCGATCCCCTGAAAATCTATTACCTCATAACCCAAAGTCAACTTGTTTCAACAAGAGAGGAAAAAAATTTTTTTCCTTTGTAAAAGGTGAAATGATGAATTTTAAATGGAGAATACGTCCTTAGTTTAAATTTAAATCCAACATTTATAAAGATTTGTAACTATTCGAAAAAATTTGAAATTCATTAAGGAATGACTTCAAGTGCCCTTAGTGCGAGCCAGCAGGTGAATGCTCTGCGTTTTTCTTCCATCACGCAGAAAACTCAACATGTTGAGGATCAGAATCCTCAAAATCCTCAAAATCAAAGAAAACTCAATCTCGTATGTTCTTTCAACATTTCCCTTTTGAAATTTTTCTTAAAACAACAATTATTCATTTCAATAGAGTCTCAGCTTCAGAGATCTGACTTCAAGTCGTCCAGAGTTCTCCAGACTTGTGGACTATCAATCCAGAGACCAAAATAAGCTTGAAGAAATGAGAGTTCATCTCACTTATCCAGAGAAATCAGATGTCTCTCTCAGTATGGTCAAAAAATGTAAAGCTTCATCTCTCACATTCCCTCTAAAACCTTAATAGCCAAAAAGACTAGCAAACTTCTTCCCAGAACAGCGACCTTCACAACTCAAAACAAAGATATCTTGCATTTCTCTCAAAATTTACACAAGAAATCTTACCTCACCCCAAAGGTCTATTACCCTGAAACAAAAGTAATTGTTTGTTCTGAATCTCATCATCATCATCATCTTTCAAGGCTCAATATGACTTGAAAATGAAAGACGCCACCACTGCCGTTCAAAAGAAAAAGATCTTACCTTGGGCAACCACTGATGCTGGCGATTTTAGAATTGCCTTCGTCAGAAGACCAGGAAACAATACTCAAGATCCCATACCTGATTCAGCTTTCTATTTCAGAGATCAATTCGAAGTAAAAGTGAACGGCATCTCTTTGGACTAAACCATTCTCATAGTTTGAAAAAGCCAAGAATTACTTCAAATCTATCGAGTTGCTCGAAGGCAGAAAGGATTTTTACTCCCAAAATGGTTTGTTAGATCGTCTTGCTAAAGGCTTCAAAGGATTTTTCGCTGCTAGAGTAGATCATTTGAAAAAAAAATCCTTTAATTCATTCCTCTTTAGATGAGATATTTGATTGGATTACATGCCAGACAGGTGAAAACAGAAAGTCGCTTTAGAAAAGAAGATGCTGTCCATAGAAGTGTTAGATATTTCAACAAGCTCCAAAGGGACAACGTCAAGGGATTTGTTGATTACTGGAGAAAAATCGCCACCGGACTTGACAACCAAAAGCAAACTGAACAAAAATCCATCAAAAATAGACAAGAACACATCTTACAAACTGTCCAAAGAGTCTCTATTTTGAGAGACCTTGACAGCTATTTGGTTGGTGCTATTCTCGAAGCTTGGAAAAATGAAGCTGAAGAAAGAATAGAGTCTCCCAAACAAGATATCACCCTCTATTTCGAGACTCTTGAATTAACTGGTCTCATTGTCCAACCTGTCATGAAAGTTGAAATCTTGGTACTTTGTTAATTCATTACATTTGATCTAATTTCATCCCAGATCGGAAACCAATATCCAGTTGAACTCATTGTTAATCAAAAGACAATCCCAAAATCTAATGATATGGTCTTGGATTACGATTTGAATTGCAAACTTAAGGGTCTTAAAAACAATAGCGTCTTTTACTGGAAATTAAGCCATAAGCCAGGTGCTAAAGACAGTGAACAGTCAAGCGAAGACTTCTTTATTATCCATTTCGAAGATTTCCTCATTGAACACCTTGATAATGTCCAAATCAAAATCAATATCTTTGATGAATCCGCTACCAAGAAGGCTTATCACTATGCTTCTTTAAGAAATTTCTATGAAGCAAGAAAAGGAAACAACATCTGGTTGTGCTTAGATAAGAGCCAAGATATTGACAAGTTCCCTCTTCTCCAAATGAAGGTTGACGCCGGATTCGTTGATAAAGCTCATAGAACCTACAATATTGGACCATTCATTCCTCCTGCTTACAGCAAAGATTCCATCACTGATCCTTTCTACAACTATGAATTCAACATTCCTACCATCACACCCAAACACGAAAAGTTCCTCAGTCTCTTGCCTCAAAGATGGAATATCATTGATGAAAAAATCAAAGAACTCAAAAGATCTGGAAAACTTGGTGATTTTGTCCAAACTGTCAAAACCCGCTTCGCCAAGCATTACTATGAAACTTCTGCCAAGCAAATTGCCAGACTCAAGAAGACTGCCTACCTTTGGGCCGAACTCCAAGAAGAACTCATCATGAACAACTACAAGCCAATCAAAAACAAAGCCAACAACAATGACAACAGTCAGCTCTGCGTTGATGAAAAATACATCAGCAACCTCGAAGGACTTCAAAGACCAATCATTGAAGAAGGCCATGATGATGATTCCAGATATGAGCAACATGATGAACTCAATGATATTGTCTCTTACCTCTTCAAGAGAGACAAGTGGGAATCCAGAAAGGAATGGAAATACTATTACACCAAGCTCCAAGAACTCTGCAGAAAAGGTATTCCTCCTCAAAGCAGATTGAGCCTCTGGTCTGAACTCGGTAGAGTTGTTTACTTCATCAATCTCACCAAAAATGAACACAAGAAGCACAGAGCTTTCCAACTCTACTCCAAGGCCAATTATGGATCTGAAAAGGACTTGCATGCCAGTCACGATGAAAACCTCGCCGAAAGAAGCCAGAGAGTCTACGAGAGACTTAAAAGCGATGCAGAAAGAGAATACGTCTTCTTATACCAAGAACTTGAAGAAGATTTAGAAATTCTTAGAGCCGATCTTGGACTCGAAAAGCGCCAGAGAATTCCTCACGAACAACATATTAGAGATATCTGCAGAACCTTCATCTACTGGGCCAAGCTCTTTAGTGATCCAGGCAGAGGAGAAAAAGTCAAATATTATGTTGTTTACTCCAGAGCCATCTTGATTCTTTGCCATGGTTTGATCACCTGCCAAACCTGCAACTACTTGGAAAGAGAAGTTGAAGTTCAAGAAGACCAAATCTTCTGGCTCTTGATTTCTATGGCCAGCTACATTGTCTCAAGTTATTTCGAAACCAATGAAGCTCCCGTCAGTGTTGACAAGTTGACCATCAAAGAAACTGACACCACTCCCGTTAACCGTGCCAAAAACAAAATCACCAATTCTGGCTTGAGATGCAGTCAATTGAAAGGAATCAAATGCGATCTCTTGATCCTCAAAATCCTGCTCAAAGAAAATGAAGGTGAACTCTACAACAAATTTGAAGAACTCGGTCTCCCACTCGAATACTACTTTGCTGAACATATGCTCACTCTCTTTATCAATCTCTTCAATCCTGGCTTAACTTTCAGAATCTGGGATATCTTATTCTTTGAAGGTAGTAGCGCTAACCAGGTACTTGATTTTATTTTCAATCTATTAACCCCTTTCAAAAGGTGAGATGCAACAGAATGATGGTTTGTTTCCTTTATGTTTTATTGAGAGAATGCAAACCTATGTTACTCAAAGCTAAAAACGCCGTTGATATCAAATTCATCATTGAAACTTATGGTAATCCTGAGATTTTGAATTCCAAAACTAATCCTTCTCTCTCTAGCTCGATTCCAAACAAGACATGGTGCATTTATTCGAGAAGCATATAAGGTTGCTCAGGTTCACTTTGAACAAACACTCCCTGACAACGAAAAAGTTCTTGATAAACTCTCTTACATCAAATATGCTCTCTTTACTTTGAAGTACAATATTTTGGATAACAAGGTCAATGCTATCGAAAAGACTATCCAAGAAAACTACTTCAATCTCACCTTGAGACAAAATATGGTTGTCTTCAACTTGGCTAACAATAAATATACTTACAAGCCTCACGGTCAACTTGAAACCCTCACATATGCTGTCTTGGCCAAAATGATCAAGGACTTCCAAGGCTCATATGGAACTAAACAACTCTTAAGCCAAGCCATTGGACTCAGCCTCAAGAATTTCTTAACAGGTGACACTAGACAACCCAACATTAACCAAAGTCCTCAAGGCAACAAACCTTTCATTTCTGGATTGAGTCCCATGGGCAATGGACCTAATCTTCAACCTGGTTATTATCAAGGTGGACATAACCTTAATTCTGGCTATGACGATAGATATGATGGAAGGACCAGCTATAGAGCTAATATTAATCCCAATGAAGGATTCGAACCCAGAAACAGTTATGGAGGCGATTTAAACAACGGTCAATATAGATCTAGCCCTGGTCGCGTCCATGTTCACGCTGGAGGTTCCACCAATCTCGGCTATGGTTCAAATCTCAATCCTAATTATGGGGGACCCAACGATTTCAATGCCAACAACATGAATAGATCTAGCCCTCTTAGAAACCAAAGCCCAACTGGTACTCGTGGACAAATCTTCCAAAGTCAAATTGGACAAACTCAACTTCAAGGTCAAGGCCAATGGCAAGAGCAAGGTCATGGTCATGGGCAATTCTTCCAAGGACAAGGGCAATTTGGACCTCAAGGTCAAGGACAATTCTACCAGGGCCAGACCCAAGGACAATTCTACCAAGGGCAAACTCAAGGTTTGGATGGACGAGCAAGTTATGATCCAAACAGATCCCCATTACGTCAACTTCAAGACGTGATTGTTGACCCAAGAAAGTTCCTTAAGGGCAAAATCAGTTCTATCAATGTCAAGATCCACAAGCTTATCTTGTACTCTCCTAACCTCAACACACTTGCTTTGTATGTGATCTATGGCAAAGACAAGGTCAAGAAACAAGATTTCAGCACTCTTGAAATCGACTTTGATGCTACCTTCAGTTTGAACAATATGAGGGAAGCAACTAGATATATTAATATTGAAATCTATGATGAAAAAGACCCCAAGAACCCTCAAAAGATCAAGTACTTGAATATCGATCTTAAGAGAATCGTCTTGGACACCCCTACCAAGCTCAATCTCAAATTCAAAGAAGAAAATCCTTACATTTACAACGACAACTTTATCACCTCTGAAATCGAAATGACTGTCCTCCTTAACGGCCCTGGTTTCAAGACTGGAGCTAATTATTCCAATTTCCCTGTTGTCCCCGAACTTGAAAATGTAATTTACTCTCTTTATTGAAATTAATCTCATAATTTTCAGCACATCTACGATCATTTCAGAGATCTTAGAATCGGAGAAGAAATTCCTCAAACAGTTCTTGAAAATGACCCTCATCAACCCACTGCCACTCCCTTTGTCTCCCCTCATGCATTCTCTCACAACCGTTATGCTTGGAAAGAAAACTTTGCTGTTACCTTTGAAGAATTCATATCTATCATCAGAAATATTGCTCCTTTCTGGTTGGTCAACACCAATTTCAGAGAAATCTTTGAGTCCATCAAAGCTGCAAACAGAAACGGCACTTTCTATATCACTGATTTCTTCATCTTGCTCATTCTTTGCGGAAAATTCACCTCAACTCAAAAGTTCCGCTTACTCTTCGATCTTTTGACTGGATTTGATGATGCTATCCCTGATTCCAAGAGTAACCCATTCTTTTTTTTTCAAAACCCTCATTCGTTTTAGACGAAATGCCTATGCACACATTGAGAGGACTTTGCGCTCATATCTACAACTTGTTCATGCTCTACATGCCATACAATGAGCTCGAAAATCTCGTTGATCTTGCTACCAATGGCAACCTCCCTGCTATCAAGAAGGTTATTATCAACGACAAGACTAGTGCCAATACCGAGCAAACCAAGCAATTCTTGAATCGCCTTGCTAATTACATCCATCTCAACTTCAACACAAGAGAAATCCACCTTTATCACCCTCAAATTCTCTCCTTATTGAGAGAGTATTATGAGAAGGAAATCCTCACTGCTGCCTCCACTCGCAGCTTCGCCAACAACAAGGTCGAAATCACCTATATTACCAACGGTATGGCCCACAAAATCAAGATCGAAACTGATAGCAACTGGAACATCATTGGAGATCCTAAAATCACAAGAGGAACTGCTAATGCCCAACCCAAGGTTTTGGATTTATACAAGCATGTTATTGCTCTTCAAAACAATCCCACTATCTTTGACAGAAATCAATTCATCAGAGTCATGCAAAAGCTGCCTCTCTTGAATTACCTCTGCTCTCTTGAACATTCTGAAGTCTCCAATGTCCTCACTGAGCTTGGAAGCAATATAAGATTCACCATCTTTATGAGAGGAGAACCTGTTTACACTGCTATTCCTTCTATTGAAGAAATCAACCATAAACACGTTCTGGATGATCCTTCCAAGAAATTGAGGAAATTCTCAAGTCTTATTAGAGATTGGGATGATGTCGTCAAGGTATGCAGCACTAATCAAACTCAACCAAGCAACCGTTACAGAGGTGATAATAGAAATGCTAGAAGATATGCTATTGAAGCCAGAAAACTCCCAGCCACCAAGCTCAACATCTTCTTCTCATATGACCACATTATTGCTTATCTCAAGAGAAACGTTATCAAGACTATTTCAGCTGTCGTTGATAAGCAACAAGTCAATGCTGCTGATCAATTTAACGCCAGCTTGTTCAACAAGAACCTTTATGACCTCGAATATACTGTCAGTCTGAACATCGATAATGAAAGAGATATCAAAGTTTCCGACAAAACCAAGTCTCCTTTCAAAACTTTGATCGAAAAAATTGAAGCCGCAGGATCAAACAAGGAAATCAGAAATCTTGAAGTCATGTTTAATCTCGATGAAAAGACCATGAAAGAAACCTTCGCTGAAAACTACGATCAACTTGCCTTGTACAGATATGCTGATGGTTCCACTGAATGGTTGCCTTGCAAGCTCAGATACAAGTTCCAATACTTGAAAAACATGTCCAGAGTCATTGGTAATATCTCTGATGACAAAATCGATGGTTTCGGTGTCATCTTCGCTAGATATCCCGAAGGTATACGATATAATTTGGTTCTTCCTTTAACCTAAATCCATAGAAACAATTGTTAAGAGAAAAGCTGATGTCGCTATTATTCAACAAGTTGATTTTGTTGAACTTGAATCTCGACAAGTTGACGTAAGACTTACTTTTATTGAAATAAATTTATCAATCTCCCCTCTAGCCTGCAACAATGAAAGCAGTTGTTGTTACTGGTAACCAATACGCTCAAGTTGAACTTGACAAGAGAAGAGTTGTTAAATCTTTCGATACTGGAGTTTTCAAGGGAGCTATTATCAGAAAGAGTAAATGACGTGATTAAAATTTTGTCTAAAATCTCCTTTGAAGGATACAATGCTAGCGATTTTGATGAAGGCGATGGCAGATTACCTGTCAAGCCAACCACTTGGGACTTCATTTCCGATGACTCCCACAAGATTGTCAAGCGAAATGATCCTGGTCTCTACAAGGGAACTTCCAGAAGAAGTTGAAAATCTTTCAATAAAATCATCTCTAACCCTCCATTCATAGATTACAATGCTAGTGATCTTCTTGTTGATGATGGAAAGATCAAGAGATTGGCTACTCAAAAAGATGACCTTCGTAAGATCAAGCGTGGTCAACCTGGTCAATTCAGAGGACTCAAGAGAGCTAGTAACTGATCCATTTTTCCGTTCATCCCTCTAAACAATTCACTTTAGACTACTATGCAGGAGACCTCGTTGAAGAAAACTACAAGTTTGCTAAAGACACTAGTCCAAGCACTCCACCTCAAAGCAAGAACGCACTTCAAAGAGGGACCACTAATAACGCCAAGAGAGTTGTTATGAAGGGAGAGCCCGGCAAATACAAGGGAAGAGAAAAAGATCGTATTTTCAACTCTTCTTTCAACTTTATTTATCTAAATCAATAGACTTCCATGCTGGAGATCTCGAAGACGAATTCCCCATCAAAACCCAAACTTCTCTCCATCCTCGTGATCTTCGCGTAAGTGGTAGTCAATACGGATATTCCGAAAGCCCACAAAGAAGATCAGCCAATTATGAGCAACAGTTAAAGAAATCTGGCTCTCCAGGTATCTACCAAGGCATGGAAAGAAGAAGTACCTTTGTATTTTATGAAGCAAATACTTATCTTCAAAAGGTTATAATGCTGGAGACTTTGATGAAATTGATGAGAATGTTAGAGGAGGATTTGATGTCCGTCAAAAAGAATACAATACTGCCAATTTGAACCAAGGATATGGAAATCCTTATGACAGAATTCCAAATGACCAAAACTATTATGACAATAGAGACCTCCGTGGCTCGCAATATGGAAACGCCCAAAACTACTCCTCTCCTTATGAAAACGCTAGCTCAGGCTACAACCAAGGAAAGAGAGGTATTCTATCAAGAATAAATCTCATATTCTTACTTTTCTAGCTTTCAATTCTGGTCTTCCTGAAGATAATCAATACAGAGATGATTATAGATATGATAGCAGAGATCAAAGAAGCCAGTATGGCAATTATGATCAAAGAGGACAAAATGTCTACTATGATCGTGACCAAGGAAACTATCCTTCCAACCAAGATAATAGAAACTACAATGCCAACTATCGTGAAGATCAAAATATGTTTGCTAGCAGCCAAACTGGCGTTTTTGGAACGAGAAGCCACCAAGTAAATAGTGGATATCAATCTACATATCAAGATAGATATCAGTCAAGTAAGTTTTCTACCTCAACTCATTCTCTAAAAAATTACAGGTTATAACACCAGAGGAGGTTATGCTAATGAAACTGATGAAATCTCTGGTAAAGTCAGCTTTAACAGATAAATAAAAATTTTTCATAAATATTTGTCTGAACCCAACCTACATGTATACAGTCAATAACATATAACATTTTGATCATTTTGGAAAATTCATTTTATTAATTTAAAGATATAAATCTATCTATATTCTTTCATTATATCCGAGAAAACATCAATTTAATCCTAAAAGTTCCATTTTTCGAGCCTAAGTGAATTTCAATTGAAATTTTTCTGAGACCAAAAAGAAGAAAATTACTCACTGAGATTTTCATTCAACAAAAAAAAGAAGAATGTTTTCAAAGGAAAGATGATGTTTTCGGGAAAAATTCTCA
>Ga0182738_1007016_pt1 | contig 11538 bp, 9 predicted proteins | sample eDN5th30CBELigMG_FD_128876 | JGI IMG/M metagenome (GOLD analysis project Ga0182738, IMG submission 128876) | Enriched Miracle-Growth compost microbial communities from Emeryville, California, USA - eDNA 5th pass 30_C BE-Lig MG (version 2)... ...
GCTCATGCAGTTCCGCTTGTCAGGACGGTTGAAGTAAACCCACGCCACGCCATCCACGATGTCGTAACGAACGGTCTCCTCTTCCGGACGGGGATCCGGCTGCGAAGGCTGCGCCATGTCTGTGCTCCTGAAACTGAAAGTTAAATCGGGAAGTGGCCGGGCTGCGTCTCGACCGTGATCCAGCGCAACTCGGTGAAGGAATCGATCCCGGCCTTGCCGCCGAAGCGGCCATAACCGGAGGCCTTGACGCCGCCGAAGGGCATCTGGGCCTCGTCGTGAACGGTCGGGCCGTTGACGTGGCAAATGCCGGACTGGATGCGCCGTGCGATCTCCAGCCCCTTCGCGATGTCACGCGTGAAGACGGAGGCCGAAAGGCCGTATTCGGTGTCGTTCGCCAGCTCGACGGCGTGCTCGGTGTCGCGGGCACGGATGATGCCGACCACCGGACCGAAGCTCTCGTCGCGGAACAGCTTCATGTCGGGGGTGACCTTGTCGATCACGTGGGCGGGCATCAGCACGTTCTGCGTCGTCTCGCCACCGGTGAGCTGCTCCGCCCCGTTGGCCAGCGCGTCCTCGATCAGGCTCGTCACGTGCTGGACGGTCTTGGCGTCGACAACCGCGCCGAGCGGAGTGTTGCCCTCGCGCGGATCGCCGACAGCCATGCCGCCAACCTTCTCCTTGAACTTCGCAGCAAAAGCATCGGCCACCGCTTCGACCACGATAATCCGTTCGGTCGACATGCAGATCTGGCCCTGGTTCATGAACGCGCCGAACGCAGCGGCCTTGACCGCTTCATCCAGGTCCGCGTCTTCGAGAATGACCAGCGGAGCCTTGCCGCCCAGCTCGAGCAGGACCGGTTTGAGATGCTCGGCCGCACGCTTGGCAATGATCCGGCCGACGGTGGTCGAACCGGTGAAGTTGATGCGACGAACTTCCGGCGCGTCAATCAGGGCGCCCACAACGTCGCCGGCGTCGGCAGGCGCGTTGGTGACGACGTTCACGACGCCTTCGGGGAAGCCGGCTTCCGCAAACGCCTCGATGATCAGGGCGTGGGTGCGGGGGCAGGATTCGCTCGCCTTGAGGATCACGCTGTTGCCGCAGGCAAGCGGCACCGCGATCGCGCGCACGCCGAGAATGATCGGGGCGTTCCACGGCGCGATGCCGAGGATGACGCCGACCGGCTCACGCAGGGCCATGGCAAGGCAGCCCGGCTTGTCGGAGGGGATAACTTCGCCATTGATCTGCGTGGTCAGGGCCGCAGCCTCACGCACCATGCTGGCGGCGAGACCGAGATTGAACATGGCCCAGCCGGCAGTGGCGCCGATTTCGCCCATCATCGCGGCGACAAAATCGTCCTTCTTCGCCTCCAGCCGCTCCGCTGCCTTCATCAGCACAGCGCGGCGGGCGTTCGGGCCCATCTGCGACCAGGTAGCAAAGCCCTGCTGCGCCTTTGAGGCGATGGCAGGAATATCACCGGCCTGCATCGCGTCAGCGGACGAGGCCACTTCACCGGTCATCGGGTTGAGACGTTCAAACTTCATCGAGACTCTCCCAAGGAAAACGTGACTCGGTGATACGAGTCAGGATTGTTGTACGCAACAACATTATATGCTTTGATAACCGTCAAATGGAGAACCCGCTCAACGATCTTCCGGGCTATGCCCTGCGGCGTGCGGCCGTTTCCATGATGGCCGATCTCAATGCGCGGCTGGAGCTGACCGGCATCCGCTATTCGGAGGTCGCGGTCGTTTTGCTGATCGGGGCCAATCCGGGCATCGCGGCAAGCGTGGTGGGCCGTGAGCTCGACATCCAGCGCGCCAACCTCACGCGCCTGTTGGGACGCCTGGAGGAAGAGGGGCTCCTGAGCCGCGAACTGCTGGACGGCAAGTCTCACGCAGTTGCCCTTACTCCTGCCGGGCAGAAGCTGCACGAACGGATTGTCGCGGCGGTCGACGAGTTCGAACGCGCGATGATCGAGCGGGTGCCTCCGGAGCACCGCGAGCACCTGCTTCCGGCGCTTCAGTCGCTCTGGCGCTGAACGCCACCCTGGCGCCTGATGTAACGCCGGCTTTACCGTAATTCACTCCACGCCAGCCGGAGCTGCCGATACAGGGCTGCAACACGTCGCAGCGTCCGGGAGGATTCGGAACAGCACATGATGGCCGTAAATCGCCTGATTGCCGCCCCATTACGGGGGGTCCTCTCGGTGAGCGCGCTGACCATGCTGGTGTCGGTTTTAACCAACGCCTGGGCGCAGGATTCCGCGGGCTCTACGCCGATCGTCGTCACCGGAGCGTTGATCCCCGTCGAACGCGAGAAGATCGGCAACTCGCTGACGGTCATCGATGGCGACACGATCGAAAGGCAAAAGCAAGATTACCTGCTGGACGTGTTGCGACAAGTGCCGGGTCTCACGGTCAACCGGGCCGGCTCGTTCGGCAGCATGAGCCAAGTCCGCATTCGAGGCGCCGAGGGCAATCACGTGCTGGTGCTGATCGACGGAATCGAAGTGATGACCGAGAGCGCTGGCGAGTTCGATTTCTCGTCACTGCTCGCCAGCAATATCGAACGGGTCGAGGTGTTGCGCGGGCCGCAAAGTGGCCTTTACGGGTCGAACGCGCTTGCCGGGGTGATCAACGTGATCACGAAAGGCGGTGGAGGGCCGATACTCGATGCGGCGGCGGAATACGGCAGCCTCGATGCGATCATGGGTCGCGCGACCGCCTCCGTCGGTGACCGCGAGACGTTCCTTTCCGCCAGTGCCAGTTACCGCCGGACAGACGGCATAAGCAGCGCCGCCAACGGCACCGAGGCTGACGGTGACCGCAACTTCACCGGCTACCTCCGCGGGGGCGCTGCGCTCGGCCCGATCGCGCGCATCGACGCCTCACTGCGTCACGTCGACAAGCACAGCGAGACGGACGGCTTCGACTTCTCCGGTGGCCCGAACCAGGGGCTGGCCATCGACGATGACAGCCATGTGCGGGTGCGGGACTGGTCGGGGGGAGTGGCTGTCACGCTGACGCCAACCGATCGTTGGAGCACGATTGGCTCGCTTTCCTTCCACACGGGGAAGAGCCGTGGCGGCATGGGCGCCGCCACGGCGCACGGGGACAAGAGCCACCGCCTCAAACTCTCCGCCCGAAGCAGCTATCGGCTCGAGACCGGCCCGGCGAAGCACACGCTGACCGCATTCGTCGAGCACGAGAAGGAAGCTTACCGCAACACCGTTCCCTTCGACCCGACGCAGGAACCGCAACTGGAACGCGACATGCTCGGCATAGGGGCTGAGTATCGGGTCGACCTGTCGGACCGGGTTTTCCTGCGCGGCGCCGTACGGCATGACGGCAACCGGGCTTTCGCGGACGCCACGACGTTCAGCATCGCCGGCGCGTTCCTCCTCGGCACCTCGACACGCATCCACGCCAGCTACGGCACGGGCGTCACCAACCCCACGTTCTACGAGCAGTTCGGATTCATACCTGGCGAGTTCGTGGGCAACCCGGGCATCGCGCCAGAGAAGGCCGAGGGTTTCGACTTCGGCATCGAGCAGCGGTTTCTCGGCGACCGCGCCTTCGTCGACGTGACCTATTTCAAGTCCCGCCTCGAGAACGAGATCGTCACCATTTACCCATCGGTAGAGAACGACGCCGGGACAAGCAGGCGCGAAGGGGTCGAGGTCGCCGCGCGCTTCGACTTGGGGATCGTCAGCTTCGGCGGCAGCTACACTTACACCGACGCGAAGGATCCGGACGGCACACGGGAAGTCTTGCGGCCCAGGCACCAGGCAAGTGCGGACATCTCCGGCAGGTTCGGCCCAGAAGGCCGCGGCACCGTGAGCGCGGGGCTCATCTACAACGGCCGGATGCTCGACAACGACTTCCGCGATTACTTCAACAACGGCTTCGTGACCGAGAAGTCGCCGCTAGGGTCGTTCACCCTCGTCCGGCTCGCGGCGAGCTATCGCGTGACCGACGAGATCGAAGTGTTCGGCCGCATCGAGAACGCATTCGACGAGCGTTACCAGGAAAGCATCAGCTACGGCTCACCGGGACGGGCTATCCACGGCGGTGTGCGGCTGGTCATCCCCTGACGCCAGCCGCGCCGCTTGGGCGTCAGTTCTTGGGGGTAAGGCCCACCGCCTCGATCGCGGCGAGCGCACAGGCCTCGTCGTTGTCGCTGGTATCGCCGGTCACACCGATGGCTCCCACGACTTCGCCCGCGTTGCAGACGATCACACCGCCTGCAGCCGGCACCATCCCGCCGTCCGGCATGGAGTCGACCGATGCGATAAAGTGGGGGCGTTCGACCGCCATTTCGCCGATCGTGCGGCTGGAGACGCCCAGCGCCAGCGCCCCGCACGCCTTTCCGGCGGCAAGCTTCACCCGCATGTTCGAGGCACCGTCCTGCCGCTGGCACGCGATCATGTGCCCGCCAGCATCGTGGATCGTCACCGTAAGCGGCTTCAGGGCAAGCTCCTGCCCCTTGGCGAGCGCCGCCGCGATCATCCCATTTGCCTGTTCGAGAGTCAGATTCGCCATCGTCAAAATAGTCCCATTATGCCGAGGCAGCGTTCGCTGCCCGTTTGACGGATTCAACGTGCCTGTCCACCAGGAAGCCTGCGGTCGATACCAGCGCTGCCCCGCCCAGCATCGCCACGAAAAACGGAAGCAGGCTGCCGTCACCCAGGTCGATGAGATAGCCGCCGCCGAAGCTGGCCACGATCGCCCCGATCCGGCCCGTCAGCATGCCGAAGCCGATGCCCGAGGAACGGCAGGATTGCGGATAGCCCAGCGTCATCATCACGTAGATCGTGGCGATACCTGTGCTGACGACGCCGGATATCCCGGCCACGAGCGACGAGATGACCAGCCGCGCCGTGGGCTCGGGAGCGCCCGTCACGCTCTCCAGCAACAGGGCCACCGCGATCGACATGATCACCAGTATCACCGACGTACCGATCATGACCGCGCGCGATCCGAAGCGGCGCGCAAGATAACCGGCCGCCAGCGCGCCGATGATCGAGGTGATGCCCACGGCGAAGCTCGTGCGCAGCGCTTCTTCCAACTCAAAGCCGGCAGAAGTCAGGAGCGTCGTGCCCCACGAAATGATCAGGTAGGCGACCAGCGTCGAAGCGGCGAAGCCGATCCCGACGCCCCAGTTCATGCGGCGATTGATCGGGTGGAAAACACCGATCTGTGCCGAAGCCTCCTGCGAACTGTCGCCCTGATCAGCGGCAAACGTGATCTCTTCGTCCGTGACCTTGCGGGCGTTACGCCGCGCCGCGTCTTCCTTGCCCTTCAGGGCGAGGAACGGAGGGCTGTCACGCAACAGACCAAGGATGAGCACGATCAGGCAAAGCGTGCACAGGCCGAAGACCACGAAGGTTCCGCGCCAGCCGTATGCCGCGAGCAGGCCCGGCGCGAGCGCAGCGGCCACGGAGCCGCCCGCAGGCGTGCCGACCGACAAGGTCGTAATCGCATAAGACCTCCAGCGGTCCGGGATCCATTCGCTGGTGAGGGCCAGCGAGTTGGGAAATGCCGCGCCGAAGCCGAGGCCGCCCAGCATCCGCCAGACCGTCATCTCGGCAACAGTGTGCGCCTGGCTGGCGGCAATCGTGGCGACGCCGAACACAAGCGCGGCACCGGCCAGCGCGTTGCGCCGCCCCACCTTGTCTCCGACAGTGCCGCCGATCCATGCGCCGAAGCCCATGCCGATGAGCGCAGCGCTCATCGCCCAGCCAAAGCTGCCGCGGTCGATGCCCCAGTCCTCAATGATGACCGGGGCCACGAGGCCGAGAAGCTGCAGGTCCACGCCGTCGCCGACGAGCACGAGCATGCAGATCGCGAAGGTCAGCACCTGGAACGCGCGCAGCCGTCCCTTCTGGAGCGCCGCATCGAATGTCACCGCCATTTGCACGTCTCTCCTGAAGCCTGACCTGCTCGTTATGGAGTCATGTCGCGGAGGGCCCGCAGCCGCCAGCGCAGGCGGGCACGACCCTCATGTCACAGTGGTTGGGAACTTGCGGACCGCGACACTAGGAAGCATCGCGGTCCGATCATTTTGCCGAAAGTCGGAGGGCCAGCCTATTCGGCCGTCTCGCCTTCTCCGACCGACTGGTACTCGAGTGCGAACGTCGGGTCGCAGTCATACCCGTACACGTAGTTGCCGGGCTTGCGCTCCCACTGGATGTAGCGGGCACCGTTGTTCTCGATCGTCTCCGGGTCTTCGAACCACTGCGTCGCTTTGAGGCGCTTGCCGTCCTCGCTCAGCTTGTAGCGTTCGACCACACGGATGTTGTCGCTGTGATCCAGGCCGTTGTTGGTGATCGTGGCGGCCGCGATGTGCGTCGTCTCGACCACCAGTTCGTCACCTTCCCAATGGCCGATCGAGTGACCAACCTTGGTGTGCGGTGCGTCAGCCGGGGGATGGCCGCGTCCGTCCATGAAAATCAGCCGGACCTGATCGAAGTACTCGTACTTGAAGACGATCAGCTCAGGCGTCTGGTAAATCTCGAACGGGAACGGACCCTGGATCGAATAGACGATCGAAGGCTGCGCGCAGACCCGCCCCAGGGTCATCTCGTCCTCCGGCTTCCACCGGGCGGCAGCTTCGGCCGCTTCGGGCTTCAGCTTCAGGCCGCCGAATTCCCCCTGCGGGAACTCGACGAAGCCGGAATCGTCCAGGACGACGGTGTTCGGCGGAAGCTTCGCAATCAGCTCCTCGTCGAACGGGTGCTGATCACGCTCCAGCGACCAGAAACCGGTGAAATCCGGCGTGGCCTTGGCGGCTTCGGCGCTGGCAGGCGCGCTCGTCTGCGCGGCAACCGGAACGGCAAACGCCATTGCGCAAAGAAGCAGGCCCAATCCTGTACGGGTCATATTTGTATCTCTCCCTGGTGTGACGCCCGCGCGACGGACGAAGCCGCGCGCGGGTGCCCTGTTCCGTCAGCCATCCATGCCGAACGGCGCGGTACCGATCCGATTGCCCTTCTCGTCAAACGCCTGCCGCAGCCGCAGATACGGCTTGCCGTCACGCGCCAGCCAGCCCTCGATGGTTACGACATCGCCCGGCTTGATGATGGTGCGAGACCAGCCGCGGCGCATCAGCACCACCGGCGCGTTAGTTTCGACGTGCCATTCCTTGGCCTTGCCGCCCTCGGTTACGTTGAGCGTGATGGTCCCGTGCGGATTGGCGAACTTGAAGGCCGTAACTTTGCCCGTCACCTTCACGATCTTGTCGGGGCTGAAGAAAGCGGCGAACGAGTGGTGGGCGTAAGCGACGCCCGGCACCGCCAGCGCCACCGCAGCTGCCACTAAAATCATCTTCCGGACCATCAATTTACTCCACGCATTGAGCATTACCACAGTTTCGGAAGCCCCTGTTCGATTACCAGAAACGGTGTTCGAACCGCTTGGCCCCGTGATTCAGCAAGTTGCTTCCGTACGTTTAATCACCGCTGAACATGTCCGGCCTTGAGGCCGGTCAAAACATCCCGTTCGGATTGCGGGCCTGATCGGGGGCAACGACGTCCTGAATGACGTCCCAGTGCTCCACGATCTTGCCGTTTTCGAGGCGGAAGATGTCGACGATTGCACGCCCCAGGCTGCCCGGCTCGCGCACGGAGTGCACGTGCAGGATCACGAAATCGCCGTCCACGTAGGCATGCTTGATCTCGTTGTGCTGCTGCGGGAACTGGGCTTTCAGGAACGCGATGAAGCCCTTCAGCCCTTCCGGACCGTCAGCGGCGGTCGGATTGTGCTGGATGTACTTGTCACCCAGGTACTGGGCAGCAGCCTCGTAGTCCTTGTCGTTGATCGACTTGTTGTAGAACTCGATCACGAGGCGCTTGTTTTCTTCCTCGGTCTGATGCGCGGAAGCGTGCGCACCTTCCTGGGCCGCGGCGGGCACGGCCATGGCGACGGTGGACAGGAGCAGCGCAGCGGCCCCCGCAATCACGTTTAGCTTTCGCATCAGTCTCTCTCCTTCAATGGGCCCGGGCGCCGAAGCGCCCGGGCTTTCACATTAGAACTTCTTCTTCACACTGACCGCCCATTCGCGGGGACGGCCCGGCTGGCCGGTGATGAAGTCCGAATCCAGCGACGAACCGGCGCTATGCGTGAGGTAGTAGTACTTGTCGAAGAGGTTCGTCACCTCGGCAGACACTTCCAGGTCCTCATCCGCATTGCGCCACGTCAAACGGGCGTTCGCCAGCGTGTAGGAATCGATCTTGCCCAACGGATCGTTGGCTGCGTCGACGTACATGTCGCTCTGGTAAGCGACGTCGAAGCGCGGCGTGAGCGATCCGGCATCGCCGAGGTCGACACGGTACTGGGCACCAACGCTCCACTTCCACTTCGGCGTGTAGGGCCGGGTGTCGCCGAACTGAGGACCGGTCGGGTTGCCGGGGCCACCAGCGGCCGGGTTGAGGTAGGTGTAGTCGAAGTCGAGATAGCTGACCGCGCCGTCGATCAGCAGGCCGTCCACCGGCTGAAGCGTGGTTTCGACTTCGATACCCTTCATCTCGGCGTTGCCGGCGTTGGAAGGCCGCGCGCACGGACGGGCAACCGGTCCAAGTCCCGGGCACTCGTTCAGGGTGAGCTGGATGTCCTTGTACTCGCTGTAGAACGCCGCGACGTTCACACGGACCGCGCCGTTGAGCCAGTCGGTCTTCACGCCCGCCTCGTACGAGGAGAGCTTTTCCGGACCGAAGGGCAGCGCCTGACCGGCGAAGAACGGACGCGGGTTGATGCCGCCGCCCTTGTAGCCGGTCGACCACTGGGCATAGGTCATGATGTTGTCCGACCAGCGGTACTGCGCGTTGAGGCGGTAATCGACCCGCTTGGACTCGTAGTCGCCCGTCACGCCGTTCAGGGCGGCGAGAACCGGGTGAGTGCCACCTTCCGGCGTGACGCGAACGAACGTGTAGCTCTTGGCTTCGTCCGTGTAGCGAATGCCCGCGCTCAGGGTCAGGTCGGTAACCGGGGTCCACGCGACGTGGCCGAACAGCGCCTTGCTCTCGGCGGGCACCGGGTCACGCTGGTAGAACGCGCCGATGGCGCTGTCGCGGAACTCCTGGCGAGCGGTGTAGATCGACTTCTGGTCGCTGTAGTAGCCACCAATCGTGTACTCGATCTCGTCGTTCGCACCGAACGCACCGTTCAAACGCACTTCCTGGCTGAAGAAGTCGAAGTCCAGGATGCTCAGACCGAGGTGCTGCGCCAACGGCGACAGGTCGGAGTCATTCGAGAATTCGGACGAATAGGTGCGATACGCGGTGATCGAGACCAGCTGAAGGTTCGGAGCGAGTTCCCACTCGATCTGGCCGGAAACGCCCCAGCCCTCGAACTTGAAACGGCCGTCTGTGCCGAACGGCGCATACTGCGAGTTACCCGGGTTAAAGTAGGTCGAGTAGTTGCAATAGGGGCCGCACAGGAAGCGCGAGTCCAGCGCAATGCCGGTGCCCAGCGGATCGATGTCCGCGTTATAGGGAACGTTCGGGCTGATGTAGTTGCCGGCCGAATCCTTCAGGGCAACGATCACGTTCGGCGTCGCAGCGCGATCGTCGTAGGTGTAGTCCGCGATGATGTTGATATCGAGCGTGGACGTCGGACGCAGGCGCAGCTGGCCGCGAACCGCCGAGTAGTCGACTTCACCCTCACGCGCGAGGACGCAGTTGCTCTCACGGGGCGCAATCCGCGGAATGCCGTCGGCGGGGTTGATCGCCGGGTTCTGACCCGCGGGGTAGTCGCACCCGAAGTCGCGACGCTCGACATAGCCCTTCTGGCGCTTCGACACGCCGGAGATACGGGCATCGACGCCCTCGGCCAGGTTGAAGTCGCCGCTCGCGCGGATGTCGAGGCGGTTACGGCTGCCGTAGGTGCCGGAGATGTAACCCGAGTTGTCGCCGTTCGGGCGCTTCGAGAACAGCTTGATCGCGCCGCCGATCGAGTTGCGGCCCGACAGCGTGCCCTGCGGACCACGGAGGATTTCTACGCGCTCGAGGTCGAGCAGGTCGAGCACCGAACCCGTCAGCGTAGCGTAGTAGACGTCATCCACGTAGATGCCGACGCCCGGCTCCAGCGCCGGGTTGAAGTCACCCTGGCCGACGCCACGGATCGAGGCGATCATCGAGGCACCGAAGGACTGGCCTGCAGGCGACAGCGTCACGTTAGGCGCCTGACGAGCGACCTGCGACAGGTCGGTCTGGCTGCGGGCTTCGAGCATTTCGGACGAGACCGCGGTGATCGCCAGCGGGGTGTCCTGCAGGTTCTGCTCACGGAACTGCGCCGTGACGATGATTTCATTGCCGCTGTAGGCAGTCTCGGACGCGGTTTCCGAAGCTTCCTGGGCATAAGCGGCGCCAGCAATAGAGAAAGTGCCAGCAATCGCCGCAACAGCACTTACCGAACGAAACAAGTAATTCTTAGACATGTTTAATCCAACCCCAAAAATTAACAAATTGAACCCGAGTATTACTTTCCGATTGTCTGATACACTAACGTCTGGAGATCGTTTAGGACTCGCTCATTGTATGGCGCCTTCTGCGTCATCAGGATCACGACCATGTCTTCAGCAGGATCGATGACGAACCGCGTCGTAGCGGCGCCATCCCATCCATAAGCCCCGACGGACGAGAGCACTCCGTCCGCAACGGGATCGATCATCACCTGGAGACCCAGGCCGTATCCGGTTCCGTAATTGCCCTGCGCCGGACCGAGCGAGCCCACTGCCGGCGGCAGGTGATTTGACGCCATCAACTCCACGGTCTTGCGGCCAAGAATCCGCACGCCATCCAGCTCGCCGCCATTCAGGAGCGCTTGGGAAAGCCGCGCGAAATCCGAAGCAGTCGACCACAGGCCCAGCGTTCCGAACGGATACTTGGCAAAGCGCTCATAGGTGGACGGCCGCATGTCGACCGCCGGGAAAGGCGGCGTGTCTTCGGAAACGTCGTGCAGCCGGGCCACGCGACCGCGCTTTTCCGCCGGGACGCCGAAGCCGGTGTCGACCATGTTCAGGGGACGGAAGATCCGCTCCTGCAGGTACTGGTCCAACGGCTTTCCGGAGAAGTACTCGACGAGATAGGCCTGCACATCGTGATCGTAGCCGTAGACCCACCCTTCACCCGGCTGGCACAGCAGGGGCACCTCGGCGATCAGCTCCATTTCTTCCTTGAGTGACTCGATGCGGTTCACCCAGATCTTCCGGTCGAAGAACGCCTTCGCCACGGGCTCCGGCCCGCCGCCGGCCCCGATGCAGGTCGTATGACGGAACGCATCGAGGACGGTGGGTTTGCGCTTCGGATCCTCGAGAAGCATGTTCCCGTCTTTGTCGACGCCCGCGTAAACCTTCAGGTTCTTGAACTCGGGAATGTAGTTCTCGAGCGGATCGTTGAGCTGGAACCTGCCCTCTTCGTAGAGCGTCAGCAGCGCGATGCTGACGACCGGCTTCGTCATCGAATAAATGCGGAAGATGTCGTCCTTGCGCATCGGCCGCTGCGTGTCGCGGTCGGACACGCCGAAGCTCTTGAAGTGAGCA
>Ga0182738_1007017_pt1 | contig 11537 bp, 10 predicted proteins | sample eDN5th30CBELigMG_FD_128876 | JGI IMG/M metagenome (GOLD analysis project Ga0182738, IMG submission 128876) | Enriched Miracle-Growth compost microbial communities from Emeryville, California, USA - eDNA 5th pass 30_C BE-Lig MG (version 2)... ...
ACGACACCTACTACAAGCGCGCCCGCGCCGCCCTGCAGCTCGATGCCCGTTCGGAAACCGAACTCGGCACCCTGCGCGCCTACATGCACATCAACTTCGACTGGAACGCCGGCGTCACCGCCGACAACCTGACCTCCACGGGCACCAATGTCGGCATCAACCATGCCTACATCGAACTCGGCGGCTTCCGCGTCGGTAAGACCGATTCGCTGTTCGCCACGATGACCGGCTACACCGGCAACGTCATCCAGGACGACCTGATTTCGTACGCTGGCGGCGCTGGCGCCGACTACGGCACGCACCAGATCGCCTACACCTATGTCGGCAGCAACGGCTTCTCGGCGGCGGTCGCCGTGGAAGAAGGCGCCTACGACAACGCGATCGACTCCTATGTTCCGCACGTGGTTGCCGGCGCTGCCTTCACGCAGGGCTGGGGCGGTGTCTCGGGCGTCGTCGGCTACGACTCGAACTACGAAGAGTGGGCCGGTAAGGTTCGCCTCGACGTCAACGTCAACGAGCAGCTGTCGCTGTTCGTGATGGGCGGCTACGGCACCGACGACAATGTCACGCGTAGCTTCTACAAGACCTGGGGCGGCAACTGGGCTGTCTGGGGCGGTGGTACCTTCAAGTTCAACGAGAAGGCCTCCTTCAACCTCCAGGCTCAGTACTTCGAGAACAAGGACGTTTCGGTCATCGCCAACGTCGCTTACCAGCTCGTTCCGGGCCTGACGATCACTCCGGAAGTTGCCTGGAGCTCCTGGCACGACGACAACAAGGTCAAGATCGACGACGGTTTCGCAGGCTTCCTGCGCTTCCAGCGCTCGTTCTAATCAACTTACCGGTTGATTTGAGAAACCCGGCGGGCAACCGCCGGGTTTTTTCGTTGAAGGGTTCAGTGGCCAGATGGGAAGCCTAAGCCTTTTCGCCAGCAAGCTTCTGGCGTGAATAATGTAGGAATCCAGGCAGGGGTATGCCGACGAAGATGGAGCTGCGCGGGCGTCGGTCGTTCAGGTCTACTGAACCGCAGGCTTTGTCATGGCGCTCGCCCGGTTGAGAAATGACGCGATCTGCCGGGGCAGGGCGGCCGTCTCAAGCAAGGGAGCGTGGCCCTGACCTGACACCGTCAGTGTCCTGGCGCCAGGGTGACGGCGGAGCATTTCCTGCACGGTTGCCGGGGAGAGAAGCTTCGAGTTTTCACCCCGGATGACCAGCAGCGGAATCTGAATCAGGGATTCGAACTGCGGCCAGAGTTCAGGCAAGGGCACGCTCAGATCCGCATCCGCGAATGTTTTAAGGAGAGACGGATCGAAGTCGGGAACCATCTTGCCGTCGTTTTCACGGTAGATCGCCTTGACGAAACGCAGCCAATCCTCCCGAACGAGCGCCGAGAAGGCCTGTCCATGGACGGCCTGCTGTATGACGACGGCATCGTCAATATCCTTCGGGTGAGGGGCGCTTTCGAGATATGCGCGGATATGCGCGAGTCCTTCACCTTCGATCACGGGGCCGATATCGTTGAGCACGACCGCTTGCAGTAGCGAGGGGCGCAGCGCCGCCAGAAGGTGGATGACGAGGCCGCCGCGCGACGTTCCGATGAAGGCGGCGTGCTCGATTTCAAGCACCGTGAGCCCGGTCAGTATGTCGGTCGTCTCGGTGGCGACATTGTAGTTGTGCCAGTCGCTGTCATAGGCGGATTGACCCCGTCCGCGATAATCGAAAGCAATCACCTTGCGCCGGGGACGGGCCTTGCGCGACAGATAAAGGGCAAGTTCGTGGAAATCGCGGGCGTTGCGTGTAAACCCTGCAAGGCAGACGACCGGAGCGATGTCATCGATTGTATCGCCATAGATGCGCGCGTGGAGACGCAACCCGTCAGTAGCGGTGTAGTAGAAGTCCGAGAAATCAGGCTTTCCGGCCATTCGGGCCTCTCGCATGAGGAATAGACAGTTCGGTCGCCGGCGACTGAAGGTGAGAACTCAGCGGCCGTTCACCAGATCGCCAATAATGTCGAACTTGCCCGAAAGGCGCATCTTGTAGACCTGATAGTTTTCCATCACACGCTGGATATAGCTGCGTGTCTCGGCAAAGGGCAGCCGCTCGATCCAGTCCACCACCGCATCGACATTCTTGCCGCGTGGATCGCCGTAACGGTTCACCCATTCCTGCGCCCGTCGCGGTCCGGCATTGTAGCCCGCGAAGGTCAGTACATATGAGCCATTGAAACGACTGAGTTGCTCGCCAAGGAAAGTGGCGCCGAGCGCGGCGTTGTAGCCCGCATCCGTCGTCAGGCGAGCCGGTGAAAACGGCATGCCCGCCCTCCTGGCGGCTTCCTTTGCCGTGCCTGGCAGCAGTTGCAGCAGACCGCGCGCGCCTGCCCCGGACACCGCGCCTACATTGAATTCGCTTTCCTGCCTGGCCACCGCGTAGGCCAGCGCCTTGCCGGACCCTGAAATATTGGCGGTTGCGGGAATGACGCCGATGGGGTGCGACAGGGCGCCGATGTCGATGCCCCGCCCGGCGGCGATCTTGCCGACCCTCAGTGCCAGGAAATGGTTGTCACGCTTTTCGGCCATCACGGCCAGTAGGGCGAGTTCGCCCGGGCTGGTCAGTTGCCCGGCGAGGTCGCGATAGAGCGTATCGGCCAGCGTGGATGCATTCGCCTCCTCCAGCCGCTTGATGGCGCGCACGGCTTCGCGCTGGTTGAAATTGCTGCGGTCCGCCACGCTCGGAACCGGGTAGGCGATCTTCAGCGCCTTGCGACCTATGCGCTCGGCGGCAAGCTGGCCATAGAAGGTGGTTCCGAAGTCCGCCGCACGCGCAAAATAGGCTTTTGCGTCTCCGGGGCCGCCGGCCTCGGCGGCGCGGCCAAGCCAGTAATAGGCACGCGAGCGCGAGATTGCGCCTTCCGCAAGATCGGCAATGCGCGCAAAGTGCTTGGCTGCCCTGTTAGCGTCATCGAGGCCGCGCAGCGCATACCAGCCGGCATGGAATTCCGCGTCGGCCGCATTGGCCGGACTTTCGGCTGCATGGGCGGCAACGATGCGATAGGCCGTCTTCATATCGCCCTTGTCGACCAGTTCGCGCGACAGCACGCGTCTTTCGAGCCACCATGCGTCCGGGTCGATCAGCAATGCTTTTTCTTTGGGCGCGCGCAGCATGACTGCCGCCGCCTGCACGATATTGTCGTTGCGGCGCAGATACCTGGCCTGTGCAAAGAAATAGCCGGTCGAGCGTTGGCTGGCCGGCACCGAGTCCAAAAGCTTTCCGGCGGCCGGGTCGCCACGGATTACGGCGCTCCATGCATTGGCGAGCGCTTCCGCTCCCGCCAGCTTCGCCACCCTCTGGGCGGAATTGATGCGATCGGCGTAGAGCATGCGCTCCATGCGGAAGCGATGATCCGCGACCGGTATCAGATCGCCGAATTCCCTGATGATGGTGGTTTCATCCCTGGCCTCCATCTTCCATGTACGCCAGATCGGCGACAGCGCGGCACGCGCGGCTCGGCTGTTGCCGAGCGCCATCTGCGCCCGTGCGAGCAAGATGCCGCCCTCTATGGTCTGCGGCTGCGTATTGCCGAAGGCGCGCACCACGGTCTGCGCGGCGGGATTTTCGCGGAACAGGGCTTTTTCGCTGTTGCGCCTCAGTACGGCCATTGCGGGCCAGCCGGGAAGGGCTTGTGCCGCCGCGGCGATCTCGCCGCTTGGCACCTGATCCCCGCCGCGCAGCGCAATCGCCCAGGCAAGAATGTGGCGGTCGAGCGAATCCGCAGGCAAGCCGTCGCGGATGGTGCGGGCGCGGCCGATGTCCTTGGCGGCAAGCGCATCGAGGCCGCTCTTGAGCGTCGAGATGTTCCTGTCGGCAGGCGTTCCTACGTCGGGAAGACCGGCTGGGCGTGCGGTCGGGATTGCAGCGGTCAACTGGGAGTCGACCGTCGCGCCGATGGCGGTGGCCGGCATCAGGGTGATGATCGCGCCAAGAAGCGCGAGGCGATATTGCCTGTTGGCACGCATGCTCTTCGAAATCCCGGATACGGTCACGATACACTCTTGGATGGATTGCCGTAACCCTAATCCTTGCCGGTGAAGGGGAGGTTAACGAATCGTTATCGCAGTTGGTCCAATTGAAATTGTTCGACCGGCCGCGATCTTTGCGATCGGGCATCTCAAGACTATGGTGCGCCGTCGCGTTTTCGGATAGTAAAGCCGCGACATCAGAAAGGGCTGCCAGACCGCAAGGCTGCAGAAAAGTTGCATCAATGTTCAGAGGCTCGATGACCGCGCTCGTTACGCCGTTCCAGCAGGGTGGCGGTTTCGACGAAAAATGCTTCCGGGCCTTTGTCGAGTGGCAGATAGAAGAGGGCACCAAGGGGCTTGTGCCTGTGGGAACGACGGGTGAATCGCCCACGCTTTCGCATGAAGAGCACCGCCAGGTGGTGGAAGCCTGCGTTGATGTGGCCAGGGGCAGGGTGCCTGTCATTGCCGGTGCCGGTTCCAACAATACGGCCGAAGCGGTAGGGTTGGTCAGGCATGCCGAAAAGGTGGGCGCGGATGCCGTTCTGGTCGTCACGCCATATTACAACAAGCCGACCCAGCGCGGACTCTACGAGCACTTCGCGACCGTCGCCCGTGCGACCAGCCTGCCGATCATCATCTACAACATCCCGCCACGTTCGGTGATCGACATGATGCCCGAAACGATGGGCCGCCTGGCGCACGACTTCAAGAATATCGTCGGCGTGAAGGATGCCACCGGCAAGGTGGAACGCGTCTCGGAACAGCGGATGACCTGCGGCAAGGATTTCGTCCAGCTTTCCGGCGAGGATGCGTCCGCTCTTGGCTTCAATGCGCATGGCGGCGTGGGCTGCATTTCGGTGAGTTCCAACGTTGCGCCCCGGCTTTGCGCCCAGTTCCAGGAAGCAACCCTGGACGGCGACAAGGAGCGCGCGCTGGAACTGCAGGACAGGCTGATGCCCCTGCACAAGGCGATCTTCCTCGAGCCGGGCGTTTCCGGCGCAAAATATGCGCTGTCGAAGCTGGGCAAGGTGGAAAACCTGGTGCGTTCGCCGCTGATGACAGTGGAGCAATCGACCGCTGAGCGGATCGATGCGGCGATGAAGCACGCCGGACTGATCAACTGACGCGGGCCTGCCGCGCTGCAAATCTATGAGCCAGAAGAAAGCCGATCCCAACAACAAGGTTGCCGCGGAAAATCGCAAGGCGCGATTTTCCTATGAGGTCATCGACACGATCGAGGCCGGTCTGGTGCTGACCGGCACCGAGGTCAAGTCGCTGCGCCAGGGGCAGGCGAATATCCAGGAATCCTACGCCTCTGCAGAGGGTGGCGAGATTTGGCTGATCAACTCCTACGTGCCTGAATATCTTCAGGGCAATCGCTTCAACCATGAGCCGCGCCGCCGCCGCAAGCTGCTGCTCAACAAGCGCGAAATGGCGAGGCTGGCGCAGGCTGTCGAGCGCGAAGGCATGACCATGGTGCCGTTGAAGATCTACTTCAACGAAAAGGGTCGCGCCAAGCTGCTGCTGGCGATCGCACGCGGCAAGAAGCTGCACGACAAGCGCCAGACCGAAAAGGAACGCGACTGGAACCGCGAGAAGGGGCGCCTGCTCAAGGAGCGGGGATAAGCGGCTTTTTTCTCACTGGGGGCAGGCCTGAGGACACGGCGGCTTCGTGTCTGATCGAGGCGATTATTCGCTTCGAGCGTCCAGTTCCGCGCGTATCTGCCTGAAAACGTCGACGAACATCTCCGTGGTCAGGCGGCCGGTATTGGTGTTGTAGCGCGAGCAGTGATAGCTCGAGAAAACCGTGATCTTGCCGATCTTCTGGCATCCGCCATGGCTGAACGGGTGTGAGGCAACGCGCCCGCCCAATGCGCGCACCGTCGATTGATGGGCGATGGTGCCGAGCGTCAGGATCGCCTCCAGATTTTTGAAGCGTTCGATGTTGCGGTGCAGGAAGCGCCGGCAGGTGTTGATTTCGGCCCCGATCGGTTTGTTTTCAGGCGGTACGCATTTCACCGCATTGGTGATGGCCGTCGAGATCAGCTCCAGGCTGTCGTCGGGCCGCGCCTCGAATTTCCCGCGGGCGAGGCCGAAACGAATAAGCGTGTCATAGAGCAGGTCGCCGGCATAGTCGCCGGTGAACGGTCTTCCGGTGCGGTTGGCGCCACGCAGGCCGGGCGCCAGGCCGATGATGAGAAGCCGCACGCCGTCCTGTCCCTCCGGAGGGAGGAAGGTGGGCACGGGCGCGTTGAACCACGCCGGTTCGCGCTCGCGCCAGACAGCGAGGAAATCATGAAGGCGCGGGCACAGCGGGCAGTCGCGCGGCGGTTCGACCGTTGCGGGAATCGTCATCTCGACTGGACGTATCAGAAGTCGTCGCCATCCGCATCAGGGTTTGCGGCCTCGACCTTGCGTATCGGCCGCTCCGACGGGTCGCGGCCGATCTCGGCCTTCAGCGTCATCAGGTCGATGAAGTGGTCGGCCTGCCTTCTCAGGTCGTCCGAGATCATCGGGGGTTGCGAGGCCATGGTGGAAACCACGCTCACCTTCTTGCCGCGCCGCTGAAGCGCCTCGACCAATGTGCGAAAATCGCCGTCGCCCGAGAAGATGACATAGTGATCGATGACGTCAGCCAGTTCCAGAGCGTCAACCGTCAGCTCGATGTCCATATTGCCCTTGATCTTGCGGCGTCCGGTCGAATCCGTGAACTCCTTGGCCGGCTTGGTCACTACCTTGAAGCCGTTATAGTCCAGCCAATCTATCAATGGGCGGATGGAGGAATATTCCTGATCCTCGACAAGGGCCGTGTAATAGTAGGCGCGCAGCAGATAGCCGCGCTTCTGAAAACTCGCCAACAACTTGCGATAGTCGATGTCGAAGCCAAGCGAGCGCGATGTGGCATAGAGATTTGCCCCATCTATAAAGAGAGCAATCTTTTCACGAGGGTCAAACATGTGAAATATCCTTTGGGGGCAATAGGCAATTCCTTCAAAAACGCACACGTCGTTTAGGGGTTGCCTGTAAAAAGTGATTTTCGCGACTTTATTATGTTCGAAATTATCGCTGACGCGGTTCCATTCCAAGGATTTTATGACACTCTGAAATAAATTGTTACAATTCGGGTGGCACGGGCGCCTGCGGGGCGTTCTCGAATGGCTGGCTGCGTGCGATAGCAAGCTTTATGCTTGTTTTTCGAGGTCATTCAGGTTATGACCCGCGCTGTTTTCCACTACATCCGTGCATGAAAGGGGCAGTCATGGCCCGCGTAACCGTTGAAGATTGCATCGACAAGGTCGACAACCGCTTTGAGCTGGTGCTTCTGGCAGGTCATCGCGCCCGGCAGATTTCCCAGGGCGCGGCCATCACCGTTCCGCGTGACAACGACAAGAATCCGGTCGTGGCGCTGCGTGAGATCGCCGATGAGACCCTGTCGCCGGGCGATCTCAAGGAAGATCTGATCCATTCGCTGCAGAAGCATGTCGAGGTGGACGAACCCGAAGCCGAAGGTCATGCGCTTGCCGACCAGACCGAGGTTGCCGTGGCTGCTGCCGAGGACGACCGCGAAGAAGAGAACATCACTTTCGACCGCATGAGCGAGGAAGACCTGCTCGCCGGCATCGAAGGTCTCGTTGCGCCGGAAAAAAGCGACGATTTCTGATCCGTTGCGATGAAGCCGGCACTTCCGTGCCGGTCGTTTCGTGGTTATTTATGACATGCGCCGGATTGTTCGATCCGGCGCATGATTCATATTTATTATGTGTGTGAGATCTGGCCCATGATGCGTCAATATGAGCTTGTCGAGCGCGTGCAGCGCTACAAGCCCGACGTCAATGAGGCGCTTCTCAACAAAGCCTATGTTTACGCCATGCAGAAGCATGGCCATCAGAAGCGCGCTTCAGGCGATCCGTATTTTTCGCATCCGCTCGAAGTGGCCGCGATCCTCACCGACATGCACATGGACGAGGCCACCATCGCGGTGGCGCTGCTGCATGACACCATCGAGGACACATCCGCCACCCGTCAGGAAATCGACGAACTCTTCGGTCCCGATCTCGGCAAGCTGGTGGAGGGGCTGACGAAGCTCAAGAAGCTCGACCTGGTTTCCAAGAAGGCGGAGCAGGCGGAGAACCTGCGCAAGCTGCTGCTGGCGATCTCGGAAGACGTGCGGGTTCTGCTCGTCAAGCTGGCCGACCGGCTGCACAATATGCGCACCCTCAACCATATGCGCGAGGACAAGCGCCTGCGTATCGCCGAGGAAACCATGGATATCTATGCGCCGTTGGCCGGCCGCATGGGTATGCAGGGCATGCGCGAGGAACTGGAGGAGCTTGCGTTTCAGTATATAAATCCCGAAGCCTACCGCACTGTGACCGAACGGCTGGCCGAGGTTTCCGAACGCAACAAGGGTGTGATCGCCGAAATCGAAAACTCGCTTTCGGAACTGTTCACGAAATATTCGATCAAGGCGACCGTCACGAGCCGTCAGAAGAAGCCATGGTCCGTCTTCCGCAAGATGGAAGCCAAGGCGTTGTCCTTCGAGCAGCTTTCCGACATTTTCGGCTTTCGCGTCATCGTCGATACGGTCGAGCAGTGCTATCTGGCGCTGGGCGCCATCCATACGACATGGTCGATGGTGCCGGGGCGCTTCAAGGACTATATCTCCACCCCCAAGCAGAACGATTATCGCTCTATCCACACCACCATCGTCGGCCCGTCGCGCCAGCGCATCGAATTGCAGATACGCACCCGTGAGATGAACAAGGTCGCCGAATATGGCGTTGCCGCGCATGCGCTCTACAAGGATACGGGCGGCAAGGTCAGCGCCAGCCACAGCATCTCGAAGGAAACCAATGCCTATGCCTGGCTGCGGCGCACCATCGAGCAGCTTGCCGAGGGCGACAATCCGGAAGATTTCCTGGAAAACACCAAGCTGGAACTGTTCCAGGATCAGGTGTTCTGCTTCACGCCCAAGGGCATGCTGATCGCCCTGCCGCGCAAGGCGACGCCCATCGACTTTGCCTATGCGGTGCATACCGATGTCGGCGACACCTGCGTCGGCGCCAAGATCAACGGCCGCATCATGCCGCTGATGACGGAGTTGAAGAACGGCGACGAGGTAGAGATCATCCGCTCCAAGGCGCAGGTTCCGCCCGCCGCGTGGGAATCCATCGTCGTCACCGGCAAGGCGCGCTCCGCCATCCGCCGTGCGACCAAGAATGCGATCCGCAAGCAATATTCCGGCCTTGGCGTGCGCATTCTCGAGCGCGCTTTCGAGCGTGCCGACAAGACCTTCTCCAAGGATGTTCTGAAGCCGGTATTGCACCGGCTGGCGCGCAAGGACATCGAGGACGTCCTGGCCTCCGTCGGCCGCGGCGAACTTTCCTCCACGGATGTGATGAAGGCCGTCTACCCTGACTTCAAGGACGAGCGCGTCACGCAGGCGCCGAAGCAGCGCGAGGAAGGGTGGTCGAAAATCCGCAACGCCGCCGGCATGTTGTTCCAGATTCCGGGGCGAGGCTCTCCACGCAAGGGAAGCCGCGCGGCGACGGGCGGTGCAGTGCCCATCCGCGGCGTGCGTGGCGACCTGCCGGTGCGCTTTGCGCCCGAGGGCGCGGTGCCGGGCGACCGTATCGTCGGCATCATGCAGCCGGGCTCGGGCATCACCATCTATCCGATCCAGTCGCCCTCGCTGACGGCCTTCGACGACCAGCCGGAGCGCTGGGTCGACGTGCGCTGGGACATCGACGAGGAAACCAAGGAGCGTTTCCCCGCCCGCATCTCGGTCATTGCGATCAACGCGCCGGGCTCGTTGGCCGAGATCGCGCAGGTGATCGCCGAGAACGACGCCAATATCCATACATTGTCGATGGTGCGCACCGCGCCCGACTTCACCGAAATGCTGATCGATCTCGAGGTCTGGGATCTGAAGCATCTGAACCGGCTGCTCTCGCAGCTCAAGGAAAACTCGAGCGTCAGCGATGCCAAGCGCGTCAACGGCTGACCATATGACTGCGGGAGCATCATGAATACCGAACAGGTTCTGGACATTTTTCGCGAAGCGGGTGCGGTCCTCGAAGGCCACTTCATCCTCACCTCGGGGCTGCGCAGTCCCGTCTTCCTGCAGAAGGCGCGGGTCTTCATGCATGCCGACAAGACGGAGAAGCTGTGCCGCGCGCTGGCGGAAAAAATCCGTGCCGAAGTGCCGGGCAAGATCGACTATGTCGTGGGGCCTGCCATCGGCGGGCTGATCCCGGCCTATGAAACCTCGCGCCATCTCGGCGTGCCGGCAATCTGGGTTGAGCGGGAAGGGGGCGTCTTCCGCCTGCGCCGCTTCGAAATCCCGAAGGGTGCGCGCGTCGTCATCGTGGAGGATATCGTCACCACGGGCCTGTCGATCCGCGAGACGATAGAATGCCTGCGCGAGCTGGGCGCCGAAGTCGTAGCGGCCGCCTGCATCATCGACCGTTCGGCTGGCAAGAGCGATGTCGGTGTGCCGCTGGTCGCGCTCGCCGAATATGAGGTCCCGGCCTATCCGGCCGATGCGCTGCCACCGGAACTGGCAGCCATTCCGGCGGTCAAGCCGGGTAGCCGTAACATCTGAGGGGCAGGGCCGTGATCATCGGCATCGGAAGCGATCTCATCGATATCAGGCGCATCGAAAAGTCCCTGGAGCGCTATGGCGAGCGCTTCAAGGTCCGCGTCTTCACCGGGATCGAGCAGGCGAAGTCCGAACGGCGCAAGGAGCGCGCGGCCTCCTATGCCAAGCGTTTCGCGGCGAAGGAGGCTTGCTCCAAGGCGCTCGGCACGGGCATGTCGCACGGTGTTTTCTGGCGCGACATGGGCGTGGTCAACCTGCCCGGCGGCAAGCCCACCATGCAGTTGACGGGTGGGGCGGCGGCACAACTCGAAAAAATGCTTCCGCCGGGGCATCGCGGCGTCATCCACCTGACGATCACCGATGATTTCCCGCTGGCCCAGGCCTTTGTCATAATAGAAGCCTTGCCTGTCGAAGAACCGCCATTTTCCTGAGGCTCGTGAGATGCGCGCATTGCTCCTTGCGCACCAAGCCCTTATACCCAGACGCAATCCACAATTGAGGATGAGATGAGCGTGGCTGATAAACCTGAGAAAAAATCCGGCGGGCTTGGCGAGACGGTCAGCGTCATCATCCAGGCGCTTTTGCTTGCGCTGGTCATTCGCACCTTTCTCTTTCAGCCGTTTTCCATTCCTTCGGGGTCGATGCGCCCGACCCTGCTTGAGGGCGACTACCTTTTCGTGACGAAATGGGCCTATGGCTATTCGCGCTATTCGCTGCCGTTTTCGCCGAATCTCTTTTCCGGCCGCATCTGGGGCAGCGAGCCCGAGCGCGGCGATGTCGTGGTCTTCAAGTTCCCGCCCAACCCGTCGCTGGATTACATCAAGCGTGTGGTCGGCCTGCCGGGCGACCGTATTCAGATGCGCGACGGCCAGCTCTTCATCAACGATGTCGCCGTTCCGCGCGTGAAGGTCGGCCAGATCGAC
>Ga0182738_1007018_pt1 | contig 11536 bp, 8 predicted proteins | sample eDN5th30CBELigMG_FD_128876 | JGI IMG/M metagenome (GOLD analysis project Ga0182738, IMG submission 128876) | Enriched Miracle-Growth compost microbial communities from Emeryville, California, USA - eDNA 5th pass 30_C BE-Lig MG (version 2)... ...
CAATTCTACAATTGTTGTGTTGAATGCAATCTTCCATTCTCCTCTGTTGAAGACATTGATTTGGTCTTTGACTATTTCCTCAGAACTACCAAAACTAAACAGACCAATCAGTCTTCTCAGCCTGTCATCCAATATTCTCGTTTCCTCGATCTCTTATTTAACGAGAACTTGATTGAAAATCAGCCATTGGGAGGAGGTGATGTCACAACTGCAAGTTTCATCAAAGGAGGAGATTCTCGATCTCAAATTTTGGAAAAAGAAAATGAACTCCAAGCTGCTTATCAAAGAATCGAAGAGCTTGAAAATAAACTCCAAGAATACAACTTCAATAACAAGGGACATCCCTCTGTATTGCAAGATTTATCGCCAGCCCTTTCCAACAAAGAAAATATGCAGGCTAATAGTCAGAACAATAGTTTCTACAGCAGTAAACGTCCTAATAAACCTAATGTCAGCACAATGGAAAGAACGCTGAAAATGAAGGTGGAGGATTTGGAGTATGAGAATGCTAAATTGAGAAAAGCATTAGATGAAGAGAAATCTACAAGACTCTATGAGAATGAGTCTCAGAAACAAATGTTCCAAACAATTTTGGATCAGACAAATCAATCAAGAGAAGATGGAGAAAATAGACAGCCTATGAGAAATCTTGAAAATAAGCTTAATAATATTGAACAAGGATATGTCTTGAAAGAAATGGAGCTCAAGAGCGAAATTGAAAGAATAAATAAAACAAAGGCTTCAGAAATACAAGTCTTGAAGAAAAAATTCGAACTGGAAAAGCAAAGCTTCCAAAATCTCCTTCAAAGTAAAGATAAGGAAATTAATAGCTACAGACAAGAACTCGAAGGTGTTCTTGGTGAAATGGATAGTCTTCGTAAAAAAAGTACTAGAAGATTTTAACCCTGTGAGAAAATATTTTTGTATAGAATAAGTAAATAAGCTGTATTTGTCGTTTATCATCATAATTTCCTCACCATGAAAATTTTTTTTCTTTGAATACAAAATGAATTGAATTTTCACATTTTCACATGACATTGATTACATCTTTATGACAAAAATTACCCAAACAAAAAACATTGTACGGGAGGTATCATACGATGTAATTCTTACACTTCACAGCCAATACAATTTACAAGAAAGACTCGTAGATAGGAAGGAAGCCTTTGAGGGTTTTAGATGCGCAATTCTTAAAGCAATCCTTTTCTTTATTGGTGAATTTGGCATCAGTGAAATTTATGCACTTTTTCTCACAAGCATGGATTGTCTCTTTATAGAATCTTCTTTCTTTCTCCTCTCGGAGCTGTTGTGTATGAAATTGCTCGAATTTGTCTTTAAAAATATTCATTTTGTATTTGTTTAATTTTTATTTAATTCAAATAGATATTATCTGGTCCTGTGTGTTGTGATAATTTCTTTTAGATCAAGTTTTTCCTTTTAACTTCATACTTCAAATAAATAAAAATATGCCTTCTCTTCTCAGAGACTTACATCATAAGGTAATAACACAAATATAAACAATGATATTTCATAAAAACTAAATCTAAACTACTTAATCATCATATTCGACTTCTAACTTCTTTTGGCCGAATCTTTTCTTGCTTCCGCTACCTAAATCTTTATTTGACTTCTTTCCGAATTGCTTCTTTTGATTTCCGTGTTGTTGAGCTTTTTGTTGGTACTTTAATTGATTTTGAATGACCTTTTCTTTACTAAACATCTTCTTCTTTTCAGCTTGCTTCTTTGGCTTCTCTTGTTCAAGTTCAGCAAATTGAACCTTCTTTATTTTCTTGCCTTGCTTTTCTGCCGTATTCTTTTTGTCACCCTTCTTTTGATTCTTTTGGCCTTGGTGTTGTTGTTGCTTTTCTTTATTTTGCTCTTGTTGTTGTTGTTGATTTTCATGATTTCCAGCTTGAGCATTAGGTTGTGAAAGAGGATTGGTGATTTGGTCAGCAAAATGAGCATCTAAGGTGATGATTCTTTGATAAGAATAAAGGCTGTAAAGAGGCTTCAAATCTTCTTCCATAGTCTTGGTTTCAGCAATGCTTTCAATATTGGCAAGAATTTCATCTATTTCCCATGTGCAGATAGTTCCATCTGTGGAGCAAGAAATGAGGTAATTCTTCTCTCCAATGACAATATGCTTGATTCTCTTGACTCTGGGAGTGTGAGCCTTGAATGTAAGGTAGTGAGATGGTTGTTCAACATCAAAAGCATTATTCCAGAAATACAAATTGCCTTCATCGCCTGTGAATAAAAGAGTTAAGCTTTCTTATTTAAAGCAAAGGAGAGTTACCAGCAACGATAATGATATTTCCGAGGACAAGGAAATCATTGATTCCTTTAGGATGCACAAATTCCTTGATACTTTTATTGTTTTCTTGACTCACAAGATGAATAATCTTATCACTCATAATCAAAAGATTTTCTTCTGGTGCCCATTTCACTTTATAAGTATCTATTTTAAACGTCAAAAACCCTGAAATCCATCACAAATATTTACTGAAAGGCATAGTTTTTCTAAAGATTTTTCCTCCGTTGATCATATTCCAAAGAATAATTTTTCTGTCCTTGCCGACTGAAGCCAAAATCTTGCCAGTTTCATGCAAAGCCATATCGTGAACAGAGTCCTTGTGGCCCTTGAGTCTGAACAAAAGAGACCATTCTTTAGCTTTCCAGATGATGATCATAGAATCTTCAGCACCACTGATCACAAAATTCTTGTAAGATCTAAGGCAAGTGATTGTTCCTAAAGAAAAATTAACAGCTATTCTATTCATTTGTTTACCTTCGTGGCCGATTAATTGACCCTTTTCTCTTCTTTGTTTCAAGTCATAAAGTCTGATAATTTCATCAAAACCACCAGTAATAAGGAATCTTCCACTTGTAGTCACACATTTCACTGATCCCTTTGGTCATGTTTAGAAGTAAGGAAGGGTTGGGAAGGGTACTTGATTGGGAGAATAAGCATAGACATTTTCCATGGAAGTGATTGTTCCAGTAAAACCTAAAATGGAACCATTTTGAGTTCCGGCATGGACGTAGATTTGTTCAGGCGAGATATCCATTTCGCTTAATTAAAATTTTATTTCTGCAGAAAATTACAGAACGTACGTCTCATATCTGTTTATCCTCGATGTGAAATAGTTTATCTTCAAAATTGAGGAAAAACAATTTTTTGGGAAAGAAGGATTTTTGAATGAGAATTCTTATTGAAGAAAAATCAATGAATTTTTTTTTGTCAAAAAAAAAAGATCCACTCAGATATGGAGAGAATTACCCACAGAAATATCCTGACAACCTTCTCAATGCAAAAGAATTTTTTCCCCTTCAAAAAATTTCCACAACAACTAATGTAAAAATTACTTGAAAGATTATAATTACAATACGAATCACTTTCGTGTTAATTAATCAAAATAATATTATTCTTTTTCAAAAATCCCCATAATTTTTCAAGAAAAAAAACTCTCATCTTGAAAAAATTAACAAGAGACCCTCATTCTGCTCCATAAACACCAGGGATCCTTCAAAGATTTGTTATTGTATCTAAAAAATATTTTTTGAAGTGGAATGCAAGGGAGAAAGCTAAGGCTTTGATTTTAGAATTAATTCAAATTAATTTTAGAAGTCTTATATTATGCTTAAGAACGCCAGATACGTCAATTCCCTCTACAACGTCTCTAAGGCCAACTTCGGTGTCAATGAAAAGGCCATTAAGCTCAGAATGAAGTCAGTCGGTAATATCCAAAAGATTACCAAGGCCATGAAGATGGTTGCTGCCTCTAAAATGAGAATGGATCTTGCTAGACTTGATGCTGGTAAAGCCTTCGGTTTGTCTACCGTCCAAAACATCTTTGCCAACGAAAGCTATCTCCAAAAGAAAAACTTGAGCTTCACTGCTAAAAAGAGTCTCGTCGTCCCCATTACCTCTGATAAAGGTCTTTGCGGTGGTGTCAACTCTACTATCGTTAGAGAAGTCAAATCTTTCGTCCAACCCAACAGATCTGCTTACAGACTCTTCACTATTGGTGAAAAGGGTACTTCTGCTCTCCTCAGACCTTTCCCCGATATTTTGCACACTGCCGTCAGTGAAGTCCTTTACCCCATGAACTTCACCGTTGCCTCTGCTTTGTCCCACTTGATCGGAACTGCCGCTGAAGAAGAAGCTTGCGATAATATCATCCTCGTCTATAACGAATTCAAGTCCGTCATTGCCTCCGTCGTCAAAAGAAACGAAATTCTCAGCAGAAAGAACTTCTTACAACAATTCAAGTACATCGTTAGACACGACACCGAAGAACCCGATAAGGACTTCTCCAAGCATTACTACTATGAGTTATATGTTGCTACTCAAGTTTACCACGCCCTCCTCCAAAACGCTGCTTCTGAACAAACTGCTAGAATGAACGCCATGGAAAACGCCTCTAAGAACGCCGGAGAAATGTTGGGCAAGTTGAGCTTGACTTACAATAAAGCCAGACAAGCAAGAATTACTATGGAACTGGTCGAAATTATTTCCGGTGCCAACGCTCTTTAAAGAACGTGCTAGTTATATTTGCTTTAGTCTTGCGAGAAGAATTAGAGAAATTTATCGTATGCAGACTGAATATACAAAATATTGTCCTGGAATAGTTCAAACATAGAGATAGATATCAAAAAATTTTAATAAAAAAGATTCCTCCCCTTTCACTTCTAGAACCAATTTCTTTAATAATAACCTTATTAGACAAGATCTTGCTGGAAAATTTTTCAAAGGATTTGGGAAGGTTTGAAAAAAAAAAATCATTTTGTGTCCGAATACAGATCAGACTAAAATACTTTCTCAAAAAGATATTTTCAAATTTAAATCTAAAGAAATAATTTTGTTGCTGAGCCGAATTTAAATCTTCTCTTATCTCAGTTAATCCTTTTTTTTTTAAGAAAAAAATATTCTACAAAACTTCCTTTTTAGTGTTTTTTTTTCAATGAGTCGGATACTGATTGATACTTATTATTATTTACATCAAACTTATTCAAACAAAACAAAATTTTCTCTTCTGCTTCTTCTCAAATTCTCCATTCTATTTATTCAACACTTTTTTGAGTTCCGCTGTACGTTCACCAATTTCTTTATCAGAGATGGCAGCATCTTTCCAATTGATTTTATTTCTACATTCAAGGACGTCACAGACAGCCTCACGACCCAAATCTCTTGGGAAATTCTTGAGTTGTTTCTGATCAACAATAATCAAATATCTCGCAGCCCACGTTTCTTTACTTCTCAACGAAGCAGGGTTTATCACTTCAAGATATACAAAATATTCATTCTCATAAATCATATCCTTTGCCTTCTCTTCTGGTCTCAGAACATATGTATTATATCCATATCTCTTTATTCTTTTATCAAGATTCTTCAATACCTCATCAAAATCTTGCTTTCTAAAAGGAAAAACATTCAGCACCATATGTGCAATATTCTGAGTCACTCTTAAATGCTTCTCATAGAATATTACCAACTCATTATATTTCTCCTCATATCTCTCTGCAATTCTCATCTTCAACATCTCCATCTCATCCCTAGCTTTCAATGGCAATCCTAGGGTGTTTGGATGGTGATCAATTGGAATCAAAAGAACATGATGTCTGCTAATTGGACCTTTGTCAAGAGCAATGTAAAATTCTTCGCCCACATAAACAATAAGCTCTTTAGAAACATTGGGGTTATCCAAACAGAACCAACATTCAGCATTTTGTTGAGATAATTTCCCACCTTCAACGACTCCTTTATTCGCTTTATTAAAGTTAATTCTCTTGCCATGGAGTGAGTATTTTCCACTCTCCTTCAGTGCTGTCTCTGTTGTCTTCAAATTTTTAAATAAAACAAAACCACAGCCTTTATGCTTTCCTGTCTCTGCTTCAAACAACAATTGGTAATCTTGGATCTGTCCCCAACGGGCCAAGAACTCATAAATATCAGAATCGTTAGTTTTTCTATCAAAGCCTTGGAAATATAACGCAATATTCTCTGTCAAAGGAGCAGACTCTTCTGCCATATCAGTCTTCTCAGATCTCTTTTGAATTTCTAATCTGGTACTATCTTTACCCTTGGAAGCAAGTAAACCAGATTGCTGAAGATTTTCAGGAGTATAAGGATTCGCTGTAGTATCAGAGGGCTTCACAGCCAACTCTTCTTGAGTCATTTCTTCAATTCCTTTAAGCTGAAGGGCATAAATGTATTGCTGTTTTGTCTGGGTATTGCTGTCTTTGGGAACTTTAGCGATACCAATAAGTCTGGTGATAAATGTTTTGCCGTCATTTGAATAAGCAGGGCGTTTATAAAAGAAGTTTTCGAGGCCAACGATGTGGTATCTTGGCTTTAAAGTATTAACAAGGTTGGTCACGTCGAAGGATTGATTTTTGATTTGATAAGAGAGCTTCTCTGGGAGATTAGAATCAAATCCTTGAGGCCATTCGCTTGTCAGCAAGATATCTATTCCTTTGCTGGATAAAGTGTCCTGATTGTTGATTATATTGTCCAGATCTTCTGCATCGTAATATCCAGCGTTGAACTTTTTAGCTTGGCTTTGATAAGGATTTGAAGAATCTTTTATTTTCCCAGATAAATACGCAACAGAAATGCCCTGGATATTCTTAATGCCAGACTTGCCCAAAAATGTGAGGTTAGGGACAACTTCGATGCCATTGGGGTGTAATGTGTGGAGGATTGGTGAAAATTCGCTGGTATCAACAAAGTAGATTGGCAATGGAATTTTTTTGTTGTCGAGGTTGAATTGATTGGGATTGAAGTTTACAGAAAGAGTTTTTCCAACACAAAGGCAAAAGTCAAAGCTTTGTTTTTGAGAGAGTTGTTCGATTTTGGAGAGAAGAAAATCAAAGTTTCCTTCAACATCACCTGTAATTAATACCTTTTTCATGATGACACTTTTTTACAAAATAAATTTAGATTTTTGCTTTTCTCAATGATATTTATTCAAATAGAAATGAGAAAAGATATGACGAGATGAGAGGGTAAGAAAGGGCAACAAAATTTTTTTGATGATATTTCTTTGAAATGGCCTTGATGGTGGTGGATTGAGAAAAAAATCTAGTCGGTTGATCCCTTCTGGTTTATTGATTGATAATTTAGTGAACAAAGACTTCTCATAAAAAAAAAATGAAGAAAATCTTTTCAATTGCTGTTTTGTCATTTAACGAAAAGGTTGTTGAATTTTGCTCATCATTCCAAAAAGAAAAAGAAGGAGGGTCGAATGGGATTCTTCAAGGTTTTGATTCTAGAAATTGATTCAAAGTTAAACAAGATTGTTTGGAATACCAAAAATTGTATTTTTTTTCGAGAGCAAGGAAAAATTATATTGAAAATCTTTTGTCAAGATTTGCTTGCTTACAAAAATTTTCTTTTTTATTGAATCGGTCTCGATGTTGGAGATCATTGACTTGAAAATTTTGAAACCTTTTCTGTGCTACTTTTTGCGATAATTTTTTTTTGCTCATATCTGTTGAAAGACAATGTCTGAAAAAATTATATGTATGCAATTCCGAGAGAAACCAAAAGGAAATTTGATATTTAAAAGGTGCAAAGAAATTCGAGATTTGAAAGTGACAAGGGAGGCCTTGAAAAATTGATGCTGTAGAAATCGAACTTAGATTTTTAGCTATGAAAAGAAAGGAGCAAATTTCTTCTGAAAAAGAAAATTAAAATATTTTGATGTTTTGTCTGTCGATAAATCCACAAAAATAATTAAAAGAATTTGATTTGATTCGGAATTTATTTTGAAAATAGAAAAGAAGAATTTTAATTTGAAAATTTCTTTTAATTTTTTGAATAATGTTTAAATCCTTGCTTTGATTTAATCCTTCACAGATTTTTTCAATTTCATTTCGGAAAATATTTAAACACTCTAAACACTGTTTTCAAACTTTGAACTCTTGTTACTCTTGTTCAATCATTAGATTGTCGTTTCTCATTATTGTTAAAAGGTGCATAATTCTCATTTTACTCTTTAACCCCTTTTACACTTTTTCACACTCTTTGTGATGAATCAATGAAAAATAATTTATAAAACTGTGATTGATTAAATCCCTTTGATTCCCTTTGCTTATCCAATTTTGAATTTTTAATTAATTATTGTAAAGAATGGATCCCTCATTTTTCAATCTAAAATTGCGAGGAAAAGAAAATGAGAGAGTAACTCATCAGGATCCCTCTAAATGAACTCTTTCAAGAGCTAAACCCGAGAATTTCCATTGTGAAAAAATATCAAAATCATTTTTTTAATATTCAAAATTGAGTCTCGAGTGGGGAAAAAACAGTCCAAGAGGGTTGGAGTAAAAGGAAAAAGGAACAAATGAATGACAATTCAATGTTTCCTTCGACACCCTTTGGCTAAATATCTCAAAAGTAAAACATAATCAAAATTCAAAAAGCGAAATTAGAATCAAGAGTAAATTGTTTTGGAGGATTACTGAAACTAATTTCTTCATAATCATTTAAAAGGAATTCGAAAATCTAAAGCTAATTCGCTCATATATTTGGTAGTAGGCGAAATACAAACGGTTCTAATTTACCGTGATCAAGTTGCTTTTTCCCCTTTGAAGGTTAGTTTCTCAACCACCCAAAGGGGAAACAAAAACTAAAGGACCCTTTGTTCTCATAGTTCCAATTTGAATAATAAATAGGAAAATGATGTAATTCAAGAAAAGTGATTATTTTCCCCAAAAAGGTAAAATGGTCGAGAGACTCTTTTGCTCTTCCAGCAAAGACTCAATTGATAGTTGTCCAAAACTTCTCATGAAAAACCTTTAGTTTGACCTTCAAAGATTTTTCAAGATTCATTTCAGTCAACATCACTCCCAGAACTGTTGTTATAACCCGAATTTCTTTCCAAAATTTTTTTTTTTTCAGTTTTCTCTCAAAATATTTTCACCTGAATTGTTTCCCTTCAGTTTGAGAGAGCTGAAGGAAAATCATTTTTTGTCAATTTGATGACAAACTTTTCCCAAAAAAAAACTCTTCAGTTTCCTGAAAGTATGAAGCGAGAATATCAATATTGACAGCTAAAATTTTTATCTGAAATTCCTATGTATAAGGAAGAAATATGGAAGAAAAAAAAGGAAATTTTGGTGAATTATAGAATAGCAAGAGCTTTTATCATAATAATTAATAATTAGTGTTAAATGAAAATAGAAATCTGTCAAAGATTCTTTTTGAGGGTTTTCCTTTGACATCTTCCTTCCAGAGTTTTTTTTTGTGAGGAATCCATCGTTAAAAGAAAACACTGAGAAACAGAAAATTTGAGCTTGAGTGAAGTTATTTTTTGAAGCTTAAAACTTTTTATATCTTTGGCTCAGAAATAAATCCTCTGAAGTCACATTTGAGCAGGATCTCAATATTTCAAAGAACTGGCTGTCTTTCATCCGATTTTTTAAAGAGAATAAAAGTGAAATATGATTTTCATTGATATTGGTGAAGAATTAAAGATCAGAAGGTACTTTGAGAAATTCAAGTGTAAAAATAATAAATTTTGAGAATTAATTAATATTTGAAGGTTGTATCATTATCTGTAAAATTTATTGTGAAATTAAAGATTCGCAAATTTTTAATCAAGAAATATTTAATTGTCTCAAACAAGAAGGATTGATTTTTTAATTTGAAAATTTTCTTTACTTTTCAGCAATTTTTTAAATAAAAATTTTCTAATATTTCATCAGTTCATTTCCAATTTTTTCTATTCGTTTTTCTTTAATTTTGATTGTCAGTGGTATTTCGCAATAAACACAACTCCATAAGAAATAAGGCTGTAAAGATACCCAAATCTTTGAAATGAAAAAGATCAAGAATTATAAGGCCCCATACCCAGTTTCTTCAAAATGTTCTGAAATTTATTATTTTTCCATATTTAATTGAACTTTTGATTATAAACTGGAATTATCAATTCAAAATTACAGACCTTTTGCTTTTGAATAAAATAATCAAGACGTGAAATACTAGAATGGGCATTTAAGATTCAACTCTAATGTCTTCAAATCAAAGTGGATTGATATTTAAATGTACAGATTGATTTAGTTAGAATTTTTTGTCATTTTTTTCTGAAGAAAATTCTCGAAAAAACTTGGTGTGCTTGTAATTTTACCAAACGGGTGTCTTGAGGTTGATTTTGCAAGGAATGAAATTAAAAACTCCTTTGGATTAATTGTGAGACGGAAGATTGGCAAAGGGATTTATGAAAAAAAAGTGTTCATCTTCAAGTTTAAGGCAAAGGAGCATGCTTTTCATTGGCTAAAATTTTTCCTTGATAATCCTGAAAGAGAAAAGTCTATTATTTCCAAAGAATTTTTGTTTATAGGTTTGAGAGGAATTTCCCATCAACTAAAGAAAAATACTTTTTTCAGAATTTTCAAGCATATCCTATCAAAAAATATTTTTGAGCAAAAGCGCAAGTTTTTCATTCATCTTAGAAATCTTTTTGAAGAAGAGAGTGAAGACTAGAAATCTCTCAAATTTTTTTTAATTGATATTTAGGACTGATATGAACCTTGGAAGGGAAATTTTATTCTTTTAGAAAAACTCAATAAAAAAATAAATGCGTATCTTTGTTTGAAAAGAAATTGTTTCTCAAAAGAATTTAATCGAATTTTTATATGGGATTTGATTTATCAATTCTGAATTTTTATCAAATTATTCAAAAAGTTTGTTTTTAAAATTAATGATTTTTTATTTCTTTTGAGATTAATTAAATTTCAAAAATACTTCTCCATAACTAAAATTTTACTTTTTCCTTTCTTTCTCCATTATCTTTGAAACTTGAATGAATACCCATCAAACATTTTGAAAATCTTTATTATTGATACTATTTACATGCTTCTACTTCTCAGACCCATTCAGTCATTTTCTTGATAATCTCAACTCAACAACCCATTCAGGATTAATTAAAATAATGATTATTTAGCTTTCACAAGCAAATTAATGAGTAACAGATTTTTGTAATTAACTGTCATAATATCCTTATAATTTCCTCAATTCAAGTTTTTCTTTGAGGTTCATTCTTTGAGATATCAATGATCAAATGAACCAAAGGATGGGCTCTCCTTAAAAATTTCAAAAGGTTTTCAAAATTTTTCCTTTGCAATCTAACTGCACAAAACTTTTTAAAAGGGTGACAGCTTCATTATTTCTCATTTCTTTTTAATGTGGACTTCATTCAAAATTTTTTACAACATAAACCGGATATAAAATTTCACAGAACGTTTGTTTCTTTCGACTCAACCTTCTCTATTTCCTCTCAAGATATTTTCATCTTTCTGATTTCCTCAGACTTATTTGACTTCAATCAAAGCACTTCCCTCCAAGAAAATAAATTTCCTCCTAGGATCTCCATGCATGGTCATCACAAATTATTTTCAATAAAAAATTCTCGAAATAAATCAAATTTCCTTGCATGTTGCGATTTTCTCATATATTGAAGATTTTTCCTATGAATCAATACAGACGATTTCATGAAGAGTCTTATTAAAAACATAAAACATAAAATTTATTTTC
>Ga0182738_1007020_pt1 | contig 11534 bp, 7 predicted proteins | sample eDN5th30CBELigMG_FD_128876 | JGI IMG/M metagenome (GOLD analysis project Ga0182738, IMG submission 128876) | Enriched Miracle-Growth compost microbial communities from Emeryville, California, USA - eDNA 5th pass 30_C BE-Lig MG (version 2)... ...
AAAATTATAAGCTTCTTCAGCACGTAGACAGATTATTCTTTTCTTAGCTTAAGCTAAGCCATAATATAGAAAGTATTCTTTTACATACAAATGAAACAAACCTTGCCAATTCGCAAGGTTTGTAAGGTTACTTTAGAATATACAAAAATCAAAGGAACAGCTGAGTGGCAACTATTCCTTTGATTAAAATTTCTTATTCTACCTGAGGAGTTTTAGTATCTCCTTTTTTTGTTTCTTGTTTTTCAGGAAACTCCATCTTCCAGCTAAAATACTCATTATCCGGATTTTTCTCATAACGTAAATTCGCATCAAATTTATTGCCTTTTTTACTCGTGAACCCTTTAACTGGAGCCACGCCATTTTTTAATAACGCCTTTACCATCGTTTTCGTAGGTTTCTTTTTCATAGAAGCTAAATATTTATCATTTTTCCAAATAACGAATTTACAGCCATTTTTCCAATTGCTGCAGCCAAAACCTTTTTGTCCTTCGATAACAGCATGACCGCAAAGAGGGCATTTTCCTAGTACTTCATTTGGCTTACGCTCTGTCGTTACTTCGTGAATCGTGATTTCTTTTTCAGTTTTGATTGTTTCAACGGCCTTTGTCGTGAAATTAAAAATAAGCTCTAAAAAATCATTTTTACTGAAGTTTCTTTTTTCAATATCGAACAGAGATTTTTCCAGGCGGCCTGTAAATTCTAGATTGAATAAATCTTTAATTGGAAACGTTTCAACAAGCTTTCTGCCTAGCTCTGTACAGACCAAATTTTTATTTTCCATCGAAATATAGCCGACATCTTTTAGCTTCTTAATCGTTTCGGCACGTGTAGCAGGAGTCCCTATACTAAAGCCATTTAAAATAGCATGCACATTTTCTTCGCTTTCACCGTCACTGTCATAGTTCTTTCCACATGTCTCCATCACGCGAAGCAATGTTTTTTCAGTATGCTGCTTAGGCGGCTTTGTAACATGAGAAGTAATTTCATGCTTGATAATCTCTATAGGATCGTTCACTTGTACGAGTGGTAAAATCGTATCTTTCGATTGAACCTTCTCAACCTTTTTCCATCCCTCGACGAGCTGTACTTTTCCTTTTGAGAGAAAAATGCCTTTTAAATCGGCATTCGCAATTTTTGTTTCAATTCTCGTTTCCTCATATTCAGCAACCGGCATAAACTGCATAATAAATCGGTTTTTAATCGCTTGATATACTTGTGCTTCATCCTGAGTGAGATTTTTTGGCTTCAAGTAAGTAGGCACAATCGCACTATGACTTTCTACTTTTGCATTATCAAAAACCCTTTTTGACTTCACAAACTTAATTTCATCCCGATATGGTAAGTCTTCTGATAATATTTCTAGCACCTTCGATGTTTTCCCAACAAGGCTTTCTTCTAAAGCAATACTCGCTGTTCGTGGATAAGTAATGAACTTTTTCTCATATAACGATTGAGCGACTTTTAATACTTTATCTGATGTCCATCCTTTATATTTACTCGTGATATGTCCTTGCAAATTTGATAAATTAAATAAAAACGGTGGATAGTCCTTTTTCTTCTGTACTTGCTTATCATGTATGATTGCGGATTTGTCAGCCAACAGCTGTTGAATTTCTTCTAATGTTTCTTTACTTTTAAACTTCTCTTCTTTTCCTTCTATATATGTTCCTTCATATTCTTCATTCTTCTCTGTTTGAAAAGTGGCTTGTAGCTTAAAATAGTTTTCTGGAACAAAGTTTTCAATTTCTTTATCGCGATCATAAATAATTTTTAACGTCGGCAGCAGTACGCGCCCAATATTTAACGCCTTGCCCTTCCCCTTTTGATATTTTAGAGTGGCTACAGATGTTAAGTTTATTCCTATTACCCAGTCCGCCCATTGGCGGCTAACGCCAGCATCTTGCAAAGGCTTCAGCTCTGAATTGAGCTTAATATTCTCTAACCCTCTCATCACTTCAGCTGGAGTCCATTCGTTTAATAATAATCGATATACCGTTTTATCTGTCCCCAAGTTATAAATGATACTATCTCCGATGACTTGTCCTTCGCGGTCATAATCACAAGCTGAAATAATAGCCTCTACATCTCGTCTTTTCATTAAGCTCTGAATAATCTTTAGCTGCTTTTTGGCACCTGTATCAGGCTTTTCTCTATTCTTCGGATCACTTTTCACTTTATATTTAAAAGTCGGCGGAACAAAAGGAAAGTTCTCCATTTTCCATGTAGACATTTTCTCATCATAATCTTTTGCATCATATAGTTGAAGTAAGTGGCCGAACGCCCATGTTATAATATATCCATTTCCTTCAAAATAACCGTCTTGTCGATTTTTTATTTTCAGTGCATCTGCAATATTCTTCGATACAGATGGCTTCTCTGCAATAATTAACTTCATTCAATTAATCACCTTACATCTAAAATTTCCGAAGCAAACTTGCTTAGTTTTTTATTTTATCATAGACAAGCTTATAATTGGCAGAAGATCATATAAGTGTACTTACTTAAACATACTTTTTGAGGATGGCAAAAAAGGAATGATCTGAAGAGGAGGATTGTTCAACTAAACGGAAAGGCTGCCCCGAAAGCCATTTTCATGACTTTTTGGACAGCCTACAATCATTCTAGTTTCTTAATAAACAAAATAAACATTTTCTAACACATATTTGCCATTCTTTAATTGGGTAAATTTAAATTTGACTGTTACCGAACCAAAGGCATCAAAGTTTTTTGGTTGGAACTGGTACATAAATGTAGCAAATCCCGTCCCTTTATACGTATTTTCAACTGTTACCTTGGAAGTTTTAACTTCTTTAACGGCCTTCGAATAAGTGGAAAGAGTTTTTTTCGAATTGGCTTTTCTCATTCCCTTTACTTTTTGACTGTAACTATCACGTACATATTTGCGGCCAAGTAAATAGTTAGTATCTGCTTTCTCAGCTACATGTTTATTAACATATGAATTGAAAGATGTAGTTTTTCCTGTATTAAGAGAATCACCATAAATTTTTATAAGTTTAACAGCTTCCGGCTTTAATTCACTTGTCACTTTTTTCATACTGAATTTCTTAGGAAAAGTTAATACCCCTTTTTTCGAAACAGTAACAGATGCTTTTGTCACACTAACAGATGTAGACGTTTGCTGTGTAGCTTTAGTTTCTGCCCCGACTCCTATTGAGGCAAACAAAAGGCTACATGCTACAATCGTTGACATGATTATACCTTTTTTAAATTTCTTTCTTCTCTGTTTCATCAAAATTCCCTCACTTCTATCTTCTCTTTTTAATATAGTTTTTCAATATATATCCATACTAACCAGTATTATCATAATAAATCTATTATTTGGTTTGACACTTCAAAAACAGGATAAAGTACCCGTCCTCATCCAAAGTATATTAGGAGCTGTCGAAGTAACTACACTTTTTAAATCAAATCAAAAAAGCCAGATTGAAACTGGCTTTTTTATAGTTGAAAGCGATTTCTAACTGCACCTAAAACCTCTCACCCACGATATAATCCGCTAATGAATGAAGTGATGAGCTCCATCCAATAGCTATCCAAATATACTTTCCTTCTCATTCATTTCTCAACAAAGATTTTATACTGGATTCATATTTTAATAAGAGATTCCTCCTACTATTTTCATGGTCCGTATAACACCTTTCTCTTTACTGCTCCATCAGAAGTACTTCAAGTAAAAACCAAAAATATCCTCAATAACCAATTGGAAATTAACAGAATTTTTGTCCTACCCCCAAAATTTCAAAATGACTACCTAAACCTTTATTGATAGTCATTTTTTGTCGAAACAGTTTGTGTGATAGATGAGGAACATTTAGAATCACTTTCGGTCAATGTTTCAATAATTTTTTAGGGAGGATCATTGTATAAAATCAATCTATTAAATATAATTATAAATTTTTCGACACTACACCTATGAGGAGGAATCTAAGTGAATCGAGTTTTTATGTGGGTTATCAGGTCATTATTTGCACCTGTTACTGGAAATGCAGGAGCAGTTGCGAGTACACTTGGTTTTTTTCTGGCCTTTTTTCCTTTAGATAGTTTAAGAATTCCATTATTGCTTGCCTTTTCACTTTTGTTGCGTCTTAATATTATCGCCTTATTCCTTGGGACGTTGATTACCATTTTTATTCCTAACATTAGTGATTTACCCTTTCTAGATTTACATATACTAGAAGATTCCGAGTTATTTTCTTTCCTAGAAACTAAAGCACAACTTTCACAAGCGATTGCAGCGGGTGTCCTAGGGGGAGGAATCGGCCTTGTTTGCTATTTTTTCTTTCACTGGTTTTATAATTTAGGGCTGAAAAAAAAGGAGAAAAATCAAGAACATGTCTTTCTTGATCCTGCTAAAAGACGCTGGTCCATTATTAAACGACTAAGTGCAGGCTTTACTGTTTTAATTGTTTTAGTATCAGCTTTTTTTATTGAAAGCCTCAATACTAACCCAGCATTTCCTGAACTTCAATTGAGTAATACTACAGCCAAAAGTGGGATGGAGCCGATTAATACAAGTTTAAGTGAAGAAGAGCTTGCTTCACAGATTCAAAAAACGAAACCTTCCCCTATTATTCAAGAAAATATGGGGCTGTTGAACAAAACACAAATAGCTAGCAAACAAGAAGTTTATGGTTTTTATGTCAATTGGGACGAGAAAAGCAAAACTTCTTTTAAAAATAATATTCATTCTATTACAACGTTAGTGCCGGAGTGGCTGCAACTTACTTCTAGCCTCACTCTTGAGGACAGTACTGACAACTCTATTGTTGCAGAGGCCAAAGAACATGATGTAAAGATTCTCCCATTAGTTAACAATTTTATAGATAATAAATGGGATGGCGATATCCTGCACCAACTATTTACTACTCCAGGTGCTGAAGATCGTTTTATTAAAAACTTGTTGGCTTATGTGAGAACAAATGGCTTTGATGGTATTAATATAGACTTTGAAGAAATTAATCAAAAGGACAAAGCTCATTTCACTCGTTTTATGAATAAAGTTTCTAAAGCATTTCATCAGCATGATCTCATGATCACAGTGGATGTCCCGCCGAATAACAATAGTTTTGACTATGCTTCTTTAGCAACTAGCGTTGATCGGATGTTCGTCATGCTATATGACCAGCACCATGCCATGAGTAAACCCGGACCTATAGCTCCATCTGATTGGATAAAAGAAAACTTACAGCAGCTCGATATTCCTTCCGAAAAATTAATTGTGAGTTTAGGAAACTATGGCTACGACTGGGAGGAGAACTCTAATCAACCCGCAGATGCAATGACATTCGGGGATATCACGAATCTGGGAATTAAAATAAATCCCAAAATCCACTGGAATAAAGAAGCAGGCAACCCTTATTTACGCTATAAAAAGAACGGAAAGAAACACATTGTTTGGTTTTTAGATGCTGCTACGTTTTATAATCAAATGAAGTTATCGATAGACAGCGGTTCAAAAGGAATAGCGGTTTGGCGCCTCGGCTCTGAAGATCCTGCTATCTGGAATTACATTAATAAACCAAAGGAAATAGACAATCCATCCAATGCCCTTAAAACCTTGATCAATTCTGATCCTGTTCACTATACAGGGGCTGGAGAGATTTTAAAAATTGTTTCTCAATCAGAAAAAGGGAAAAGAACCATTCGATTGGATTCACATGGATTGATTGAAGCCGAAACCTATGTGAAATTACCAAAGCCTTTTCAAGTGGCTAGGTATGGAAAGGCGAAAACAAAAGAAATCGTCCTTACCTTTGATGACGGTCCGGATCCAACCTATACAACACAAATATTGGACATTCTGGACAAGAATCATATAAAAGGAACCTTCTTTATAGTTGGAGAGAATGCTATGATGCATCCCGAACTGGTTAAAAGGATGTATAAGGAAGGCCATGAAATTGGCAATCATACCTTTTCCCATCCTAATGTTGCATCCATCACACCATTTCAAACAAAAATGGAGATTAATGCAAATCAACGTTTATTCCAAACCATTACAGGTCATTCAATGAACCTTTTTCGCCCGCCGTTTGAGGCCGATGCAGAACCAAGCACCAAGAATCAACTGTTGCCTATATTGCGGGCACAGGACGTGGGTTATACCATGGTTGGCGAATCTATTGACCCTAACGATTGGAAAAGAATTTCTAGTGATGAAATCGTAAAGCGAGTATTAGATCAACTGCCAGAAGGAAATGTGATTTTGCTGCACGATGCTGGAGGCGACCGCTCCAACACAGTAAAAGCCTTGCCCATTATTATTAAAGAACTTGAAAAGCGCGGCTATACCTTTACCACCATTGGTGATTTAATTGAAAAAAGTGATAATCAAATTATGCCCCCTGTTACGAAGCAGGACAGCCCTTATCTGATCTATGACAAGGCTGTATTTAAGATCATGCAAGGCTGGAGTTCAGGCTTAAGCTTCTTGTTCTACTCAGCTATCCTTTTAGGAATCTTACGGCTTGCTATCTTCGTTTTTCTATCTAGAAAGCAGGTAAAAGAGTACAAAGAGACCGAAATCGACCCTTGCTTTACACCTTTTGTAAGTGTCGTTATTGCGGCCTATAACGAGGAGAAAGTCATTTGCAAAACAGTTGATTCAATTTTATCCAGCGATTACTCAAACTTCGAAGTACTGATTATCGACGATGGATCAAAGGATGATACTGCTGCTGTTGTTCAAAAAACGTATGCAAGTCATCCTCTCGTGAGATTAATTAAAAAAAGCAATGGAGGAAAATCTTCTGCTGTTAACCTTGGTTTTAAAGAAGCAAAAGGGGAAATCGTAGTTGCTCTAGACGCTGACACACTCATTGCTAAAAATGCTATCTCACTGCTTGTAAACCATTTTAAGAATGAAAATGTTGCTGCTGTTTCAGGTAATGTAAAAGTGGGCAATAAGGGGAATCTCCTTACAAACTGGCAGCATATCGAATATGTGACAGGCTTTAACCTAGAAAGAAGGGCCTTTGCCGCTCTCAATTGCATTACAGTTGTTCCAGGGGCGATCGGTGCATGGCGAAAGACAGCAGTAGAAGAAGCTGGATACTATAAAGAAGATACACTAGCAGAGGATACCGATATCACTCTTACTCTTTTACGTCTTGGGAAAAAGATTGAATTTGAAGAAAAGGCTCATGCCTTTACAGAAGTACCAGAGGATATTAAAAGTCTTGAAAAACAGCGTTACCGCTGGGTTTATGGTACATTACAATGCTTATGGAAACATCGCGGGGCATTGTTTAATAAAAAACATAACTCATTAGGGTATATTGGTCTTCCAAACATGTGGATTTTCCAATATATTTATCAAACCATATCACCTATTGCGGATATATTGTTCATTATAGCTCTTTTTGGCACGAACCCTGGTAAAGCAGCCATTGGATTTATGCTATTTTACTTGCTAGATTTCTTTACTTCTCTATATGCGTTTCGATTGGAGAAAGAAAGTCCTAAACCACTAGCTTCCTTGTTTCTACAACGAATTTTATACAAGCAGCTTATGGCTTATGTCGTAATAAAATCTATCTTCTCGGCAATAAAAGGAGTAACCGTTGGTTGGAATAAACTAAAAAGAAAAGGAAATGTTACTCAAGAGACCTACATTGCGGAGGTTAAGGAAAAAATATAATAGAATATCTGCACAGGCCTTTCCATTTGGGAAGGTCTTTTTTATATTAATTGACAACACAAAAAGGACCACCATCTGTTGGTGATCCTTTTTGAAAGAATTACATTTTCTTTCCGTTGTTTTCTTTTTTGTTTTGAGGGCCCCTAACCTTTTCTTTCTTATTCTGAGAGCTTGCAGCCTTTGCTTTTGCATTTTGAGAAACTTGTTGTCCATGATTGGTTGTCTTTTTGGTTGCACTTGTTGTATTCGTTGCCGTCTTCGTTGGTGTAGTTGCTGTCGTTGGTGCTTCTTTTGCTCCGGCTGTATTCGTTACCGTTTCCGTTGGTGCAGTTGCTGTCGTTGGTGCTTCTTTTGCTCCGGCTGTATTCGTTACCGTTTTCGTTGGTGCAGTTGTTGTCGTTGATTCTTTTGCTCCAGCTGTATTCGTTCTCGTTTTTGCTGGTGCAGTTGTTGTCGTTGGTGCTTTTGCTCTTGTTGCATTAGTTGCCGTCGTCGTAGATGTAGTCGTTGTCGTTGCTTCTTTTCCTCTAGTTGCAGCGGACATTGTAGTTATTGCCGTATTCGTATTAGCAGAATTCGTGATCGTCTTCCCGGTGGATCTTTCCGTATTTTGGTGACTCGCCACTAAGGTCGTATCACTCTCGCTTCTATTTTTTATAGCCGCTTGGAAAGCCGCAGTATTATGAGAAGGCTTGGTTTGCACGTCTTTCACATTCGTTGCTGACGTTTGATCTTTCGCCGTTTTTTCCCCTTGGTTAATTACATCCGATCTCTTTGGTACTTCGGATATGGTTAAATCCTTTTCTTTTATTAACCGTTTAGAAGATTGATCGACTAACAAGACATTAGCAATAGAAAACGTAACCGATCCCGCTAAAACCATGGCAAGGGCTCCCTTGGTTAGTTTATTCATCTTTATTCCCCTCGTGTTTTTCTATGATTATATTAAAAGAATACGAACAAACCAAAACCGTTATGGGGGTAATAAAAAAACAGAATGTTGAATGCTATTAAATCGCTCTTTCACTGCTTCATCTATCGTGTTTATACATTAATATTTTCTCATTTCTCTTCGGATTCTTTAATTTCCTTTACTCGAATACCATTCTGTTTGAAATATTCTAAGTGCTCTTTAATCCGCGGCTTATTAAGCTCTAAACGGTCAATTGACTTAATGACGTTTATAATAGAATTTAAGAGCAAGACTATAGCTTTATAGACTTTAATACAAAAAAGACTGTCTATGGACAGTCCTGCTCTTGCATTAGAGCACCTGTTTAATTTGAGTACAATTCTTCATAAACTTTCATCAATTTCCCCTCCCTACTCACTATCGTTCCTTGAGGAAGGGGTTTGCAACGTATCGAACTTGATTGCTGAACGAGTAACGTTACGGGATCTGCGACATTGTGGCTCTGTTGACCACCAGACCCTCTATTCCATCGGTAAAACTTTTGGAACTACTTTTAGGCAACTGTATAAGATAAAGGGTTATCTACTAACACATCTTCGATGTGCAAAAAGAGACCCTCTTTTTTGGCGTATTTTCGCATAATATTAGCGGAACCGTTCACATCTGCGTTGATAATGGTTTTGTTTTTCGAGCGATATAAACCTCTCGATATTCTACGTCCAGAAAACATTTTTTCTCCTTCTTCGCCATAAGTAGGGATGTCATCGCCATCTAGGAAACTAGCTTTAGATGTATAGGATTCTTCCGTAACTATAACGGCCATCCCTAGTTCTTCAGCTTTATACTGAATCATTGAAATTAAGAGGCTATAAGGGATTTGAACAAACTGTTGGTTGCTCTTTTTGCCTATATTCGAATGCTGTTTCCATCCTTTGTTTTGACCAATGATAATGGTATCAATGTTTTCAAACGAAGCTAATTCCGTGATAAAAAAGCTGCATTTGTGAAACAAATCCTTTATTTTACGATGCCGAACGGCATCAAGACGAAGCAATCGCTTAGAAGAAAACGACCCTTCTTTTGGCTCTTTTCCCTGACGAAGGATGCCATAATAATGAGCTCTCATTTTGTTATAGTATTGATTCACGGATTTGATGGTTTTGCCCTTCAACAAAACAGGTGCCATTCCTGTGTTTGTCGTAATAGTTGCCAAATTATCAATTCCTAAATCGATACTCATTAGGCGAGAGGATTCATTTTTCGTTTTACTGTCTACTTTCGGCTTTTCAAAAACGATTTCTACAACCAATTGTTCATATCTTGGGATTACACGAACACACTTCAGCTTATTAGCCGTACAACCTAACCTCCCGATATTTAAACGTTCTTTAGTTTTAGGGAATTTTAGATATTTCTTTTCTTTAATGACACAATCTTGATTCGTAAACTCTACTTCTTTCATCGAAGCTCGGCTGTAACGAGGGATTCTTGGTCTTCCTGTATATTTAGATGGATTCACTTTCCAATCTTTTAATCCAGCAAAATATGACTTCCAATCTTTGAATACCTTTTTCATCATCGCTTGGCTGCTTTGAACAGGCAACGATGTATAATCGTTTTGTGCGATTCGTTTAAATAATGCATCTAAAAAGTTGTAATCTACATACGGATTCGAAGAATCCGGTAAAGAAAATACGTTACATTTTACTTCTTTTCTCTGTTCAACTGGTTTGGCTAATTCTTTAGCTAATCGCTTTTCATAAGCAACACGTTGAACTTCGTTCATCGCTTCAATGTGATTAACCAAAGTATCTATTACTTCTTTTTGAAGAGGGTGCCGTCCGTTATCTGATGTTAAAGCTGTAAACACTTGTCGAATATAAAAATTCGTGGTGTTATACATATTTTTACTATTTTCACACATCGTTTGGAAATAGTTATACATCCGATGTCCCTTTTTAATCCAAACTTGTTGAGTCGAATAGCTTTTGCCTTCTTGTTGTTTTTCTTTTACCAAAGTTTTCACCTCCTTTTGTTATTATTATAAACAACATACGTTCGGTAGTCTCACTTTTTTAAAGAGAAAAGAAATAAAATTAAAAAAAAGCCGATTCACCCTCTCCTTACCGGCTATCGCCGCTTGAAGAAGGGGTACTCTCGGCAAATTTGATAGATTTTTGTTTAATAAATTGATATTCAAACCATTTTTCACAAGGGATTTTATATTTTTACATATTTTTCAATTCTTCTTTTGAGACAATACTCCAACCATATGCATCAAGCCTCTCTATATAGGTCTCTGTCCTGATTCGCTCTCTTTCTGACACAAGCGGGTGTAGTGACTAGATTCTCTTTTTAACATCTTCTCTTATTAATTCAATAATATTATCAGATAAATTTGCCGGTAGAGATGTACCATCTTTAAAAATCCATGTATTAATTATTTCAAGGTCTGCTTTTTTAAAAGTAATGCTATAATCTTTATTTTGGTAAGCAAAATCAGTTGTCACGAATTCTTCACCATCAAATTCATCATCAATGATCATGTTATTTATTTGATAAGGCTTCATGATTAGTCTCCTCGTTTATCATTCTTTTAATTATAGAGTTAACTTTATCTTTATATTTATTCACTATTTTCAACCAACCTGCACAGATTATTAAAAAGAAAAGACAGCCTCATTCATTATTTATATAACGCACTCGTTCAACAAGGATTCATTCTTAATTTAAACACTTTATCTATTGCTTCCTTGTCGTAATCTAATATCCAATCATTGTATACTTTCACTTCTTCAACCGTACAGCCATTATCAGCTAGATTTTAAATACAAGCTAAATCTTCCATTTCATTATTAAACACTCCGGCCCGATACATAAAGAAAGAGCGCAATTTTTCCTTTGGAATTGCACTCGATTACCGATAAATATTATTATAAATGTATTTTCTACTTATTTTCT
>Ga0182738_1007021_pt1 | contig 11533 bp, 14 predicted proteins | sample eDN5th30CBELigMG_FD_128876 | JGI IMG/M metagenome (GOLD analysis project Ga0182738, IMG submission 128876) | Enriched Miracle-Growth compost microbial communities from Emeryville, California, USA - eDNA 5th pass 30_C BE-Lig MG (version 2)... ...
CATCGGGCCGCCGCCCGATGACCAAAGAAGAACGGCGCGTGATCTTCGCGTCGTCACTCGGCACCGTGTTCGAGTGGTATGACTTTTACCTGTATGGTTCGCTGGCCGCCATCATCGCGGCGCACTTCTTCTCGGGCGTGAACCCCACCGCGGCATTCATTTTCGCGCTGCTGGCCTTTGCCGCCGGCTTCGCCGTGCGCCCCTTCGGCGCCCTGGTATTCGGCCGCCTGGGCGACCTGGTCGGACGCAAATACACCTTCCTGATCACCATCGTCATCATGGGCCTGTCCACCTTCCTGGTGGGCGTCCTGCCCAGCTACGCCAGCATCGGCATCACGGCGCCGGCCATCCTGATCGCGCTGCGCCTGCTGCAAGGCCTGGCGCTGGGCGGCGAATACGGCGGCGCCGCCACCTACGTGGCCGAACATGCGCCGCAGGGCCGCCGCGGCGCCTACACCGCCTGGATCCAGACCACGGCCACGCTGGGCCTGTTCCTGTCGTTGCTGATCATCATGGGCGTGCGCGGCGTGATGAGCGAAGAAGCCTTCCATGCCTGGGGCTGGCGCATTCCGTTCCTGATTTCGGTGGTGCTGCTGGGCATTTCGGTGTGGATCCGGCTGCAGCTCAACGAATCGCCCACCTTCAAGCGCATGAAGGAAGAAGGCCGCGGCTCGAAAGCGCCACTGACCGAATCCTTCGCCCAATGGAAAAACCTGAAGGTCGTGATCCTGGCCCTGCTAGGCCTCACCGCCGGGCAGGCCGTGGTGTGGTACACGGGCCAGTTCTACGCCTTGTTCTTCCTGACCAAGACGCTGCAGGTCGATTCGAACACGGCCAACATCATGATCGCGCTGGCGCTCTTGATCGGCACCCCCTTCTTCCTGATATTCGGCTCGCTGTCCGACCGGATCGGCCGCAAGCCCATCATCATGGCGGGTTGCCTGATCGCCGCGGTCACCTATTTCCCGCTGTTCCAGGGCCTGACCCACTTCGCCAACCCGGCGCTCGAGCGGGCCCAGGCCACCGCGCCGGTCACGGTCGTCGCCGACCCCGCCACCTGCTCGTTCCAGTTCAACCCGGTGGGTACGTCGTCGTTCACCAGCTCGTGCGACGTGGTGAAGTCGTTCTTGGCCGCGAACTCGGTGAACTACTCCAACGAGGCCGCGCCGGCGGGCTCGATCGCCAAGGTCCGGATCGGCAACGACGAGTTCCCCTCGTTCGAAGGCGCTGGCATGGCGCCGGCCGATTTCAAAGCCAAGTCGGCCGAGTTGAAAGCCGCCCTGACCGCCGCCATCCGCGACCACGGCTATCCCGCCAAGGCCAACCCGGATGAAATGAACAAGTTCATGGTGGTCGTGCTGCTGACCATTCTGGTGATCTACGTGACCATGGTCTATGGCCCGATCGCCGCCATGCTGGTCGAAATGTTCCCCACCCGCATCCGCTACACCTCGATGAGCCTGCCCTACCACATCGGCAACGGCTGGTTCGGGGGCTTCCTGCCGCCGGTGGCCTTCGCCATCGTGGCAGCCACGGGCAACATCTACGACGGCTTGTGGTATCCAATCATCATCGCGGTCATGACCCTGGTCATCGGCACGCTGTTCATCCGCGAAACCAAGGACGTCGACATCAACGCCTGACAGAACTCTCCCCCGCCAGGCAGGACTGCTGCGCCTGTCTGGCCTTCAAAGCTCCCTCGGGAGCTTTTTTTTTTCGCCGCCTGGACGGGCGGGGCCAATGGGCCGGACGCCTTGCGGGGCAGCCGACCGCGCATGCGGATGATTCAGGACCCTGTCAGACCGCCAGGATTAGACTGCAAGCTCAGATCACGGTCTTGCACTGCATTTTCGGACGTTTGATCCCCTGTCCGGGAATCGCAGGGCCAGTTCTCTGACACCAATGCCACGTCCCCCGCGAGCCTTTAATGGCGTGACATTGCGTGACCCTGCCCGGCCCGGCTTTCTATAAGCCGGGCCTTTTTTTCGGCTTAGCGGCGGCGCCCCAGGCCGACCACCAGCACGCCCACCACGATGGCGGCGATGCCCGCCCAGGCGGGAATCGATACCGATTTTTCGGTTTCGGCCGTGGCCTTGACCGAACCGATCTGCAGCACGGTTTCTTCGCTGGTGTAGTTGAACCCCTTGTACACCAACGCCGCCGCCCCTAGCGCGATCAGCACGATTCCTACGATAGTCGCCGGTTTCATCGTTGTATCCTTTTCTGTGAATGACGGTGCGCCGCAAGATACCGGAACACCCGTCCACTGTCAGTGACAGAACGTGTCGTGTCAATGAGGGAACCACAGGGGCGTCATGCCGCCGGCACTCGTATAGAATCAACCCTTTTGCCCGACGCCATGTGGTTCAAGAATCTAAAGATCTACCGCCTCTCCTCGCCATGGACACTGACTGGCGAGCAGCTTGAAGAAAGCCTGGCCCGGCATGCCTATCAGGCTGGCAACAACCTCGAAATGCAAAGCCTGGGCTGGATATCGCCGCGCGAAAATGCCGCCTTGTCGCATACCGTGAACCAGCAGATCCTGCTGAGCTTGCGCGCCGAAAAGAAACTGCTGCCGACCACGGTCGTCAACCAAGTGGCCCGCGCGCGCGCGCAGGAAATCGAAGAGCAGCAAGGCTACAAGCCGGGCCGCAAGCAGATGAAAGAAATCAAAGAGCGCGTCACCGACGAGCTGCTGCCCAAGGCCTTCAGCATTTATCGCGATACCCGCGTCTGGATCGATCCGGTCAACCATTGGCTGGTCATCGACGCGGCCGCTTCGGCCAAGGCCGACGAAGTCATCGGCCTGCTGGTCAAGACCATCGACCCGCTGCCCCTGGAAAACCTGTACGTGGCGCAATCGCCCGCCGCCGCCATGACCGGATGGCTGGCCGCCGACGAGGCCCCGCCCAATTTCAGCATCGACCAAGACACCGAACTGCGCGCTTCGGGCGAAAGCCGTGCCGCCATCCGCTATGTCAAGCACTCTATCGATGTCGACGACGTGCGGCGCCACATCCAGTCGGGCAAGCAGTGCACCCGCCTGGCCATGACCTGGGCCGACCGGGTGTCGTTCGTCTTGACCGAATCGCTGGACGTCAAGCGCGTGGCGCCGCTCGACGTGCTGAAAGAAGGCAACGACACCGTCATGCAGAACGACGATGAAAAATTCGACTCGGACATGGCGCTCATGACCGGTGAGCTGGCCAAGCTGCTGGCCGAGCTGACCGAGGCACTGGGCGGCGAAAAGCGCCTGTGAAGGCGCGGGCGGCCTTGCGCCGCCCGCCGCGGCTCAGTCCAGCCCGTGGAAGGCCGAATCGTCGGGCCCGACGTGCGAAGGATGCTTCCATGTCACGTCGCGCATCGAATGCTGCACCAGCCCTTCCACCCCCAGCAGCACCGCGAAGATCGCCATGCGGATGGGAATGCCGTTGTCGGTCTGGCGGAAGATCGCCAGGCGCGGATCGTGGTTCAGGTCCACGCTCAGGTCGTTCGCGCCCGGCCGGCTGTCGCGCGGCAGCGGGTGCATGACGATGGTGTCGGGTCCGCAGTGGGCATCGATGGTGGCGCGGCTGATCTGGAACTCGGGCGTGTAGCCCTCGCTTTCTTCGCTGGCGAAACGCTCTTTCTGCACCCGCGTGGCATAAATGACGTCGGCGCCGGCCAGGCCTTCGGCCAGCGAGCTTTGCTGCTCGATGACGTTGCCGTTGCGGCTGGCCTTCTCGACAATATAAGCGGGCATCTCCAGCCCCGGCGGCGAAATCAGGGTGAACTTGATGCCCTTGTACAGTGCCAGCAGCTTGATCAGCGAATGCACGGTGCGGCCGTATTTCAGGTCGCCCACCATGGCGATGTGCGCGCCGTCCAGCAATTTGCCCAGCCGCGAGAATTCGGTCAGGATGGTGTACAGGTCCAGCAGCGCCTGGCTGGGATGTTCGCCGGGGCCGTCGCCTCCGTTCACGACCGGGATATTCGTGGCGCGGGCGAATTCGGCCACCGACCCCTGATCGGGGTGGCGGACCACCATGGCATCCACATAGCCGCTCATTACGCGGCTGGTGTCGTAGATGGACTCGCCCTTGGCCATGGACGAAAACGTAAAGCCCGTGGTGTCGCACACCGATCCGCCCAGGCGGCAGAACGCCGAGCCGAAACTCACGCGCGTGCGGGTACTGGCCTCGAAAAACAGGTTGCCCAGCACCGCGCCTTCGAGCACGCGCGACACTTTCTGCCGGCGGGCAATGGGCTGCATCAGGTCGGCCACGCGGAACAGCTCTTCGACCGATTCGCGCGTGAACTGGTCCACCGACAGCAACTGGTGCTTGCCCTCGACGGCGATGCGGTCGCGCAGCGGCCCACCTTGTACGCTTTGCGTATATTTTTCAAGCAGAGTGCCGTTCTGGACGATTTCGCTGACAAAACGCTCCACCACTTCGGGCATGGCGCGGAATTCCTGCGAGCCCTCCGGCAGCAGCCAGGTGTCCAGCGCGCGCCGCTTGACGCCGATGCGCGTGGCAAAGACATCGCGGGTGAGGTTCAGGCGACGCATGGCGTCGCGCAAAAAAGCTTGCTGGGAAATGGACATGGGCGGACCTAAGAAAGGTTGAAAATATACGCAATGCGCATATTAAACCCGTCGATTTATCGGCCGCAAGCAGTTTTCAGAGATGTGTGGCCGTAACGGGCGGCGCGTTAACGGTATAGGATGCACCGGTGTAATCGTCGGCCGCCTCGAGGGCCAGGCCGGCCGATATCCAGCAGCCGCCGGCGAAGGCAAGCAGGCCGGCCGCATAGGCCACGGCTCCCAGCCATAGCCCCACCCCGGCGCGCCTGCCGGACTGCCCGCCGGCCGCCCCGACCTGCGCCACGCCCCAGCACAGCAAGGCCAGCCCGCAGGCCAGCACGCCCGCCAGGAACCACGCCAAGGGCTGGGATAAATCCGGCGGCGCCACGTCCGCGCCCAACACGCCCAGGCTGAAACCGACTTCGGCCAGGGCGCCGATGGCATTCAGGCAACCCAGCCAGCGCGCGGCCGAACCCAGCACCGCATAGGTTCCGCCGCGCGGCGCGCCCACGGCCGGGGTCAGTTCGCCAGCGGCCGGCATACTGGCGTGGCGCTTTGGATGGAGGCCTTGGCGGCCTGGATTTCGGCTTCGTCCCAGGGCGCGCCGCCCAGCACCAGCACCGTGACCTGGGAAGCGGCCAGGCCGTCGGCCTGTGCGCGGATGATTTCCAGGATCTTGGCCGGCTCGGTTTTTTTGTAGATGCGGATCTCGTTGGGCGCGCCCTTCTGCCCCAGGCTATGGTGCGACAGGTAAACCACCCCATAGGGATGGCGCCGCTGCTCGTGGCAGACGCGCACGTATTCGCCCGCGCGGCGATAGGCGGCCTCGAAATCGGCTTGTACGGGAAAAGTATCGGTGGCGCCCGGGGGGTCGCCGGACAACAGGCCCTTGCTGGCGCAGCCGCTCAGCGCGACGGCGATGCCCAAGCCTGCCAGACCCAAAATGCGCATGTTCTTTCCTGCCGTGTTGATCCAATGGTGGAATTATGCATCAGGCCCGCGCCGTGCATCAGACCCGCCCCCGGACGGCAGGACGCCGCGGCCCGGCCGGAGCCGGGCCGCGGAGGTGGTGATCACTCGGCGGCCTTCTGGATGTTTTCACCACCGCGTTCGATATCTTTGCCGGCACCGGCAATGGTGTTGCAGCCGGCGGAAATGGCCGCGACGGCAAGCAGAGCGACAAGCAGGATTCTATTTTTCATGGTTTCTCCTAGGCACGATGGACAACCCGATGCGCACGGCGCGCCGGTGCCGGATCGCAGTAAGCCGGCAGTGGCAATCATGCACTGTTTCTTGCCAGACCGCCAAGCCCGGGCGCAAGGTCGTGCCATACACGCAACCGCCGCGATGGTATAGCATGGCAGCATGCAGAATAATCTTCCGCCCGGCACCGACGACACCGACCAGGATTGGGGTTGGCAACAGCCGCATTGCCATGGGCAGGCCGCGCTGGCGCTGTTCATCGACGACCTGCACCGCGTGCTGCAGGCCCACGCCGCGCAGCAGCTGGCGGCGGCCACGCCCCTGGCGGCCGCCCAGGAACAAGTCGATGCGCTGCTTGCGCACTATGTCGAAGCGCGCAAGGCGCCCGACATCTTCGAAGGGCAATCGGTAACACTGAAAGAAGGCATAGACCGCGCCGGCGTGTCGCATACCGTGCCGATCTTCTCGCCCCGCCTGAAACAGGCGCTGGTGGCGATGCTGGGCCGCCCGGGCGGCCGCAGCTCGTAGCCTACGCCGCCGCGGCCCTACGATTGCAGGGCGGCGGCACCGGTGCCCTGCTCTTGCGCCGCGGCCGGCTGCATGGGGCCGTTCCAGGGCTGGGTTTCGAGCGCCAGCCGGGTTTCCTGGAACCCGCCCAGGCCATCGCGCAGCAGCCCGCTTTGCAGGGCCTGGCCGACGGCGCGCCGGCACAGGGTTTCGAAGTCGTCGGCCAACGACTGAAACGCGCCATCGGGAATGCGCAAGCGCAAGCTGGCATCGGCCCGCGCCGCGTCCGCATGGCCGATGTGCACATGGGCCGGATAACCGTGCGGGCACCATACGCCCACGTAGTACCTGCCTTGCGGCCCGATGTCGGCGATATAGCCGGGATGATCATACTTGGCGGTACCCATGACGCGTCTCCTGGAAAGTCCACCGGTCGGCCCAGGCATGGTATCTCAAGCCTTTGCCGCGCGGAAGCCTGGCCGGCCGGATATCGGGCCGGTTGTTGATCCAGGCGGGAAGGGGAAAACCCGCGGCGCGATGCGCGCGGCGCGCCAAAAACAAAAGCCCGGCGCTGGGCCGGGCTTTCATCGAATTGGTTGCGGGGGCAGGATTTGAACCTACGACCTTCGGGTTATGAGCCCGACGAGCTGCCAGACTGCTCCACCCCGCGTCTGATGTATGAAATCATAGCATACTTCGCGGCCGCCTGCAGCAGCCGCCGCGCCCAAACACGCCCGGGGCGCGCCGGCGGGATGCATAACAGACGCACCCGGGATTCGGCCACGATATGCAGCCGCGCCGCCTGTTCGTACCGGTACGACTCGCCCTGCCCCATGGCCACGCTGACAATATGCGGCCATGGCTGGTCCAGGCCGGGAACCGGTACGCTGCACCGCACCCGCCCTTCCAGGCACACAAGTACCGTGCCGGCGGCATTCCACAAGGCACAGTCCGCGCCGCGCTGCAACACCAGTTGGCGGCTGGGATCGGGGTGTATATCGGTCATGGCGGCGGATTCCGTAACAAGAGTGCGGTTGCCATTCAGCTTACGCACGCACCCTTCATCGCAACAGGCACACCAGCCGGCTTTCTGTACCGGAACAGACAGGTAAATCTCAATCTGTTATGGTTGGTTTTCCCGGAAACTGTGCCTTACGGCGGTTTTCCGCCGGGCGCATGATGCTGCATGGACGCGCAACCTCTCTACCAACGCCTGGCCGACCACTATCGCCGCGCGATTCAAAGCGGCGTTCTCGCGCCCGCCCAGCGCCTGCCCTCGGTACGCACCCTGGTGCGCACGCATCGCGTCAGCCTGTCGACCGCCCTGCAGGCCTGCCGGCAACTCGAAGACGACGGCCTGATCGAAGCCCGGCCCCGTTCCGGTTATTTCGTGCGGCCCCGGTACCGGGGCACCACCCTGCCCGCCCTGGAGCCGGATCCCTCCCAGCCGCTCGATCCGGCCGGGTACGTGGGCATCCACGACCGCGTGTCGGAATTCATCGCCCAATGCGACCGCCACGTCACCAGCGTCAATTTCGCGCTGGCCGCCGCCTCGCCGGCCCACTACCCGGCCGACGCATTGAAACAGGCCATGATCCGCACGCTGCGCCAGCACCCCAACATGCTGGTCAGCCGGGTTCCGCCGCTGGGCCACCCCGAATTGCGCGGGGTGCTGGCGCGGCGCGCGCTGGAACTGGGCATGAACCTGGCGCCCGACGAGATCGTGGTCACCCACGGATGCATCGAGGCCGTGAACCTGGCGTTGCGCGCCGTGGCCCGGCCGGGCGATACCATCGCGGTCGAATCGCCGGTGTACTTCGGCTTGCTGCAGGTGCTGGAAAGCCTGGGCATGCGCGCCCTGGAAATTCCCACCAGTCCGCAACACGGCCTGTCGGTGGATGCATTGGAACTGGCCCTGCAAACCCACCCGCACCTGCGCGCCGTGGTGGTGGTGCCCAACTTCCAGAACCCGCTGGGCTGCGTCATGCCCGATACCGAAAAAGCGCGCCTGGCGGCGCTGTGCGAGCGGCACCGGGTCGCGCTGATCGAAGACGACACTTATGGCTTGCTGTGCGACGACAACCAGTTGCGCCCGGCCATCAAGGCCTGGGACCACACCGGCAATGTCATTTACTGCGCCTCGATGCACAAGACGCTCGCCCCCGGCATGCGCCTGGGCTGGATGACGGGCGGCCGCTGGCAATCGCGCATCGCCATGCTGAAATTCGCCCAAAGCCGTCCCAACGAGCCGTTGGCCCAGGCCGCCGTGGCCGAATACATGGGATCGAAGGCGTACGACCGCCATCTGATACGCCTGCGGCAGCAGCTGAAGGCGCAGCGCACGCGCGTGGCCGAGGCCATCGATAGATATTTTCCGCCCGGCACGCGCCTGAATGTGCCCGCCGGCAGCATGCTGCTATGGATAGAATTGCCGGGCCGGCGCAGCAGTACCCGCGTGTTCGAACGGGCGCTGGCGCGCGGCATCCGCATTGCGCCCGGCACGATGTTTTCGAACTCAGACCGCTACGATCATTTCTTGCGGCTCAGTTGTGGGTCCGCCTACAGCCCGCCGGTCGAACAGGCCGTGCGCACGCTGGGCGACATCGTGGCCGCCGCCGACTGAAACGCGCGGTTCAGTCACGATTTGATCGTGCCCTGCAAGCCCTTGTCGCGCAAGGAAAATTCCACCCTGTGCCCAGGCTATCCCAAGACTTGTCCACAGAAGCTGTGAGTAAGCTTTGCGGATACCAGGCTATTTCAGGGCGGCCAGCACCGTGTCGCGCACGCTTTCGAAGCCCGCCACATATTGCGGATTTTCCGAACGCGCCAGCAAGCCGGAATAATTCTGCTCGAGCTGCGCCTCGATGGCTTCGCGCAGGCCCGGCGACGTCTTGGCCAGATGCAGCATCGACGCCATCACGGCATTGAGCGCGTCGATGCGCCCGCCCTGGTGCGAGATGGTATGCACGATGACGGCGATTTGTTCCTGGGTATCCATATGAGCTCGCAAGATGAGTTTCCTGCCGGGCATCCTAGCACGCGCGCCGCTTGGCAAAGCCGGCGCCGGCACGCTAGCATCTGATGCCATGTCCGACAAACTCGATGCCATCGACCGCCAGTTGCTCAGCCTGCTGCAGGCCAACGCGCGCGAGCCCGCCGCGATCCTCGCGCGCAAGCTGAATCTGGCGCGCAGCACGGTGGTGGGCCGGCTGGCGCGGCTCGAGCGCGACGGCACCATCGCCGGCTACGGCGTGCGCCTGGGGCACAAGCTCGAAGACGCCGCCGTGCGGGCCTATTGTTTCATCAGCGTGCTGCCCAAAACGCCCGCCGCGGTCATCCGCGAACTGGCCAAGATTCCCGAAGTCGAAGAAGTGTCGTCGGTCAGCGGGCCGTTCGACTACCTGGTGTTCCTGCGCTGCGAAACCCACGAGCAGCTCGACGACCTGCTCGACCACATCGGCCTGCTTGACGGCGTCAAGCAAACTCAAACGTCGATCGTGCTCAGCCGCAAGCTCGACCGCCGCAACGCGCTCGGCCCGGGTTGAGCCCGCCCTGGGCGGGCGCGCTTGCGCGAGGGCGGCCTGGTGCTTTGTAATAGCACTGATTTCATACGCGGAAACTCCATGCTGCCTCGCCTTTTATCCTGCGCCATCGCGCTTTCCCTGCTGGGCGCCTGCGCCAGCATGAGCAAGACCGTCGCGACCGGCACCGACACTTATCGCGTCACCTACAACGCAGGCGGCAAATTCCAGACCTGGGTCGAAGTGAAGAACACCGCCCGCCAGCAGGCCGAGGCGCATTGCGCATCGCTGGGCCAGCGCCTGTCGCAGCCCAAGATCACCTCGAATCATGCCACCGGCCTGATGCCCAAAGAGGCCACCATCGATTTCACGTGTGTCGACATATCGGCGCCCGAGACTGGCGGCGCCGCCAAGGGCTCATAGCGCCGCGGCGGGCGCGCACGAAAAAAATCCGGCGCCCTCGGGCGCCGGATGTTGTTGCCGCGATGGCGGCGCGCAACAGCGCGCCCGCCACCATCAAAGATCGAGCTTGGAAATTTTCGCGCCGTCGATCGACACGCCCGCCATCAGCCCGGCATTGTTCATGACGAAACCCACGACCGGCTGTTGGGCCGTGTTGGTATCGATATTGCCGTTGGCGCCCACCTTGGCCACCGCCACCGTCGCATCGGCGCCGACCGTCCAGCCATTGCTGTTGCGGAATTTTTGAAGCGCCTCGTCGGTCATGAACAAGAGCACCACGGCCTTCGATTGCGCGCCAGCCTGCAAGCCGATGGAGCCTGCCGTGGTACTGAAGTAGCCGGCATTCGCGCCGCCCACGCGCAACACGCCCTTGCCGTGTTCGGCGCCCACCACGAAACTGGCGCTGATCACCGACGGGAATATCAGCACGCCCTTGGCGCTTTCCACCAGGGCCTTGGCTTGCGGAGAAGTCTGGTACAGCTTGCTCAGCGTCGCGTCGGCGCCGCTATTGATTTCTTGGCGCTGTTCGGTCGCCGTGGCCGATGCCTTGGACGATGTCGTGGTGCAGCCGGAAAATACCAACCCGGCCATGGCAACCGTCATCGCGGCCACGACGGCACGACGCAATTTGGGCGAAGTAGTAAACATGCGACTCTCCTATTGTTCTCAAGGGTGTAATCACTGTACTCGCCTGTTTTCACTTAAAGCATGCGCGCCGGGCACGCCCCGCCCATCAATTGCAACAAGGCGCTTCGCCGTTGCTCGGGCCCTCGGTTTAAGTATCAATTAGTTACGTTTATGGACGACGCGCGCGGGCTGGATCAGCGGCCCAGCGCATAGGCGGGGCGACGCGGATCGGCCGCGCCCCAGCGTATGCCGGTAGCGGTGTCGTGCCGCACCACGCACATCGCCCCGGCCCGCCAGTTACGATCGCGCCACCACTGCACCGTATGGCCCATGCCCGCCAGGGCATCGCCTACCGGGCGCGGCACCAGGTCTTCGATCATCAGGCGCCCCGGCTGCACGCTGTGCGGCTCGAACGACGAAGGAAAACTGAAGGTGGCAAACCGCGGCGCCTCGACCGCCTGCTGCGGGTCCATGCCGAAGACTTCCATGTTCAAGAAGGTTTGCAGCATGGCCTGGCATTGCACGTCGCCGCCGGGCGTGCCGAACGGCATTACATAATCGCCGGGCCGCAGCGCCAGCGAGGGATTGGGCGTCAGGCGTGGCCGGCGCCCCGGCCCGATGGCGCAGGCATGGCCGCGTTCGGCCCACG
>Ga0182738_1007022_pt1 | contig 11533 bp, 6 predicted proteins | sample eDN5th30CBELigMG_FD_128876 | JGI IMG/M metagenome (GOLD analysis project Ga0182738, IMG submission 128876) | Enriched Miracle-Growth compost microbial communities from Emeryville, California, USA - eDNA 5th pass 30_C BE-Lig MG (version 2)... ...
TGGAAGTCTGCCAACAGTTAAAAGATATTTGCTAGATGGTTTAAAACAAAGACCAAAATCAATTATGTCTGATGATCAACGTCCAGATGTCAAATTCCTATCTGATATCGGTGTGCCGTTTGATAATCCTAAGCAATTAGCATTTATGGAAAGGATTTTTAGTATCGTTGATGAGGATAGTATTATACTAGATTTTTTCGCTGGTTCAGCGACTTCAGCTCATGCTGTTATGAAACTTAATGCACTAGATGGTGGAAATCGACAATATATTATGGTGCAACTTCCTGAAAAAACGTATTCTCTAAATGATGATGGAGAAAAAATACCGAAAAAGGGTAGTAAGTCAGCATTTAAAGCGGGCTATTTTTCGATTGATGAAATCAGCCGAGAGCGTATCAAGCAAGCAAGCAAAAAAATTCAAGATGAGAACGGATTAAAGTTGCCGGAGAATTTTGATGGTGGGTTTAAACATTATTATGTGGTTTCACCTGATGAACCGACATTAGATGATATTGAATCATTTGATATAGAAACGGGTTTATTTAAAGATAGTAAAGGTCAGTTAACTCAATTACCTGAGAATGCATTTTATAACATGCTTGATCCATTTTCAGCAAAAGGACTAAATGTAAAGGGGAATGCGAGTGGTGAAGAAACCATTATTACTACGTGGGTAGCTTCAGATGGCTATAAAATGGATACAGAGATTATCAGTATTGATTTTAATGATTATCAAGCAAATTATGTTGATAATAGTCGCTTGTATTTAGTTCAGGCAAATTGGCGTACTGAACAGACAAGAGAACTATTAAACCGCATAGGTACCAATGAGTTAAGTGTTCAAAATATAATTCTTTATGCCTATGTTTTTGATTTAGAGAGTATACGAGAGATTGAAATTGGTTTGAAACAGTTAAATAATAAAGTGAATCTAATCAAAAGGTATTAAGGGAGGTATTCTTGTTGAAAATATTATTAGAAGAGCTACCTCACCAAGAACAGAGCATTGAGGCTATATTAAATAGTTTTACAGGAATTGATGATAGTTCAGTAGAAAAAGCACATGATGTGTATGCTAATCCATTTATTCGTGGTCGCTATACAGAAGCAGCAAATATAGATGTGAAAATGGAGACGGGTACTGGGAAAACGTATGTTTATACAAGAATGATGTATGAACTGCATAAAAAGTATGGCCTTTTTAAATTTGTCATCGTAGTACCTACACCTGCTATTAAAGAAGGTACAAAAAACTTTATTCAAAGTGAATATGCAAAACAGCATTTCTCTCAGTTTTATGAAAATGTAAGAATGGAATTAAATATTATTAATGCGGGTGATTTCAAAGCAAAATCTGGGCGTAAGAATTTTCCTACTCAACTTTTAAATTTTGTTGAAGGGAGTAGACAAAACTCAAATACTATTCAAGTAATGCTTATTAATGCGGGGATGCTAAATTCATCTAATATGAAAAAAAGTGATTATGATCAGACATTAATTGGTGGTATGACAAATCCACTTGAAGCAATACAAAATACACGCCCTGTAGTTATAATTGATGAACCTCATCGCTTTCCAAGAAACAAGGCAAACTATAAAGCTATTGAATCGATTAAACCGCAAGTCATAATTAGATTTGGTGCAACTTTTCCAGATATAACTATAGGAAAAGGCAAAAATAAGTTAACAAAGAAAGATTATTATAGAGGACAACCACAATTTAACTTAAATGCAGTCGAAAGTTTTAATAATGGATTAGTAAAAGGTATCGATATTTATTATCCAAATTTAACAGAGGAACAGTCAAAGAATCGTTATATTGTTGATAGTGTTAGTTCGAAGGAATTAGTGTTAAAACAGGGTAATAAAAGTTGGCCGTTGCGTGTAGGTGATAAGCTGGCAGAAGTAGATTCGGGCTTTGAAGGTGATGTTGAATATGCTGGTTCCAAAATGTTAAGTAATGAATTAGAAATTGAAAAGGGTATGTATCTACTTCCAGGAACATATCGATCATCTTATCAAGAATTAATTATTAAAGATGCGATTGATAAACATTTTGAAATTGAACAATTGAATTTTCTAAGAAGTAATCAACGAGAAAATAATATACCGAGAATTAAAACATTAAGTTTATTTTTTATTGACAATATAAATAGTTACCGACAAAAAGATGGCTGGCTAAAAGAGACTTTCAATCGTTTATTGAAGAGGAAATTATCTCGTTTAGTATCGGAATATGAATTAAAGAGTTTACCAAGGGAGCAAGAATACTTAGAATTTTTAAGAGCTACACAGGCAAGTTTAAGTTTAGATGATGATAAACAAAATGTTCATGCAGGATACTTTGGCGAAGATAGAGGTTCAGGTGATGAGGCGATTCAATTAGAAGTAGATGATATTTTAAGAAATAAAGAAAAATTATTAAGTTTTAAAGATGATAAGGGTAATTGGCAAACAAGGCGTTTTTTATTTTCAAAATGGACATTACGAGAAGGATGGGATAATCCCAATGTTTTTATTATTGCCAAATTGCGTACATCTGGAAGTGAAAACAGTAAAATTCAAGAAGTTGGAAGAGGATTGCGCTTGCCTGTTGACGAAACTGGACATCGAATCCAACAAGATGAATGGTCATCTAGACTTGCTTTTTTAATTGGTTATGATGAAAGAGAATTCGCCCAAAAATTAGTTGGTGAGATTAATAGCGATGTCAAAATTGAATTAAATGAACGTAAATTAACAAATGAAATGATTCAACTAATTGTTACAGAACGCCAAAAAGTAGATGCTACATTTACAGATGAAAAGCTTCTTGAGCATTTAGATGATTTAGGGGTCATTAATCGTAAAAATGAATTTAAAGAAGTAGTAGAAATTAACGGAATAAAAAAAGATGGTTTTGAATGGTTAGTTGAACTTTATCCTGAACTCAATACAAATCGCTTACTTGAAGGAAAAGTAAGGGACACTACAAATAGCCAAACGAAAGTTTGTGTGAAATTAAAAAAAGAGAATTGGGAAAAAGTAAAACAACTTTGGAGTCATATTTCTAAACGTTATATGCTTGAATTTAAGCGTATACCTGAACAGATTCAAATGGTAGCACAAGAGGTTATAGGAAATCCAAAGTTGTATGAACGAGAAGTTCCAATACAAGTAAAAGAGTCTATCTATTCTAATGATGATAAGAAAAAAGTGATAATAAAAGATCAAGAATCTGAATATGAACGTGTATTTCGACCAGGGTTACCTTATGGTAAGTTTATAAAACGAGTTAATACAACAACAGGGATTCCAATTAAAGATATCCATGCGAATCTTGTTCAATTGTTAAAACAAGAGTTAAAAGGTGATTCAAGGTATTTAAGTGAAGTATCATTGCAAAATATCTCAAGTGAATTTAAGAGGAGATTTGATGAAATATTTTCTCAAGCTTACGAGTACAAACAACTAGATTTCCAAGCACGTACTTCAATTTACAATCCTGAAACAGACAGTTTTGTAGAGGAAGTTAATGCAGAAAACCTTGGGGTAAATATCGATGAAAATGCGCATGAGGATATAAGATACCTTTATGAAAATCCACCTATGCGCTATGACAGTGTAACACCGGAGAGAGAATTACTCAGATATGGTTATAGTAATAAGGTTACTGTTTTCGGTAAGCTCCCTAAAAGGGCGATTCAAATACCTAAGTATACGGGGGGATCCACAACTCCAGATTTTATCTATATGATTGAGAAAAAGGATAATACTAGCGTTTATTTATTGGTTGAAACAAAAGCAGAGAATATGCGTATTGGTGATCAACAAATTATCAATATACAAAAGAAGTTTTTTGAAATGTTAAAGGAACATAATATTGAATTTGAGGAAGCCACAAGTGCAAGGCAAGTATATTCTGCTATAAGAAATTTGGCAGAGGAATGAGGAGAATAAATGAATAACAACAGTTCTTTAATAGATTTAGTTGAAAGCGGTCAGTTAATAAAAACTGGGGCAAAACCTAAATTACCAATACAAATACCAAATATAACTGATGGCATGCTAAATGTTTACCGAGTTCCATTAGAATACCTTTACTATAATAATGAGAATGGCCGAATTGCGTCGGCTATTTCTCGTCAAGATATTAGATTGACTGCTGCCAAAGATAATGAAAATCCAGAATACAATCAGTTAATAGAAAAAATGATTGTAGAGGATAATCCTTCAAAATTAAAGCAAACCCAAAAATCTATTCGGGATTCAGGACAAAAAGTTTTTGGATATGTGTTAGCAGATGGGCGAGTAATAGATGGAAATAGAAGATACACTGCTTTAAGAAAATTAGCTAAAGAAACCGGAGAGACTTATTTATTTGAAGCTGTTATTTTACCATTTACCTATGAATCTAAAACCGAACGTACTGAAATAAAAAAGCTCGAGTTAGCTATACAAATGGGAACAGAAGAGCGACAGTCCTATGACCCTGTTGATTTATCAGTAGACATTTATCAAACAGTCATAATAGATAAATTAATGACTGAAAATGACTATGCGAAAGAAGCAAATATTAAACATAAAGAAATCAAAGATCGTATTGCTACAGTTGAATTAATGAGTGAATTTTTAGAGTTTATCAACGCAAGTAAGAATGCATATTATATTATCAAAGATACTAAACTATATAATCCTTTATATGAAATAGCTAAAAAATTGAAAAGTCAATTTCCTAAAAAAGGACCAATGTACGAACAGAGCAAGATTTCCTCGTTCGTATTACTAACGAAGATGTTTGCTACAGGTGGAGATACGGTACGTGAAGCTCGTGATTATTTTAAAGATGTTTTAACAACCTCAGCTAACAAGGATTTTAATGATGTAATTGAAGACACTATTGATGATTTGAGAGACATTTTTCAAGAAAATCCAATTTCTTCTGCAACAGAATTTAGAAGAGTGATTGAAGTAGCTAGTCCAGAAATAAGACAAATTAATGAAGAATATGTTCGAACAAGAAACCGACAAAATCGTGGCAAAAATATTGATAGTTTTATCAATGACATAAAAGAGACATTAAATAGTTTAAAAGATATGCAAAAAGGTGACGGATTATCAGGGAATTTAAACTTTAATAATTTCAGTAAAGATCAAATAAATGAAATTCGGGAATATCTAATTCAAATAAACTTAATAAGTAAAGAGTTGATAGAAATTTATGATGACGAAATCTAATCCAAAGTTCGTTAATGTAGTTTATGATGGAAAAGAATATTTTCAGCTCCAAGATACTTTCGAAAATTATTTTAAACAAAGTAGAGTAAGGCGTATTTTAGAACGCTATCAAAGCTATTTTATCAACTTTGATATGTTATTGATTAATAAGGATATTAACTATATATCTTTGCAAGAATTCATAGAAAAAATAAACAAAGTCTTATCACGTACCAGCGAAGTTTCATTAATTATTAGTAATGAAATCGAATCTTATATTCGGAAAAATAAATACGCAATCCATGAGCAACGAGTCGCAGGAAGTACAATAAAATCTTCTGATAAGCGATGGACAGAAGAGCTAATATTATTTAACTCGATTTTGGATGAAGAAATAACTCGCCCTTTAAAAAAAGAACAACTTCAATCAAGCTTTTATTTAGCAACGATGAAGAGAGCGGCAAATTTTTCTGTACCTGGTGCGGGTAAGACTGCCATGATGTATGGGACATTTGCTTATTTAAGTAGTAAAAAAATTAGTCAAGTGAGACAGATATTAGTTATTTCACCAATTAATGCATTTGAGGCTTGGCGAACAGAATACATTGAAGTATTTGGGAAAAAACGCTCTTTGAACTATATGGATTTAAGGAATGCTAAATATCGTAATGTTGGAAAGGTTCGAACAGACTGGGGGAAAAGCGACGTTATTGTCATCAATTATGAGGCTTTAGATGGAAAACTCTCTATTTTAAATGAACTAATTGATGATCAAACAATGATTGTATTTGATGAGGTCCATCGTGTAAAGGGAATAGGAGGAAAACGAGCTATTGCAGCCCTAAATCTTGGTCCAAAAGCTCAATATCATTATGTGTTAACAGGGACGCCTATACCGAATAGTTATAAAGATATTTATAATTTTTTGCACTTATTGTACGACAATGAATATGATTCTTTTTTTGGATGGGAGGTAAGTGATTTAGAAAATCCTCCAGTTGAAGAAATTAACAGCAAAATTCAACCTTTCTTTTGGCGAACGAATAAATCTGATTTAAAGGTTCCAGGGGCAGAGCCTGATAAATTGCTTATTGTTGAACCTCACGAGATGCAAAAACAACTTGTTCAAACAATATACGAAAACGAAGGCAATATTCTTTCATTATATTTGAGATTATTACAAGCATCCACAAATCCAGAACTATTAGTGGATAAAATTGAATATAGCGATTTAGGGTTTTTGGGCGATGAATTCAACTTAACACAGTTTAATGCTTTAAATGATGAAGAAAAGGAACTCGCTAGAAGAAAAGCTTATCAACAATTACAAGTAGATAAAATTCCATCCACTAAGTTTGCAGAAGGCATAAAGTTAATTCAGCAATTAGTGAGCGAAGGAAAAAAAGTGATTGTTTGGGGCATGTTTGTTAAAACGATGCAAAAGATTAAAGGGGAATTGCAGCATAGAGGTATTTCTGTAAATTTAGTTTATGGGGGAACACCAAAAGATGAACGAGTAGGGTTAATTAACGAATTTCGTGATGGTGATGTCTCAGTGATGGTTTCTAATCCTAACACATTAGGTGAGTCCATTTCACTACATCAAACCGTTCATGATGCCGTTTACTTTGAATTTAACTTTAATTTAACGTTCATGTTGCAATCAAGAGATCGTATCCATCGTCTAGGTTTAAAAGAGGGGCAATACACACGGTATTATTATTTAATGACTGCTGGAGATCGAGCACATGGAGGATTTATCGACCAAGCAGTTTACAAACGCTTAAAAGAAAAAGAGCAAGTAATGCTTGATGCAATCGATGGTGAATTATTAATTCCTGAAGTAACTGATGACTATTTAGATGATGTAAAAAATATCATTTATACTACAAAAAATTAAAATGAAAACTTTAATAGAATTAGATTTTAATCAATCTTTTTTATAAAAACTTACATCACACCAAAATCAAACCCACGTATTTTGATCAATCTTTGTTTTAAATACGTGGGTTTCTTCTATACATAAAATCAACGTGTACAGCATACTTTTAATCAAACTTTATTCCAAACCAACAATAGTGTTACTATATTTACTATTTTCCAGATGGTTTCAATTTAATTGAAACCTTTTATCCCAAAACCTTTAAATATCTTAGATTCAGTATTACATATTATTAGTCCCTTTTAAATATAATGCCGCTTTCCGGAACGCATACAAAAAAGGAGCCATTGCGGCAGTAAGGCTCCTCCATCATTTATCGTTCATGCAGTTTTTTATACATCCTTGATGTGCCAACAGTCTCCTTACAGATTAAATTGTAAAAGGCTGCATAAAAAACGCACCTTTTATACATATGCTCACACGGAAAAATGTAGTCTATATAGAAAAAATATGGTATGCTTTATCTCCAGTTATAGAGTTACCTTAGAAAGCTGCCCTGTCTTTACAGACAAGGCAGCTTTCTATTTTGTCAACAAAAATAGTTACTTTAACATCTTGTAATAAATTTAAATATTTCGTCCGTAAAAGTATACTTTTATGAACAATGTAATATTGAATAAATGGAATAAAACAAGTAACAAACTCCTTTTAGTATATTCAATTGGACCTTTCAGTTCTTTATTTCTCATTCCTCATTTTCTCAACTCGTTTTTATGTACTATATGATTTTACTTCAATTTTTTGTCTGCGGGTAGATTTCTCTAACGTTTTTTATAAAAAAGCAACACACCGTAAAAACGGAATGCTGCTTAATCATTAATTATTTTTTAAATTGTAGTCTTCGAATTGATACCCATATACGCTTGTATAATTAACAAAGCTATTAATAAAAGAACCTAACACATAATTTTAAATTTGTTATTCAACTTCATGATTTTACTCAATCTTATATTATATAATAGAACTTTTTCTTCAGAAGTTCGGTTAATTAAATTATTAAATTAATAATGTTTAGATACTTAATTTTTAGTCTTAAATATGGCTTAAGGATAGATTCACCTAAAACTTTTATCGTCAGTATTTAGAAGGATCATTATAATATTGATATAGTTTAAATAATGTAACTATTAAAATGTATACCCCTTAGGCCTCGGATATTTTTCAAGCTTTTTTTCAAGTTCATTATAAAAATGGGTGTTCTTCCTCAGCATAATTAAATGTTCATCAGACCATTTTTTTGGCCATTTCCAGGTTTTGGTATTTGGTTTCTTTCCATGGCGTAGAGACCAATCATCGTAGTCACTATGCTGCATTGGAGAATTTTTCGCTAGATTACCTTTATCATCAATTACAAATACCATAAGATAAGGATACTGTTGAAATGAATCGGAACTATTATAAATCGTTTTAAAAGTAACAACTAATTCAGCCATCTTATAATGTTCAACCTCACCGTGATTATCTTCCATTTCTTCGTTGCTGTATGTATCAACTTTAAATACTATTGAAACTTTATTTGTGAAATCTCTAACTACGTATGTATATTCCGGTTGACTTTTCGTAATAATACCAGTAGAAATCATTAGATTAATTGCATTTCTTATTATGGTTGGATCATCGACTAATCGATCTTCGCTTCTGTCTACAAAATGATCTGTTAAATCCATCAACGCATAATCGCTATTATTGATTTTTAGCACATATTTATAACTCATTTTCATTAACCTCCCTGTAGTTAAGGAAAAAAATCCTTTATCCATTCCTAATTTCTTCATTGTTAATCATTGCTTATCAGTATGGTAATGGAAATTGTGGAATTTAGAGTTTGTATTCATTTTAAAATTTTTGAATTCATTTCATAAATTCCAGTGTTGGGCTTTGTTCTTGAAGCCCTTTGTACACCCTCTTCCTTTTGTTTTGTTAAGAATGCTCCGAATATAGATTATGTTTTTTAGGTAAAGGAAGCCTTATTAATAGATTAATTGCAAAAACATATATAAGGAGAACGTCTAAACAAGATAGTTATATTTATGGTATCATTTTACTGTAATAAAGAATTTATTTCCATAGAGATAATTCATTCTAAATAGTTCTAATAGATTATTAAATGAATAAATAGCGTTTCAATTTTATCATGCTCTTACTTTATATAATAAGGAGGTATTAGAGAGTAAGAAATTTTGAATATATAGATTGAAGGACAGTGGAGTATACACAATTTAACAAAACAAATAATCAATTTCTATAGATGAAGGTGGAATAATAATGTTACCTAAATATAATCCAAATAATCCAAGTTTAATAGAGTCATTGGTATGTTTTACTGATATTTTAGGATTTTCAAATTTGATTGTACAATCACCAAATCGACAACATGGAAGTGAATTGCTTAAAAAACTCCATACAATTCTTAAAAATCAATACAAAAATATGAAAGAAATGAATCCACATGCTCAATTTAAAACATTTACAGATAACGTCATTTTAGCATATCCAATATTTCAAGATGGTGAGTGGCAATCTGGTAACCTATTTATGTCGTTTATCAACTATCAATTGGAGATGACAATGAATGGATATTTTTTGCGTGGTGGTGTCTCTTTTGGTGATTATTATGGTGACGAAGACTTTGCATATGGTCCAGCTTTAATTGAAGCATATGATTTAGAGTCCAAGCAAGCCAATTACCCTAGAATTATATTAAGTAAAGAAATGGTTAAAATAGTGGCAGAATATTTAGGTTATTATGCTGAGCCAGAGGAGGCCCCGCAAAGTTCATATTTATTGAAGGATACTGATGAGATGGTTTTTATTAATTATCTCTATGCTCTTCAGGAAGAGTTTGAATATACCCAAGATCAAGATATATATATTCAAAACATAATAAATCATAAGGAGATTATCCTTAATAGTTTAAATATGTATAAAGATAATAGTAAGCTCTACAGCAAATATGAATGGGTAGCTCAATATCATAATTATTATTGTGATCAATACTTTCAAACAAATATGCTCCAACAATTTAACTTAAAAATATGGAGCATAGCATCTCGCGAGTTTTGTAGAATTGCTAGGAATAAATTAATCCTCATCTAATAGGTAAGTTTTTTTATATCGTGATTTATCCCTAATTGGGCCAAAATAAACAATTCAATTAAGAAAAACAAATCTTGAAGATCGAATATAATGATCATGCCGTTAACATCGTATTGACAGCAAAAGGCGATAATTATTACGAGAAGAATTTATATCTATCTTAAGTTTAAATATCTCTTAAAAGCGAAAAGATTGTTTCCAAATAATCCTTTCGCTTTTGAATTCATCTTCAAAATTCCTTACCCTTGTTAATATGTGTTTAGATTTAATGACAAATAATATATAAAATGAAGAGCGTTCAACTAAGTAAACTATTATTTATAAAAAAGTTCTCGTTTTGTGTATTTTTTTACACAAAAAAAGAGGCTTTCACCTCTTCTAGTTTAATCTTGATTTTCTAAGTATGTAATGTTTATGATATGGTCAATGTTCAAATAAATATTCTCAAATTGTTTAGCTTTCTCCATCGCTGGAGTAATATCACGTAAAAACGAAATAAACTTACCTAAATGTAATTCTTCCTCGCCAATCAATTGCTGATCTATCATGTCGATAGTTTCTTGTTCTTTGATTGTATATTTTTTGTCTGCAGTTTCAATTTCAATAGAAATTACGTTGTTTGTTCTATGGTTCATTTTTTCATCCCCCTTATAAAATAAGAATACCATATTTTACAATGAAAGTTCCATTTTTATCTAACAGTAAAACGTCACATAAAACGTTACATGTTCTCTGTAACTAAATTACCCACTTTTAAGTATTTTGGCAACAGTACTATTAACGATTAGGAAACATTGAAAACTTACTTTTAAATTTAAGTTTAGTCTATTACACCGATACTAGAAAAAGTCGCTATTTGTCGTCAGGTAGAGTAAATAGTAAAACTATTATTTTTATAAGTTTGTTTATTCATTTACTCCTTTATATAAAATAAATTGATTTCATATTTTAAAATAAATTCACCTTATTAAAAATACATCAATATTAAATGATTATAAATTTTATCTTGAAACAAAGTGAATAAAACAATTTCTTAAAAGGAAAGTAGAAGATAGATTGGTATAGGATATGAAGTGGGAATTTCCATTTGTAGTCAATGAGTATCATTAATAAGAACTTTATCTTTGAAAGTTAGTTTTTATCTTTTTTCTTTAAACAATTAGTTATTAATGATGTAGTTATATCTTTTTTTATCTAATGGAAGACATATGAAAAATATCTAAAAGGAATATAGGAGCGTAATCATGCATATTACATATTATTCTATGTCTCACTTCATCTATCAACCTTGCATAAAAA
>Ga0182738_1007023_pt1 | contig 11533 bp, 8 predicted proteins | sample eDN5th30CBELigMG_FD_128876 | JGI IMG/M metagenome (GOLD analysis project Ga0182738, IMG submission 128876) | Enriched Miracle-Growth compost microbial communities from Emeryville, California, USA - eDNA 5th pass 30_C BE-Lig MG (version 2)... ...
CCGAGTTTTCCTACGCTAAGAAAATTCGGCTTATTATTTATTGAATAAGAGGGCGCAGCGAATGTAAGCTTGCTATTTTCTTCATATCAAAGGTGTATTCCCCAAGAAAATTGATATGTTCCCATCCTAATGGCGAAATATGTTTTAGTAGATCTTCTTGAAAATCCCCTTTTTCCTTCAACAATTTTGTTGCTTCGGTAAGATATACGGTGTTCCATACACTAATAGCGTTAATTATAATATTTAAAGCGCTTGCACGTTGAAGTTGATCTTGCAGTCCTCGTTCCCGTAACTCCCCTCGTTTTCCAAAGAATAATGATCTTGCCAAGCCATTCATAGCTTCTCCTTTATTCAATCCTCGTTGAATACGCCTACGTAGAGCTTCATTAGATATGTAATCTAAAATAAAAATAGTTTTTTCGATTCTTCCCATTTCTCGTAATGCAGCAGCTAACTTGTTTTGCCTTGCATATGATCCCAATTTCCCCATAATAAGCGAACCAGACACTTTTCCTTCTCGAATCGAATGGGCTAAACGGAGCACGTCATCAAAGTTTTCCTGAATAATCTTTGTGTTAATCCGTCCACGAAGTAATTTTTCTAGGTCAGGAAAATCACTTGGCTTTTGAATTGTGTATAGTTTGGAATCAGCTAAGTCACGAAGCCTTGGCGCAAAACGAAAACCTAACAAATGACTTAATCCGAATACAGAATCTGTATAGCCGGCCGTGTCTGTGAAATGCTCTTCAATATTTAATTCTGTTTCATGATGAAGCAACCCATCGATGACATGGACAGCATCTCTTGCATTGGTATTAATGACTTTCGTATAAAACGAGGAAAATTGATCACTTGTAAACCTATAAATGGTTGCCCCTTTTCCTGTGCCGTAGTGGGGATTTGCTTCGGCATGCAACGATGAAACACCAACCTGTACTCGCATTCCGTCGGATGAAGATGTGGTGCCATCTCCCCAATAAGAAGCTAGAGCAAGTTTGTGTTGAAAATTTACCAAAGTTGCCTGTGCTCGATTTATAGCATCATCATATAATCTCCATTGTGCGGCATTGGCCATCTGATGATAAGTAACTCCAGGTGTAGCATCTGCCATTTTAGTCAATCCAATATTCGTTCCCATTGCCATAAGCGCAGCCATCAAAATGACCTTTTCTTCTCCATTTGGAGGGCGATTAGTGGAAGCATGTATTAACATTTCGTCAAAACCTGTCCAGTGCGCTACCTCCATTAAAAGATCAGTAAGCTTAATTCTCGGAAGCATATTATATAAGGATAAACTGAAAGTTCGTGCATCTTCTGGGGTATTCTTTTCCAAACGATCCACTCTAAGTTTTGCTTTTTCTATATTTATTCCTTCAAGACTATCAAGGTTATTTGAAACCCATGTAAGGCGTTCAGCTAGAGCTTTCTTTCTTTCCTCAAGGTATTCCTCTGCTGATGAACGAACTGCCAGTCTAGTTTCTTTAAGATTGGTTGTTGTCCATTCATCTTTGGGAACAAGGTACTCCTCAAAGTCTTTATGAAGCCTACTGCCGACTACAGATACGTCTCCTGAACGAATATGATTTTTTAATTCCGTAAGGGCAGCCATTTCATAATAATGTCGATTAATTGTTCCTTCCTCATCGTATACATGCTTTTGCCATCGTTTTGGGACGAAATCTAATGGAGCTCCATCTGGTACTTTTCTTTTTCCGGATTCATTCATCACGTTCAATGTTTTTAATGCACGTAATAATGGTTCTGCTGCTTTTGTAGAATGAAATTCTAATGATTTCAAAAGAGTAGGGGTATACTTTCTCAGATAAGTAAATCGATTCTCTAGCAAATCAAGGTAATCATAATCCATTGGTCGAGCTAATTTTTTCGCTTCTTCAACAGAAGTAACGATTTTATCCCAAGGCATTATCTTTTCAATGGTCCTAAATGGATCAAGCCCTTCATCTCGTGCTTGAATAAGTGCAGCCCCAATATCTGCAAAATGAACAACTTTTTCGTTAACTGCTTTTCCATTTTCTTTTTGCATTTCCTCTTGTGTTTTACGACCTTTCGATTGTAAAATCATCATTTGCCGATCATGAATTTCAATTGCTTGGTCAATTAAATCCTGACTTAGAGTTACTAGGTATGCGACAAGAATGGTATATTTCTTATTTTCTTTAAATCTGCGAAACGAATGGGGTTCATAACGTGCCCCAATGCGAGATAATTGTAGTAACCGATTAGGATGAACTTCATTTATGTTTAATGGAAGTTTCAACTCCCGAATATATTCTAAACGCTCTATTACTTTTAGAAAGGCATCCGGTGATGACTGACCCGGAAGTTCTCTCAACCATGCCAATGGGGTTTTCCTGCTTTCCGCAAAGGGATCTATAAGTTTATCCAATTTGTGTCTTTGCCACGGTGAAAGAGTAGCAGTTAAAGAGTTAAAAATCCTTTCCTCTGCTCTCCGACGGGTATCCCACACAAGTCGCTCTATTGTAGTCATTCCAGGAAGGATTATTTTTCGATTCCTAAGTTCTTCTTGAACAGTTCGAAGTAGATACATAGAATTGCCATTTTGAAGTGCATGTTTCAAAAGATACTGAGCTAACTCCCGATATGTACTTACAGAAAAATTCTGGTATCCATATACCTGTCGAATTTCTTCCATATGTTCATGCTTGGTTGGGTCACGTTGGGCATATAAAGAAAATGAATCGGGATTAGCATTTATTTGTTTTGCTATATAGTGGAGTACATAGTCTGGTATAGGTTCAACATCTGTGAGAGACCACCCTGGATAGCGCAATACACATAATTGGACAGCAAACCCTAAGCGATTATGATCTCTGCTGTGTCGTTTTATAATTTCCATATCAAATTGCGAAAAAGTATAATAGGTTTCTAGTTCTTGTTTACTCATTTCATCCGGTATTTTTACAAATTCTGCTCTTTGATCTGCTGTAAGTAATTCTTTCCCTCTTGATGCCATTTCCTCCCCATCCTTTCGTAAGCAAAGACTTACTTCTTTTCTAAATATCGATAAACAGTTGTTCGGGAAACTCCCCACATTTGAGCAATATCAGTAACGGGTGTCCCATTTGCTACCAATGTCTTCAACATTTCTAATTCCTTTTTATCTAACTTCTCCGGTCTTCCTCCTAAACGCCCTCTGGCTCTTGCAGCAGCACGACCAGCTGCTGAACGTTCTTGAATAAGATTACGTTCGAACTCAGCAAAGGCCGCAAATAGATGAAACATAAGCTGCCCTGTTGCACTAGCCTTGTCCATCGTAATGTTTTCCTGCAAGCTGTGGAAACTAATACCTCGGTCATTAAGGTCATTCACAATTTTAATTAAATGCTGCATATTTCTCCCTAATCGATCTAAGCGCCAAACTACTATCGTATCACCAGAGCGTACAAATCGAAGGGCTTCTTCCAATCCTTGTCTTTTATCTTTGGCGCCACTAATTTTATCTGTAAATATTTCTTCGCAACCATGTTCTTTAAGAGCATCCAATTGTAAATCAAGATTTTGAATGCCTGTTGAAACACGAGCATATCCTACCTTCATTAATTTCTCCCCTTATTTTTAAATTTCTCTGTTTTATCGTAACATAACTTAATGTTAGGGGTAATATCTGAACATAGATTTCTTTACAGAGTTTATGAACACATATAGTAGATAGAAAGCTATAAAACTATTTAAATTTCCCTGCGTTCAGAAATTGATGAGTTTTTGAACAAAACAAATAAGTATCCTGAATGACAAGACTTCTAGGCTGCAGAACAATTTATTTTAGATCTTTCATTTTTAGTTTTGCGCCACTGTTTTTCTAAATGGAAAGCGCCGTAAAACCGAGGAACGTAATAAAAGCCTGAATGAAGGAAGTATCATACAGGCTAATTATTACTTAATAAATTCACTTTTTGATCTAAGAATTAGGTTGTCAAAAATAAATAACAACTATGGCATGAGAATCTTCCTTACCAAGAATGGAGGCCGTTTCGCTTTTTAAAATCAGTTCAAGCTACGAATTTGGCTGGGTCTTAAATTTTTGAGAGCCCCATCACAAATCGATTTTCAAGTATGAAATTTGAGTTATTTAAAAATCAATTGAGCAATTTCCGTTCCACTTTCAACTTCATCTGACTTTAACGGAATCATTTCAGAGATTTTTTCTTCAAAATTCGGGAAAACAAGGACTGAAATAATTTCTTTTCCCTTCTCCTCAATATAGGAAAGATCAAAAGTACCAATGTGGTCATTAACACTAACTATATCTCCAGCATTAATTTTGATATTAAATCCTTCACCTTTTAATTCAACTGTTTCAAGTCCTAAATGTAATAGCATTTCAAGGCCATCTTCCGTTACCATTCCAATTGCATGTTTAGTAGGAAACACTTGTGTAACCTTCCCATTTACAGGAGAAAAAACTTCGCCGTTAGTTGGAATAAAGGCTAGCCCTTCGCCCATCATTTTCTGGGAAAAAACGGGATCTGGAACACTTCCTAATGGAATAACCTCGCCCTTTAAAGGGCTATGGATGAATATATTTTTTTCTTTTTTACTCTTCTTAAAAAACATCATTTCACACCTCAATGTCTATCTTTTACTATTTATATAATCTAAATATCCAAATGCCAATGCTTCTACCACAATAAAAAAGGAAGAGGCAGATCGTACCCACCAATTTTTCGGAATAGGATTCATCGTACTGGAAGCATATAAATTAAAATCAGCATGTCCTGACAACCAATTACTTTTAAAATTGGTAAGGGAAATCATTTTTGCACCCTTAACTGCAGGAATATCAGGTAACCCTTGTAAGTTTGGATTTTCACCGGATAGCGAAAACAAAATAATTAAATCTTTAGAAGTTAACTTTTCAATTATAAGCCTATATTCATTTGCGTGGGCCATTGCAGGAATAATTTGAACGGGTTTGCCAATAAGTAGGAATAGTCGTTGCAGTTCTGCAGCTTGATTTTTCTGGGCTATTCCTGTTGAAATGACATAAATATTTTCGCTAGTATCAATTGCTTTATAAATAGGTTCAAAGTCCACACTATTTAAATAGTCTAACGTTTTATTGACATCATAAAGAACTTGTTCAAACAATTCATTTGGTTTAAGTTCCTCATTTGGGCTGGCATTTTCCCATTTTACAAAGTTTTTAAATTCACTATATCCACTAAAACCTAATTTTTGAGCAAATCTTAATACAGATGATTTGGATGCTAAACTATTTTTAGCTAACTGATTAATACCCATGTTCCCAATTTTATCTTTATTAGCAAGAACGTACTTAGCAATAGTAAAATCAGTATCACTCAAATACTCATAATTTTTATTAATTAACTCTTCAAGATTCACAAGGAGATCCTCCTAACTTAATTACCAGGCAACAGGGTATGAAAACACCTCATACCCGCTACTAGTTTAGCAAACCCTTTTTCCTTAAGAAAGTTCCGGCCAAAAATCCTTGTTTGCCTCGATAAGGTCATCTAAAATTGCTTTTGCAACACTCGCACTTGGTACTGTCTTTGACAATGTTAGCGCCTGCCAAAGTTTTTGATATGATTTTTCTAAATAAGCTTGAACGACTAACTTTTCTACTGATACTTGTTGTTCAATCAATCCCTTTTGGAATTGAGGAATCGTCCCAATAGATAGTGGTTCCACACCTGCTTTACTTACTAAACATGGAATCTCAACCATTGCAGTTGGTTCAACGTTTGCAATCGCCCCATTATTAGGAACAATTAATAGCATTCTTTCATATGTGTTGTATGCAAGCGCTCCTGCCAATCGAACGATGAATTCCGCGTGTTCCCCGGCTTCAATACTTGTTCCTTCAGCGGTGCCAGCTTCGGCAATTCGTATACATTCGGCAAAAACATTCTTTTCACGATGATCCATCACTTCGTTTGCCCGTGTATGTTCTGGGTTTGAATGTTGTACTACATAGTCAGGGAATAAATAATATTTTAAATACGTATTTGGTAGTGTATCCGGGTCAACAGCGTATACGTCCTTAGCTTTAGTAAATGTATCCATCCAGCTGGATTCCGCTAGCAGTGGATTATTAATCCCATCATTTTTAGCCCCATAACCCCATTGTTTTACATGTTCTTTCAATCTTGGCATTAAGTCATTGCCTTCTTTATCATAAAGCTCAGTCCACCAACCAAAATGGTTTAGTCCATAATACCGTTCAATAATATCATTCTCAGATTCCAACCCTAAAATGTCAGCCATTGATTTTTTAATGGCAACTGGCATATCACAAATATTAATGATTTTCGAGTTAGGACGTAAGATACGTGTTGCCTCTGCAACAATCGAAGCTGGGTTAGAGTAGTTTAACATCCAAGCATTCGGTGAATACTTTTCCATATAATCAATTAATTCAATTACTCCTGGAATTGAACGCATACCATAGGCCATGCCGCCAGGTCCACATGTTTCTTGACCAACGGCCCCATATTTTAATGGAATTTTTTCATCTAGTTCACGCATTTTTAGACCACCGACACGAATATGTGCCATTACGAAATCAACATCTGTAAAAGCTTCCTCGGGATCTGTTGTTGCTATGAATTCAATTTTAGGAGCACGTTCCTTAATGATAATTTCACATGCTTTCGCAACGATATCTTGACGTTCTTTATTATTATCGTAAAATTTTAATTTCCGTAATGGAAATTTATCTTGATTTTCAATTAACATCATTACAATTCCAGCTGTATAAGTACTTCCCCCACCAGCAATTACTACAGAATTTTTTTTCATTTTTAGTCCCTCTTTCCTTATTGTTGTTATGTCTTAGTGTATAAATATTTCTTTAAGGTTAGTATACTGCGATTTTTCCTTCATCGTAATAGTTTGGAAAGATGATGGGAAAGGTTTCACTCATTGGGAGATTTCTTTAACCTTCTTACATCCTATTTTACTTTCGAACACTTTTAATCTTTTCTTCCATTTTATCTCGAACTTGACCAACTGATAGTCCAACTATTACTTGGATCGCTTGTTTATTTCGAACTAAGCCATGTGCTCCATGTTTTCTAAAAACTTGTTCACTTTCTAGTTTTTCAGGATCTTTTACTGTAACACGTAATCTCGTTGCACAGTTTGTAATATCTTGAATATTTGCAGCGCCACCTAAATCTGCTAAAAAGTATTCAGCTAATTGTTCAAAAGAACTGCTTCCACCTGTATTTCCTAATTTCTTCTCTTTGTAATCTGCTTTCGTAAATAACTTGCTTTCTACATCATCAGACTCCCTGCCTGGCGTCAAAATATTAAACTTAATAATTAGATATCTAAATAAAACAACATAGATAACGGTAAATCCTAAACCAATACCTATTTGAAGCAGCCAAGTTGCCCAGTGATTTTGCCATGTACTTGCCCAAGTGATTGAGAAATCAAGTAAGCCGTATATAAAGTTACCTGAAACACCAAAGGCATACATAATTGCAGTCATTAAACCAGCCAAAATAGCATGAATTAAAAATAAATAAGGAGCAATAAACAAGAATGTAAACTCTATTGGTTCTGTTATCCCTGTAATTACTGCAGTAAATGCAACAGGTAAAATTAATCCAATTGTTTGTTTTCTTTTCTCTGGTCTACTTGTAATGATAAGTGCAATTGCTATGCCCAAGCATCCAAATACTTTGGAATTCCCAAACAAGGTAAAACCACCCTGAGGAAACAACTCTGTCATTGATTTAGTCGAATTTGCAAACTCTGCTACATGAGAAAACCAATAAGCTAGAAGTCCCCCATTTACTGCAGCTGGTCCATAAGCAAAGGGCTGCCAGATAAAATGGTGTAAACCAGTTGGAATCAGAATTCTTTCTAGAAAACTGTAAAGCCCTACACCTATAGCTCCAGATGTTTTTAATAGCCCTTGAAGTGAAAAAATCCATTCTTGAATATGTGGCCAGACAAGACAAGTTAAAAGTGCTACTGGTATCATAACTAAGAATCCTACTATCGTGACCAAGGCACTTCCTTGGAAAATTGCTAAAAGGTCTGGCAATTTTTTATCATAAAAGCGTTCATGAAGCCAGATAGTAATTCCTGCAATAATTAATGCACCAACCATACTCGTATCAAGCGTTTTAATACCTGCTATACTTGCTAATCCGCTATATCCGCCTACATCCTTAGAGAAATCCACCCCAAAAGTTGAACCAGATGTAGATAGTAATGAGTTGATAAATACATTAAAAAACATATAAATAACGAAAGCTTCCAATGCAGCCCTGCTCTTTGATTTCTTTGCTAAACCAATAGGTAAACCGATAACAAATAAAAGGGGAATATTTTGAAATACAACGTAACTCCCATCAAAAATTAATTTCCAAAATGCATACCAAATGGTACCTTTAGCAGCAATACTTCCGACCATTTGCTCATTTAATAAAGTGTTACTGAGACCTAGTAACAATCCCATAGCCGGCATAATCATTACTGGAATAAACATGGCTCCACCAAATCGCTGCAATTTCTGCATCATAATGAATCAACTCCTTTTTAGTTTTTATAAGAAAGCGCTATCTATTAAACCATTATAAATTTGTGTAATTACTCTAACAATTACTCATAAATAACTTGGGAAAAGTTTCAGATAATGAATCAAATGAGGTTGAGAAAATTGGCCTTATCTATAAGGTTTAACATTCTAAGCGAAAAAAGATAAAAGATATCACTAACTTTTATCTTCAATACTATTAATAGGGGCATTTTTAAAATCATATTAAGCAACTAAGTGGATATACCCCATCTCAAATATACAGAAGACATTATCAAAGCCAATTCCTCTACATAAAAAAAGACCCTAGGATTCAGGGGTTAAATAAGGTTGAGTTTTAGAAAAAAGGAGTATATCATCGCTTAGAATTCTAAGATTATTTAGCCAATATGAAAGGCTATTAATTCCTTAGCATAGGAAAAAGTCGATTTATTTCATCCAGAAATTGACTTAGCGTATGTTTTCCGCGTTTTGTTGGGGGGACCCCGGAAAGGGAAAAAGTCTTTATACTATTTGATTGATTATGAATTTATGAATATAGATCCTCTATAACTAAAAAAACTTCGCCTTGTTTTACTTGCTACTTCCTCTCCCCTTCCACCATCGCAGTATGAAAAAAGAGGACTTTTCATTCCTTCTTTTGCCTTCAAACTTTTGCTTTTTTAACGTTCCATTTCCTGTAGTGTACTCTGTTTTTTTAGAATGCGCTCCACTCTCCCGTGCAAAAAGTTCCGAAAATCCATTTTGTGATTTCTCTCTTTTTTCTCTTTCCCACCATCCTTTTTCTTTCCCAGTACCTTCCCTCTTTTTAAGCCAATCTTTTAAAAATCCCTAATGAGAAATCTTTTTTTCCTTCACTAATTCACCAAATTTTTTAACAGCTTTTAACCGTAATTGAATCAATATTTCAAATATTGATGTCTACCTTATTCGACCTCTCTTTTATAGTAATGCCCATTTCACCTAAAAAAGAGAAGAGCATAAGGGGTTTTTGCTATCACAGGGTGTGATAGGCTAGGCAGAGCCTAGCAAAACCGTGATATCAAAGAAAGTCGCTTAATGTCCCCTTCGCGTCCCCTTTTTTGAGTGTACGTCCCTTTTACGTCCCCTTTTAAAATCCCGATGTCCCCTTTATGTCCCCCTGTTTTGGAGCCATGTCCCCTTTGCGTCCCCCTGTGTTTTTTCACTTCATGGCTAAATCCTGTTGCTTTTCATTCAACTTTTGGAGTTTTTCTTGTAAACTTTTTTGTTCATCTTCATAGAGCTGAATGCTTTCATTACTGTGTTGAATCGCATCTTTTTTTATCACAATTTTTGATTCTGTATCAGCTTTCCCATCGTTTTTTATTTTCTTTTTTACAACATCTTTTTCTAACATATGTGAATCTGCTGTGACCATGAAAAAGATAAATGTTGATAGGCTGTGAACCTGCATTTTTTTGGAACAGTCATCGTTTATAGAATAAAAATCGATTCATACATGATAAAAAGTAGGTGTAAATCACTTGTATTGTAAGTAAAAACAGATGGCCATTTTGGCCATGAACGTGTGAACAAAAATAAAAAAAGATCGCTTACTTCTGTCTTATCTTTTCAAAAAACAGTTCAAAATGAAGTGACCCTCGAGGGGACATTTATCAATTATGAAGGGTCGGTGAAGGGGTTCCTGGAACAAATGTTGCAATCACTGAGGGTGCGGTGAAGGGACTGTCCTTTAATTTGAGGGTGCGCTGAGGGGGTTCTTGCAAACATTTCCTTGTACCCAAGGTTTTGTTAGGCTCTGCCTAATCCCACACAGTCTGTGGGGGCAAAAACCCCTTATGCTCTTCTCTCTTTTTTTTAAAGGGCACTAGTATTTTGGGAATTTCAAATAAAATATGGAACCTAAAATAAGAAATGTTAATCCTACTGCGGTTTAAAAAATTGTTAAGTTAGTAAAGAAACATGACTAATACTGACAGCAATTTTCTAAGAAATCAGATTCACACACTATCTATTTTTAGTCATTAATCTGACCGAAAAGAATGTCTTGAAAATTTAATTGAGGCCCACATTAAGATGATGAAATGCTGTGCAATTTCGATAGAAAACTTAAATAATATGTTAAAAGAATTGATAGGAGAATATGGAGATGATGAATAAAACACGCCAAATGATTTCACTTAATGGAGACACCTATCAATACATTCAAAATTACATAATTGAACAAAAAATGAGATATCTTGGCGGTGCGATTGCCGACATTTGTAACAGATCCAGATATGAGCAAAAGAAAGAATGAGATTTAACAATCATTACAGAAGCTGCTTCTTCTATCATATGTTTAACATACTGCATAGGGTGATTTTTTCTCACCCTCTTTCCAAAAAAGGACTACAAAAAATCACCCTACCCAGAAGAACCATTTGCGATTATCATTGAATATGTATAAATCAATAGATCTTCGAGGTTATTAAAAAGTCTATCATTATAACATACTTTTAAATACTTGGGGAGGGGTAAAAAAATACCTCTCCCCAGATCCCACAAATTCAGCTATGATGGAATCGACTCCTAAAGAAATACCAAAAAGATTGTAGCTAGAAATACTTGTTTTGATATATTTTACTAATTTTTTATTGAATTATAAGACTACTTAACGCTATAATTAAATTAACAAAAATGACCGGAATAGAAAAAAGACTTCAACTGTTTAAGAGGTGTTGGAAGCACCCTTAAACCGTTCCCCCTAACACAACTAGGGAAAACACTTGTCGAAGTCTCTTGTTAATAGAGTTAGTTTTGTACAAAATAAAACTTATGGTTTTATTTTATACGAAATTGACATCTATTTCAAGGGCTTAGTTTATCTTAATTAAGACATTGTTTTCCTTTCTTCAGGGAAACAGTGTCTTTTTTGTGTTCCTTAAAGGAGAAGATGAACAAATGACAAAGATATTGACTTGCTATTTACCCGATGTAAATACCTTCAACGGA
>Ga0182738_1007024_pt1 | contig 11532 bp, 11 predicted proteins | sample eDN5th30CBELigMG_FD_128876 | JGI IMG/M metagenome (GOLD analysis project Ga0182738, IMG submission 128876) | Enriched Miracle-Growth compost microbial communities from Emeryville, California, USA - eDNA 5th pass 30_C BE-Lig MG (version 2)... ...
CCGACGTCAGTCGATGGTGGCGGGCTTCCGGGCGACCGGCTCGGCCTTCTCTTCCGGCTTCTCCTCCAGCTCCTCGGCCTCGGTCTCGGACTTGCGCTTGGCGGCGGCGGCCTTGCGACGTTCCGAGGCGGACTGGCGGGTGTCGGCCAGGGCGCGCTTCTGCGCGGCGGTCAGCACGCCCTCGCACTCGGACGCGAGGCGCTCGCGAAGGGCGTCGGCCTGCTTCTCCAGGTCCTGGATCTCGGGCTGGTATTTCGCCTCGATCTCGTAGATGGATTCCTTCTGCTCGTCGGTGAGGTTCAGGCCCCCGTAGTAGGTGGGGAGCCGGCGCGAGGGACGGGCGGATTTGCCCTTGGCCTTGGCCTTCGGGGCCTCGTCGTCCTCGGCCGCCTTGCGGGCCGACGCCGAGGGCTTGGCCTTGGCGGGGGAGGGCTTGGTGCGGGCCTCCTGGGCGCCGATCGGGGGGATCAGGGCCGCCATCGCGAACGTCAGGAGGGCCGGGCCGGCGGCCAGGGCGACCGCCTTTCGAGACGGTGTCGTCATGGGAGCGAATTCTCCGGGGCGGGGCTTCGGGGGGCGGGCGTCGGGCCTCCCCCTCCTCTGTTCAAAAGGCTAGTCCACGCCGCGCGCGCCCTGCAATCGAAAAGCCCGCAATCTTGATTGATTGCGGTGATTTCGCAACAGGGCATGGGATTCGCTAGGTCGAGAGCGAACGCCGGCCGGCGATCGAGGCGTCGTCGCCAAGAAACGGCCCGCGCGCGACGAAGACCCTCCCGGCCCGCGGGCCGGGCCCGGCCGTCGCGGGGACGCCCGGCCCCCGTCCGCGGGGGCGGGGGCGGAGTCTTTACCCTGATCTGGGCGGGCGTTACGATCATCGCGGGCCGGCCCGGGCCCCGCGCCGCCGGACGTCCGGCGGCGTCGGGAGACGCCCGTTCCGGCGTCGCCGCGACCTCGCCGCATGGAGAAATTACGTCATGTCGACCGACGCGAAGAGTCCCGACCTCCCCCCGGCCGCGACGCGCCGCCGCGAGAAGGGGATCAAGATTTTCATGTGGCCGAAGGTCATCTACATCTTCCCGTCGGCGATCGTGGCCCTGATCTGCTCGCTGGGGATGTACTGGCTGCCCAACAAGACGTATGACGCCAGCGTGCCGCCGACGCCGGTGGTGGTCGAATCCGAGGCCGACAAGGCCGCGGTCGCGAACGGGGATCAGCCCGGGGCCAGCCTGGACCCGAACGCCCCGGCCCCGGCCTCGAAGGTGGCGGCCGGCCCCCCGCTCACGCGCCGCGAGCGGTTCAACACCCCCCAGAACCTGCTGGGCATCCTGTTCCTGGGGATGCTGGCGTTCAACCTGGTGGTGATGGGCCTGGACTTCCCCCGGTTCGAGCTGGTGGGGCTGATCCTCTTCATCCTCTTCTCGATCTTCTTCGTGCTCTGGCTGGGGGCGTTCTTCGACCTCGACCTGCTGCGGCCGATCAACACGCTGCTGGGCGCGGTGTACACCTTCGCCAACGCCGGCTTCTACCTGATGTACGCCCTGACGGTCTTCGCGGTGATGTTCATCGTGTACGTGACCCGATGGCTGGACTACTGGGAGATCCTGCCGAACGAGATCCTGCACCATCACGGGCCGCTGAGCGACCTGGAGCGGTTCCCGACGCTCAACCTGAAGTTCGACAAGGAGATCCCGGACGTCCTGGAGTTCCTGATCCTGGGCTCGGGCCGGCTGGTGCTCCGGGTGCCGAACGTCGACCGGGCGATCATCCTGGAGAACGTGCTCTTCATCAACTCCAAGGAAGAGGCCCTGAAGCGGCTGATGAGCCGGCTGGACGTCCGGATCACGACCGATCAGGAGTCGCCGCTGATCTGACCGCCGCCTTCGAGGCCCGCCCGCCCCGGCTCCCCGGCCCGATTCAATCGGGCAGGGGGGCCCGCGCGGCGGCGAGCGTGGCCGAGAGGTGGGGCCGCCAGAGGGCCTCGGGGGCGGCGGCGATGGGGGCCTCGACGGGGTCCTCGCAGAGCTCCCGGAGGATCGGCCCGTTGAGGACGTCCTCGATGTCCCGCAGCCGACGGGCGACGAACGCGCCGTCGAGGACGCGGTGGTCGTAGATCAGCTTGACCATCACCCGCCCGGCCTGGGGGTCGATCGGCCCGAAGGTCAGGGTGGTGGTCAGGGGCGAGATCGGGTGCATCTGCTCGGCCCCGAGCGCGCCGTAGCTGCTCAGGCCGAACGTCCCGAACCGCTTGCACCGCTTGAACCCGGAGAGGTTCAGGGTGCTCCACCAGAGGAACCGCCGCACCGGCCGGGGGACCCGGCTGAACCGCAGGGCCTGGCGGAAGAAGCCCACCTCCTCCAGCGGCCGGTCCTTGTACTCCCGGAGCGCCGTCTGGAGCTGCGTCAGCGACTGCCGCTCGGGGGCCCGGAAGAGCCCCACGAACACCCCCTCCTCGCCGAGGTACTGGCGCTCGATGGCGAGCGCGCAATTCATCCAGGGGTGCTCATAGATCCGCGGCCACGGGAACTCCAGGTACGACCGCCGCAGCGGCGCGTGCTCGGCCCCGACCAGCGCGTACGCCTTCATGAAGAGGCAGGACCACGACGGCCGCATCGGGTGCCGGACCCGGGGGCCCGCCAGCGCCGACACGTCGAACGCCCGGCTGACCGGCGCCGAGGGGATCTTGTGCGCGAAATGGACCAGGTCGCCGATGAACCCCCGGGGGCCGCTCGGCGGCAGGTATCGTCCCTTCGGCTCGTGCATCCATGCACCTCGCTCAAGACGACCTAAGAAGGGCGGACTGCTGACGGGAGGGACCCGGCGAGGCGAGTCGCCCGGCCCCCCCGGCGGCGTCGGTTCCCGACGGCCGCGTTTCAAGGTCCGGAGGCTACAACAAAACCCCCGGGGAGGGAAGGCGAAGGGCCCGGATCCGCCCGCGCCGGCGGCTCCCCGCCGGCGTGGCCGGGCCGGCCTCGCGCCTTCGCCCGCAGCCCGCATATCCAGTAGATTCGGCCCGCCGGCCCGCCGGAATCCAGCCCGATTCCCGGGACCGGGCGTCGGGCCCCGCCGGGTCAAGGCGTAGGGCCCCCCAACCCCTCGGCCACGGCCAGGATGCGCCGGACCCGGTCGGCCCGGACGCCGGACCAGTCGAGGGCCGACCCGTCGGCCGGGCGGAGGCGACAAGGGCTGGCGACGGGGCCGGCGGCGGCCGAGCCGAGGTGGACCTCGCGGGCCCCGGTCCTCCGGACGATCGCCGGCAGGCCCTCCGCGGTCAGGCGGCCGGCGACGAGGACGACGATCCGCCCGGCCGCGGCCGCGACGAGCCGGGCCAGGGCGTCGGCCCCCTCCTCGGCGGAGGGCCGGCCCCCGGAGGTCAGCACGCGGTCGACCCCCAGGCCGGCCAGCGTCTCCAGCGAGGCGTCCAGGTCGGGCGTCTGGTCGAACGCCTTGTGGAACGTCACGCTCATCGGCCGGGCCCGGTCGACGAGCCGGGCGGTCGCGTCGCGGTCGATCGCCCCGTCCGGCCGGAGGACGCCGAGGACCACGCCCGAGGCCCCCAGCGCCCGGGCGGCGTCGACGTCGTCGGCCATCGCCGCCAGCTCGGCCTCGTCCGGGACGAAGTCCCCGGCGCGGGGGCGGACCAGGACGTGGACCGGGATCGCCAGGCGGCGGCAGGCCTGGGCGATCGTCCCCGGCCCCGGCGTCGTCCCGCCGACCTCCAGGCGGTCGCAGAGCTCGACGCGGTCGGCCCCCCCCGCGCCGGCCTCCAGCGCCGAGCGCAGGTCGCCGGCGCAGATCTCGACGAGGGGCCGCGAGAGGCCCCCGCCCGGACTCGTCCCCGTCGTCGCCACGGAACGCCCTCCCTCCGGCCGTCAGCCCCGGGGCAGGAAATTGGTCTTCGCCAGGTCGATCACCTCGGAGCCCCGGCCGTCGATCACGGCGCGGAGCAGGTAGAGGCTGAACCCGAGCGCCTGCGACGCCGAGATCGACGGCGGCATCGCCAGCTCCTGGCGGTTGACCACCACGTCGACGAGGGCGGGCCCGTCGTGCTCGAAGGCCCGGCGGAGGGCGGGGCGGACCTCGCCGGGGTCCTCGACCCGGACGCCCAGGATGCCGGCCGACTCGGCGAGGCGGGCGAAGTCCGGGTTCACCAGCTCGGTGCCGTAGTCCAGCAGGCCGGCGGCCTTCATCTCCAGCTCGACGAACCCGAGCGAGCCGTTGTTGAAGACGACGACCTTGGCCGGGAGCGCGAGCTGGCGGAGCGTGAGCAGGTCGCCCAGGAGCATCGCCAGGCCGCCGTCGCCGCTGAGGCTGACCACCTGCCGGCCGGGGTGCGACGCCTGGGCCCCGACCGCCTGCGCCAGCGCGTTGGCCATCGAGCCGTGGGCGAACGAGCCGAGCAGGCGGCGGCGGCCGTTCATGCGGAGGTAGCGGGCCGCCCAGATGGTCGGCGTCCCCACGTCGCACGAGAAGACGGCGTCGTCCGCGGCCAGGGCGTCGATCTCGCGGGCGAGGAACTGGGGGTGGATCGGCCGCCTCCCCGGCTCGCCGACCGCCAGGTCGTCCAGCCCCTTGCGGGCGCCGGCGTAGTGCTCCAGGCAGTCGTCCAGGTAGCGGCGGTCGGCCTTCTCGTCGAGCCGGGGCGAGAGCGCGGCGAGCGTCTCCTTCACGCCGCCGACCAGGCCCAGGTCCACGCGCGTCCGGCGGCCGATCTGCTCGCCGCGGACGTCCACCTGGATGACCTTCGCCGCGTGCGGGAAGAACTGGGGGTAGGGGAAGTCGGTCCCCAGCATCAGCAGGGCGTCGCAGCTCATCATGGCGTGGTAGCCGGACGCGAACCCCAGGAGCCCGGTCATGCCGACGTCGTACGGGTTGTCGGGCTCCACGAACTCCTTGCCGCGCATGGCGTGGACGATCGGGGACTTGAGCTTCCCCGCGACCTCCATCAGCTCGCCGTGGGCCCCGGCGCAGCCCGCGCCGGCGAGGATCGCGACCCGGTCGGCGACGTTCAGGACGTCGGCCGCCCCGGCGAGCGAGGCCTCCGGCGGCAGCGTGGCCGACCGGGCGTAGTCCAGGGCCAGGAACCCGGGGCTCGCGTTGCAGGGGCGGAGCGCCACGTCGCCGGGGATCACCACCACGGCCACGCCCCGCCTGGCGATGGCCGTCCGCATGGCGATCGACAGGACCCGGATCGCGTGCTCGGGCTGCGAGATGAACTCGCAGTAGTGGCTGCAGTCCTTGAAGAGGAGCTGGGGGTTGGTCTCCTGGAAGTAGTTCGTCCCCAGCTCGCTGCTGGGAATCTGGGCGGCGATCGCCAGGACGGGGACGCGGCTGCGATGGCAGTCGTACAGCCCGTTGATGAGGTGGAGGTTCCCCGGCCCGCAGCTCCCGGCGCAGACGGCCAGCTCGCCGGTGAGGTGGGCCTCGGCCCCGGCGGCGAACGCCGCGACCTCCTCGTGCCGGACGTGCATCCAGTCGATCCCCTCGCGGCGGCGGATCACGTCGGTGATGCCGTTGAGCGAATCCCCCACGACGCCGTAGACCCGCCTCACGCCCGCCGCCAGCAGGGTGTCGACGAAGACCTCGCTCACCGATCGCGCCATGCCCCCGGCCTCCTCCCGCGCCTGGTCCCTCGGCCCGAAACGCCCGCCGGGGCGCATTCTAGGCAAGGCGCCCGGGGATTCCAGCCTTTCCCGATCCCGACGGCCCGGGAGGCCCGAAGGCCGCCGGCGTAGGGCCGTTTTCTTGTTTGGCAAGGGGCGGGGCGTGGGTTAGGATGGTCGCGGCCGGGGCCGGACCGCGATGCGGAAGGCCCGGCGTCCCTCCCCCCACCCGCCCCGCGCGTCGCCCCCGGATCGTCGTCGAGCCGGACGGCCCCGCCATCCATGCACGATCAATGGAGACAACGTCGTGACCGAGCGACCCTGCGCGAACGAGGCTTCCTCCCGGCGGCGGTTCTTGAAGGAGACGACGGCCGCCACGGCGGGGGCGGCGGCCCTGGCCTCCTGGGCCCCGATGGTCCACGCCGCCGGCAGCGACACGATCAAGGTCGGCCTGGTGGGGTCGGGCGGGCGCGGCACCGGCGCGGCGGAGCAGGCCCTGACCGCCGACAAGGGGACGCGGCTGGTCGCGATCGGCGACCTCTTCGGCGACCGCCTGGCCGAGAGCCTCTCGGCCCTGAAGGGCTCGCGCGTCGGCCCGCAGGTCACGGTCGACGACGCGCACAGCTATACCGGCTTCGACGCCTACAAGCAGGTGATCGACCAGGTCGACGTGGTCATCCTGGCGACCACGCCCCACTTCCGCCCGATGCACACCGCCTACGCGGTGGAGAAGGGGGTCCACGCCTTCGTCGAGAAGCCGATGGCCGTCGACGGCCCCGGCCTCCGCAAGTTCCTGAAGGCGGTGCAGGACGCCAAGGCCAAGGACGTCTCGATCGTCAACGGCTTCTGCTGGCGGTACTTCCCCCCCCGGCGCGCCACGATGCAGCAGGTCTTCGACGGCCGGATCGGCGAGATCCGCACCATCGAGACCGTCTACAACTCGCAGGGCGTGTGGGAGCCCCGCAAGACCCGCGAGGAGTGCGGCTCGGACATGGAGTACCAGCTCCGCAACTGGTACTACTACAACTGGCTCTCCGGCGACCACATCGTCGAGCAGGCCATCCACGGCCTCGACACGATGGCCTGGGCCATGGGCGACAAGCTCCCCGAGCGCTGCTTCGGCGTGGGCGGCCGGCAGTCGCGCACCGACGCCAAGTACGGCAACATCTACGACCACTTCTCGCTGGTCTACGAGTACCCGAACGACGTCCGCGGCTACCACCAGTGCCGCCACTGGGTCAACACGGCCAACCGCGTGAAGGACTACGTCTTCGGCAGCGAGGGGACCGCCGACGTCTTCGGCAACTCCATCAGCGGCAAGGACAAGTGGCGGTATCGCGACACCGGCGACGCCAAGAAGTACGACATGTACCAGGTCGAGCACGACGAGATGTACGCCGCGCTCCGGGCCGGCAAGGTGATCAACAACGGCGAGCAGGCCGCGTACTCGACGCTGCTGGGGATCATGGGCCGGACGGCCGCCTACACCGGCGAGATCGTCACCCCCGACCAGATCCTCGACTCGACCGAGGACCTGAGCCCGCCGGCCTACGCCTTCGGCCCCGACCCGCTCCCGGTCGCCCCGATCCCGGTCCCCGGCTTCACCAACCCGGCCTGACCGCGGCCGTCTGCCGGCCGCCGCGCCAAGTCGCCATCCCGCACCGGGCCGCCCCGCTCCCTCGCGAGCCGGGCGGCCCGGGCTGTTAAACAAATGATGTCGACGCTAGAATCGGGCGTCGTCGGCGCGGGGCCCTCTCCCATGCTTCCCGCCCGCGCCGGCGCGGGCGCCACCGAACACCCCGACCGAAGAGGGCCGAGCCGTGTCCGACCATCCCCCCTGCATCGGCACGATGCCGAGGCGTGCGTTCCTGCGGGCCTCGCTGACCGGGTTCTCGGCCCTGGGGATCTCGGACCTGATGCGGCTCCAGGCCGCGGCGAACGCGCCCGGGGCCGGCGGGGGGCCGGCGGGCCCCTCCATGATCGTCGTGTGGCTCTGGGGCGGCCCCAGCCACATGGAGACGTTCGACATGAAGCCCGACGCCCCCGAGGCGTATCGCGGGCTCTTCCGGCCCATCCCGACCAGCGTCCCCGGCGTCGAGATCTGCGAGAAGCTCCCCCGGCTGGCCGGGATCGCCGACAAGTGCGCGATCGTCCGGTCCATCACCCACGACAGCCCCGGCCACGCCAACAGCACCCACACGGTCCTGACCGGCTATCCCGGGGACCTCGTCGAGAGCCCGCCGCTCACGCCCAAGTATCCCTACGTCTTCCACGCCGCCAACAAGTACCTCCCCGAGCGGCCCGGCGGGATGCCCAAGTGGGTCGCCCTGCCGAACTTCCCCTACGAGGGGGGCGGCGGCCTCGGCCGGACGTACGGCCCGTTCAAGGTCGCGGCCGACCCGAACAAGCCCGAGTTCAAGGTCCCCGAGCTGGTCCTCGACGAGGCCCGGCGCGCCCGGCTCGACGGCCGGGGCCGGCTCCTCGCCGGGTTCGACGCCGCCCGCCGGGCCTTCGAAGAAACCGCCGCCACCCGCTCGTTCGACGACTTCCAGCGCCGGGCGCTCGACGTCCTGACCAGCCCCGCCGCCCGCGACGCCTTCGACCTGAACCGCGAGCCCGACGCCCTCCGCGACCGCTACGGCCGCAACGTCGTCGGCCAGCGCTGCCTGCTCGCCCGCCGGCTCGTGGAGTCCGGCGTCCGGCTCGTCACGGTGGACTTCCCCTGCGTCCCGGGCCAGAAGGCCTTCTCGTGGGACGACCACGCCAGCGTCTGGAACATCTTCGAGCAGATGGACATCCGCCTGCCGGTGCTCGACCAGGCGGTCTCCGCCCTGATCGAGGACGTCCACGCCCGCGGCCTGGACCGGGAGACGCTGATCGTCGTGATGGGCGAGATGGGCCGCACGCCCAAGCTCTCCGACTTCAAGGGCCAGCCCGGCCGCGAGCACTGGGGCAAGGCGATGTCCGTCCTCCTCTCCGGCGGCGGCCTCCCCATGGGCCAGGTCATCGGGTCGACCACCGCCAAGGGCGAGGAGCCCAGGGAGCGCCGGTTCACCCCCAACGACCTCCTCGCCACCTGGTACAAGTACCTGGGCGTCGACCACACCCAGACCTACCTCGACGTCTCCGGCCGCCCCATCGCCCTCCTCCCCCACGGCGAGCCGATCGCGGAGCTGATCTGATCCATCGGTGCGGACCTGCCCGCCGGACGGCCCAATTCGGCCCGCCGCTTGCATTGGAGATCGGCCGTGAGACGCCCGGCGAGGGCGTCCCGTACCGACATCCGAGGCGAGGAGGCTGACCGATGGCCGATTCGAACATCAAGGCGTCGCACGACGGGCACGATCACGAGAATGAGCACGAGTGGGGCTTCTGCAAGGCCTGCCAGTGGTGGCAGCTGGAGCCCGGGGCCCGCGCCGGGGACCGGACGCTGGGGCACTGCATCCACGAAGAGCTCGAACCGTACAACCTGCGGGTCTCCGGCCTGAGCGGCTGCAACCACTTCATGCACGGGAAGCCGGCGCGGGCGGCGGGATCGTCCGAGGCCCCGCCTCGGGTCGAGGCCGCCCACTGAGCCCGTCCCGACCGGCGCGGGCGACCCCTCATCCCCGGGGGCGGACGCGGTACAGGTGGACCTGATACCCCTCGAAGCGGTCGGACCAGGCCCCGGCGGGGGCCTCCAGGGTCCGGGCCTCGTCGAGGGCCTCCACCGACGCGTCGGCCCCGGCGGGGAGCCGGAACGTCGCGATCGTCGGCCCCTCGCGGAGCGACGCGGCGAACAGATAGGTCGCCCCGTCATGACGTCGGACCGTCCAGGCGATCGGCACCGACTCGTCCGAGGACGAGACGGCGGCGCCGTCCGGGACCTCCGGCGCGTGGAGGACCGGGGCCAGCCGGAGGACCTGGGCGTTGATCGCCGCGACCTCGCGGGCCACCGCGTCGTCGGCCAGCAGGCCCGCCTCGACGAACTCCGGCTTGAACTGGTGGCAGAAGTAGATCAGCCCCTTCGCCCCCCGGATCAGCGCCATCCAGACCTCGGCGCGGATCTCGGCGGGCGTCGCCTTGCGCGCCTCGTTCTCGATCCCCGTCGTCTCGATGCAGCACCAGACCGGCCGATCGGGCCCGGCCCACTCGCGGAGCCGCTCGACGCCCTTCGGGACGTACCAGAGCTTGCCGGCGACCGCCTCGTCGCGGCTGCACGCGGGGTAGATGTCGAACGAGGCGATGTCGCAGCCCCGGGCGTACTCCGCGTAGTCCTCGGGGTGGTTCGTCCGCACGCCCCGGCCGTACCAGCCGTCCCACGCCACGCCCTGGCCCAGGTTCAGCAGGACCGGCCGGTCGGGGTCGGCCTCCTTCATCGCGCGATAGCTCGCGACGATCTCCGAGGGGGGGACCGGCGGCCCGTATCCCCCGCCGTCGCGCTTCGCCTGCGCGTTGTCGGGCTCGTCGCCGTGCATCCAGCCGACGATCGTCGGCCGGTCGCGGAACTCCAGCGACCTCCTGGTCTGGCCCACGATGAGGCGCATCCCCGCGGCGTCGAGCGCATCGAGCTGCGCGGCCGTCGGCCCGCGCCAGAGGCCCACGTACGTGTTCACGCCGATCGTCCGATACCGCTCCGCGTTCGACACGTCCTGGAGCCAGACCGCGATCGGGAAGGACTCCGGCCCCTCGGGCGGCCCCTTCGCGAACCTCGGGCCCCCGGGCCCGTCTCCCGCCCGACACGCCCCCGCCCACGCCGCCAGCAGCACGACGAACGTCCCGTATCGCATGTCGTCCTCCCGTCCCATCGCCTCGGGGGTCCTGGCACCTCCGCCCAATGTAACCCCCGCCGGTCGCGGCGGACACGGGCGGCCGGCCGCCCCTCAGATTCCATTGCCTTGACATTGTTTGCCGTGGCAATTATTATCCCGGCATGAAGGACGGACGACCGAGCGAGCTGGAGGACCACCTCGGCTACTGGCTGAGGAGGCTGTCGAACCGGGTGTCGCGGGGCTTCGCCGAACGCCTGGAGCGGCGGGGCGCGACGGTCCCGCAGTGGGTGGCGTTGCGCTGCCTCCACGACGGCGACGCCTCGCTGCTCGGGCTCGCGGCGACGATCGGGATCGACGCCGGCGCGACGTCGAGGCTGGTGGAGCGGCTGGTCCAGAAGGGGCTGGTCGCCCGCGAGGCCGACGCGAAGGACCGGCGTGCGGTCGTGATCCGGCTCACGGACGCCGGCCGGGCGCTCGTCCCCGAGCTGGCGAAGGAGGCCGACGAGAACGACGCCGCATTCTTCGAGGTCCTGGGGGACGCCGGGCGTCGGCGGCTGCTGGCGACGATCAAGAAGCTCCTCGCCGCGCACGAGCCGGCGGGGGAGGCCGGGAAGAAGACGATGGACTGAACGGGCCCCACCCGAGGAGGAAGGCGCGTGGATGCGACGGTGCTTCGCGAATGTCGGGACCTGAGCCTCGCCGGTCGGATCGCGTTCCCCGAGGTCGTCGGCCGCCTGGCGGCGATCGGCGTGGAGCGGTACGACGCCGACCTGGCGCGGATGGAGCTTCGCCACTACGGCCGATCCGGCGCGACCTGCGTCGAGCCGCTTCCGCTGGCCTCGCCGCCGGCGATCGCCCGCGCGTTCTCCGCCGAGGGCGTCCGGGCGGCGATCGCCGACGTCCAACGTCGGGCCATCGACTACCCCGCGTTCCTGCGCCGGATCATGGCCGCCGGGGCCGTCGGCTACGCCGCGTTCCTCGACGGCCGCAAGGTCGTCTACTACGGCCGGGCGGGGGACAGCCACGTCGAGCCGTTCCCCCCCGTCGCCGATTGAACGCCGGGTTCACCGCCCCCGGCGCTGGCCGCGCATGAAGTCGGCGAGCCGGGCCTGCGCCGTCTCCCATGAGCCGGACTTCGCTTCGGCGACGATCGCCTCCATCGCCTCGTACGGCGTCGCGTC
>Ga0182738_1007026_pt1 | contig 11526 bp, 9 predicted proteins | sample eDN5th30CBELigMG_FD_128876 | JGI IMG/M metagenome (GOLD analysis project Ga0182738, IMG submission 128876) | Enriched Miracle-Growth compost microbial communities from Emeryville, California, USA - eDNA 5th pass 30_C BE-Lig MG (version 2)... ...
ACCGTCACGCCCTTGTAGCGCAGCGGCTCGTTGACCTCGATGGTCTGCGCGAACTGCCGGCCGGTGTCGGGGTCGGTGACCTCGACCTCGCTGGCGAAGCGGCTGGGCATGCCGGTGGAGTAGTAGTCGATGACGAACTTGCGCAGCGTCATGCGGAAAGGCAGCGGCTGCACGAGCGCCCCGTCGCCCACCAGCACCACGGCGCTGCCGGCGCTGCCGCCCTCGGGCACCAGCACGTTGGCGCGGTAGCTGGGGTTGTTGACGGACAGGCGGCCGCTGTCGGGCACGTCGGCGATCATCATGTTCTCGACGATGGGCTGCTTGCCGCCCAGCCAGACCTGCAGGCGCACCGGCAGCTCGCTGTCGAGCAGGCCGCCCACGCAGATCACCACGATGGAAGCGTGCGCGAAGATGTAGCCCAGCCGGTTGCTGCCGCCGCGCTTGGCCGCCAGCAGCAGCGCGTCGCCGTCGCGTCGCTCGCGCAGGGCGTAGCCGTTGGCCGACAGCCACTTGCGCACGCCCGCGGCGGCGGGCTCCACGCCGGCAGGCGCCTGGCATTCGACCCGGTGGTGGAAGGCGCGCAGGCTGGAAGCGCGCACGTGCTCGCGGAACGACCGCGCCTCGCGCAGCATCCGGGGCGCGTTGCGCGTCAGGCACAGCCCGGTGGACGCCACCAGGAAGGCCATGATGAGCAGGAACCACCAGCTGTTGTAGACGTGCCAGACCGAGAACTTGTCCAGGAATTCGTACCAGAACGGCCCGAAGCGGTCGATGTAGTTGTTCGACGGCTGGTTCTGCGCCAGCACCGTGCCGATCACGCTGGCCACGCAGATGAAGGACAGCAGGCTGACGGCGAAGCGCATCGAGCCCAGCAGCTCGATCACGTCGGCGGCCAGGCGGTGGCGGGTGGGGGAAGGCGTGGCGTTCATGGAAAAGGAGGGGTTGCGCGCACGGGCGCGCCGGCCGCGGCGGCATGGGGAACCGCCCCCCTCATGGACACGCGCGCCGGCCGGTGGTTCCGGCCCGGCGCGCGGGCGCTGGCCGCGGCGGCGTCAGCGCAGGCCGGCGGCGTAGTCGGCGACGGCCTTGATGTCGGCGTCCGACATGCGGTCGGCGATCTGTTGCATGGCCTCGTTGTTGGCGCGGTGGCCGGCGCGGAACAGCTTGAGCTGCTCCTCGATGTAGGCGGGGAACTGGCCGGACAGGCGCGGGTACAGGGCGGGCAGGCCGGCGCCGTTGGCCGAGTGGCAGGAGGCGCAGGCCGGCACGCCGCGCTCGGGCAGGCCGGCGCGCCAGATGCGCTTGCCGAGGTCGACCAGGTCTTCGTGGCCGGCGGTGGCGGGCTGCTTGAGCGGCTGCTCGGCCAGGTAGGCGGCGACGTTGCGGATGTCTTCGTCGGTGAGCGGGCCGGCCATGGCGGTCATGGGCGTGGGCGCGCCCTCGGCGCCGCTGCGCGCGGGCGCCTGGGCGCCTTCCTTGACCTTGAAGTCGACCAGCTGCTTGTACAGGTATTCGTGCGGCTGGCCGGCCAGGTTGGGGTTGGCGGGTATGGTGCTGTTGCCCGCCTCGCCATGACAGGTCGCACAGGCGATGATGCCGCGGGCGGCGTCGCCCTGCGAATAGAGCTGGCTGCCCTTGGCCACGTCGGGCTTGGACGCCGCGCCGGCCGCCTCGGCCGCGAAAGCCGGCGACACGGCCGACGCACCGAGCATCAACCCGCCAGCTACCAATATCCGGGACAGCACACGCTTCATGAAAACCTCGACGTTCGGACGCGACACGACGCGGGCCGGCCGGCCTCGCCTGGCAGCGAGAATGCGGCCCGCGCAAGGAGCCTGCGCCTGGCGCAGGACCCGCAGCCAGGGCCCGCGCGCAACCGCGCAAGGCCCTTGTTGCAAACACGCGATTATACAATAGGGTTCGCAACCAACCGTATCCGCCCCCCGTGTCCCTATTGCACCGCGCCTCGTTCCACGTCTCGGCCGCCCGGCTGGACCAGCTGCCGCCGCCCGGCCCGCCCGAGGTCTGCTTCGTGGGGCGCTCCAACGCCGGCAAGTCCTCGGCCATCAACGTGCTGGCCAACCAGAAGCGCCTGGCGTTCTCCAGCAAGACGCCGGGGCGCACGCGGCTGATCAACCTGTTCTCCCTGCCCGACCCGCTGGCGCCGGGCGAGGCCCTGGGCTACCTGGTCGACCTGCCCGGCTACGGCTACGCCTCGGTCGCCCAGCGCGCCCGCGAGGAATGGGCCGACGTGCTGGGCGGCTACCTGCGCGACCGCCCCTCGCTGGCCGGCATCGTGCTGCTGATCGACATCCGCCGCGGCGTCACCGACCTGGACCGCCGCCTGGCCGACTGGATCGCCCCCACCGGCCGCCCCGTGCTGGCCCTGCTGACCAAGGCCGACAAGCTGCCCTACGGCCAGCGCATACGCGCGGTCTACGCCGTGCGCAAGGAGCTCGCCGACATCGGCGCGCTGCTGGCCGTGCCTTTTTCCGCCACCGAGCGCATCGGCCTGGAAGAGGCCGCCGCCCACATCGAAAACTGGATATCCCCCAAGGTCGTGCCATGACGCAACCCCTGATCCCTGCCGCCGCCTTTCCCGCCGCGCGCCCGCGCCGCCTGCGCCGCGACGACTTCACGCGCCGCCTGGTGCGCGAAAACACCCTCACGGCCGACGACCTGATCTACCCCGTCTTCGTGGCCGAGGGCCAGGGCCTCGTGCAGCCGGTGCCGTCCATGCCGGGCGTGAGCCGCTACTCGCTCGACACCCTGCTGCCGGTGGCCGAGGAATGCGTGGCGCTGGGCATCCCGGTGCTGGCGCTCTTCCCGGTGATCGACGCCTCGCTCAAGACGCCCGACGGCATCGAGGCCGCCAACCCGGACGGCCTGATCCCGCGCGTGGTGGCCGGCCTGAAGGCGCGCTTGCCCGAGCTGGGCGTGATGACCGACGTGGCGCTGGACCCTTACACCAGCCACGGCCAGGACGGCCTGATCGACGAGGCGGGCTACATCCTGAACGAGCCCACCACGGAAATCCTGGTGAGCCAGGCGCTGGTGCAGGCCCAGGCCGGCGTGGACATCGTCGCCCCCAGCGACATGATGGACGGGCGCATCGGCGCGATCCGCCAGGCGCTCGAGCGCGAAGGCCTGATCCACACGCGCATCATGGCCTACTCGGCCAAGTACGCCAGCGCCTTCTACGGCCCCTTCCGCGACGCGGTGGGCTCGGCCGCCAACCTGGGCAAGTCCAGCAAGGCCACCTACCAGATGGACCCGGCCAACATCGACGAGGCCCTGCGCGAAGTGGCGCTGGACCTGGCCGAGGGCGCCGACATGGTGATGGTCAAGCCCGGCATGCCCTACCTGGACGTGCTGCGCCGGGTCAAGGACGCCTTCCGCGTGCCCACCTTCGCCTACCAGGTGAGCGGCGAATACGCCATGCTCAAGGCGGCCGCGGCCAACGGCTGGCTGGACCACGACAAGGTGATGATGGAGTCGCTCACGGCCTTCAAGCGCGCCGGGGCGGACGGCATCCTGACCTACTTCGCGCCGGACGCGGCGCGGCTGCTGCGCGGCTGAGGGCTCATCGCCGTCCCAGCGCGAACACGAAGCCGGCGGCCAGCAGCGGGCAGGACAGGGCGCCGGCCAGCAGCAGCCAGTGCATGCCCACGCCGTCGACCACCAGGCCGGCGGCGGCCACGCCGGCCGATTGGCCGATGAACAGGAAGGACGCGAACAGCGCCACCGCCGTGCCGCGCACCTTGGGCGCCATCTGCGTGGCGTTGGCCTGCAGCGTGCTGTGCAGCAGGTAATAGCCGAAGCCGGCCATCAGCCCGGCGGCCGCGAGCCACATCCAGCCGCCGGCCAGCCAGTAGGCCAGAAAGGCGGCCGACAGCATCGCGCCGCCGGCCCCGGCCAGGCCTTTCTCGCCCAGGGCGGGCACCAGCCGGCGCGCCACCAGCACGTAGGCGAAGCCGCCCAGCGCATAGGCGCCGGCCAGCAGGCCGGCTGCGGTGGGCGACAGGCCGTAGCGCTGCTGCATGTAGGCCGGCACGAAGGCCAGCACGCCGAACACCAGCGCGCCTTCCAGAAAGGTGACCAGCAACACCTTGCGCGCCCAGGGCACGCGCAGCACCGAGACCGTGGGCGCGAAGAAGCCGCCGGCGGACGACAGGACGGCGGCCGAGGCCTCGCGCGGCAGGCGCCGGGCGCCGCGCAGCAGCAGCAGGCCGGTACACAGATAGCCCGCGGCCAGGAAGGCGAAGGCCCAGCGCCAGCCCAGCGTGCCGGCGAACACGCCGCCCAGCACCTGGCCGGCGGCCATGCCGGAGATGGTGCCGGTCAGGAAGCGCGCCAGGGTGATCTGGCGCTGCTCGTAGGGCACGTTGTCGCCTATCCAGGCCATCGACAACGGCACGATGCCCGCGCCCGCCGCGCCGGACAGGAAGCGGCACAGCAGCAGCAGGTCCAGCGTGGGCGCCAGCGCCACGCCGGCGCTGCCCACCGCGCACAGCACGGTGGCGGTGGCCACGGTGCGGAACTTGCCGTAGCGGTCGCCGATGGGGCCGAAGAAGAACTGCAGCAGGCCGTAGGCCACGGCGAAGATGGTCACGGCGTGCGCGGCCTGGCCGGTGGTGGTGCCGAATTCCTGCGCCAGCTGCGGCAGCAGCGGGTCGCAGATGCGGAAGGCGCTGGCGCTGGCGAAGGCGGCCAGCGCCAGCAGCGCGATCATGCGGCCGATGGGCGCCTGGGGCAGCGGAGGCTCGGACATGGGCAGGCCAGGCGCGGCGGCGTGGGGCGCCGCCCGCCCGCTCGCGCCGGGCTCGTCCCGGCTCATCGGCCGCCTTGCTCCAGCACCCGCGCCAGCACGGCGCCGAAGCGCTCGGCGTTCTGGAAGCCGACCACGCGCTCGGGCAGCTCCGCGCCGTCCGCCGCGAAGAAGACGATGCCCGGCGGGCCGAACAGCCGGAAGCGGCGCAGCAGCTCGCGGTCCTGCGGCGTGTTGGCGGTGACGTCGGCCTGCAGCAGCAACATGCGCGACATCTGCGCGGCCACCGCCGGGTCGGAGAAAGTGAAGCGCTCCATCTCCTTGCAGGACACGCACCAGTCCGCGTAGAAATCGAGCATGGCCGGCCGGCCGGCCGCGGCCAGCGCGGCGTCCAGCTCGGCGCTGGAGCGCACGCGCTGGAAGCCCGCCGGCTGCGCCGGGGCGCCGGCCGGGAAGGCGCCTTCGCGCGCGCCGGCCGCCAGGTGGGACAGCGGCTGCAGCAGGTCGCGCCCGCCGCTGGCCACGCCCGCCACCAGCAGCACCGCGGCCAGCGCCAGCAGCAGGCCGACGGCCTTGCCCAGCATGCGGCCCAGGCCGGCCGGCTGGGGCAGGGCGTCGAAGGCGCGCAGCAGCACCGCGGCCAGCGCGGCCAGCAGCGCCCAGCCCAGCATCTGCACCCAGGACGCCAGCACCGGCATCAGCATCCACCACGCCGTGGCCAGCAGCAGCACGCCGAACAGGCGCTTGACGCCTTCCATCCAGGCGCCCGCGCGCGGCAGCAGCGCGCGGGAGGACGCGCCCACCAGCAGCAGCGGCACGCCCATGCCCCAGGCCATGGCGAACAGCGCCGCGCCGCCCAGCAGCACGTCGCCGGTCTGCGAGATGTAGAGCAGGGCGCCGGCCAGGGGCGCGGCCACGCAGGGGCCGACGATCAGCGCCGAGACCGCGCCCATGAGCAGCGCCCCCGCCGCGCGCCCGCCGGGAATGCGGGCGGCGCGCTCGGACAGGCGCGATTGCAGGCCGGCGGGCAGCTGGAAGGTGAAGACGTCGAACATGGCCAGCGCCAGCACGGCCAGCACCGCGGCGAACACCCCCAGCACCCAGGGCGTCTGCAGCCAGGCAGCCAGGCCCACGCCGCTCAGGCCGGCGGCGATGCCGACCAGGGTGTAGACCACCGACATGCCCAGCACGTAGGCGGCCGCCAGCCCGAGCCCGCGCCAGCGGGGCGGCGCGGCCGGGCGCACGGCGTGCGCAGCCGCAGGCAGGCAGGCCTCGCCGGCGGCATCCATGCTCGCCGAGGCAACGGCGGCGCCCGCAGGGCTGCCGGCGCCGCCCCGGCCGACGATCAGCGCCGACAGGATGGGCACCATGGGCAGCACGCAAGGGGTGAGCGACAGCAGCAGGCCCAGCAGGAAGAACACCCCGGCGGTGCGCAGCCAGCCGGCATCGGCGATGTGGCGCGCCAGGCCCGTGTCGTCGGCGTCGAGCAGGCCGTCCAGCGCGCCCGCGGACCGGGCGGACGCGCCTGGCGCCGAAGCGGCGGCCGGGAAAGCCGTGTCCCCGGTGGAGACCGGACCGCCGACGGAAGCCGGGCCGCCCGTGGAAGCCGGACCGCCAACGGAAGCCGAGCCGCCGAACAGGCCGCCGAACAGGCCACCGGCGCCGTCGCGCGCGAGGTCGTCGCCGCTGGCGGCGGAGGCGATCCGGTAGGCGCCGCCGTCGGCCGCCAGCACGACCCGGCTGGGCATGGGCGGATAGCACAGGCCGGCGTCGGCGCAGCCCTGGCTGGTGACGGACAGCGTCACCGTGCCGGCGGCGGGCGCCGCCGCGCCGCCGCCCGGCGACGGCGATGGCGACGGCGCGGCCGCCGGCACGGCGGCCAGCGGCACGCGGATGGCGACCTCGCGGTGGTAGACCTCCATATCCTTCTCGAAGGTCGGGTCGTACTTGACCTCGCCGGGCGGATAGGCGGGCTCGCCCGCCAGCGCGGCGGCCGGCTCGGCCGAAACGGCGAAGCGCTCGCGGTACATGTAGTAGCCGGGGGCGATGCGAAAGCGCAGCTCCACCGCGTCGGCCGCGACGACGGCGGCCGAGAAGGCGAAGGCGCGCTCGGGCGGCAGGAAGTCCTCCTCGGCGCCCGCCGCGCCCGGGCCGGCGAGGGTCAGCAGCAGGACTAGCGGCATTGCCCGCGAACGGATGGGCGAAAAGGCAATCGATGGAGCGGGCGACGAGCCCTGCGGCAAGGCCCGCGAACGGGCCGGCGGCAACACGGCGCGGAAGCGGGCGCGCACGGCGCGAAGGAAAATGCGGATGGACATGGACAGGAAGTTCAGGCCTGGGCGCCGCCCGAGGTTTGCTCGCGCACCCACTGCAGGTAGCCGGCATGGCCGCCCGTCACGGGCACGGCCAGGATCTCGGGCACATCGTAGGGGTGCATCCGCGCCAGGGCCTCGATCAGTTCGGCCTGGCGGCCGGCGGTGGTCTTGATCCACAGCGGGATTTCGTCGGCGCCTTCGATCGTGCCCTGCCAGGAATAGATCGACAGCATGGGCGCACCGAGGTTCACGCAGGCCGCCAGGCCGTCCTCGACCAGGACGTGGGCGATGCGCTTGGCCAGCAGCAGGTCTGGGGCATTGCTGATGACCAGCACGACGTCGTCGTCGGCTTGCGGCATGGGATCTCCGTGGACTGCCCGGCCCGGCCGGGTGCGCATATTGTATCGGCGGCGGCGGATCGGCGGCGGCGGATCGGATATGCTTGCGCGTGCCGCACGCCCTGCGCCCTGCCCGCCGGCTGCCCGCATCCATCGCGTCCCTTGCCCCTTCCCCCATGTCGAGCCCCGCTTCCCGTCCCATCGGCGTCTACGATTCCGGCGTGGGCGGCCTGAGCGTGCTGCGCGAGATCCGCGCGCAGCTGCCCGGCGAGCCGCTCGTCTACGTGGCCGACACGGCGCACGTGCCCTACGGCGAGAAGTCGGCCGACGAAGTCGCCGCCCGGGCGCTGGCCGTGGCCGGCTACTTCGCCGCGCGCGGGGCCAGGGCCATGGCCGTGCCCTGCAATACCGCGACCGCGGCCGCGGTCGCCCTGCTGCGCGAGCGCCACCCGGGCATGCCCATCGTCGGCATCGAGCCGGCCGTCAAGCCCGCCGCCGCGCTGACGCGCAGCGGCACGATCGGCGTGCTGGCCACCACCGGCACGCTGGCCAGCGCGCGCTTCCGGGCGCTGGTCGAGCGCGAGGCGCCGGCCGCGCGCATCCTGCTGCAGCCCTGCCCGGACTGGGTGCTGGCGGTGGAGGCGGGTGTCGTCTCGGGCCCCGAGGCGGCGGCGCTGGTCGCGCCCGCCGTGCGCGCGCTGCTGGAGCAGGGCGCCGACGTGCTGGTGCTGGGCTGCACGCACTTTCCCTTCCTGCGCGAGGCGATCGCGGCCTGCGCCGGGCCGCAGGTGCCGGTGCTGGAGACGGGCGCGGCGGTGGCGCGGCAGCTGCGGCGCCGGCTGGCGGAACGGGACGCGGCGGTCGCGCGGGACGGCGAGGCCGCCGTGGGCCCGGCGACCGCATGCGGCGGCGAGGCAGCCCGCGCGGCAGGCCCGGGCCCTGGGGATTGCGGCCTGGGGGACTGCCAGTTCCTGGCCAGCGGCGACCCCGCCGGCTTCGCCCGCATCGCCGGCGGCCTGCTCGGCGCGCCGGTGCGGGCCGGCCGCCTGCCGCGCGAGTACTGCTGAGCGCGGGCTCTCTTTCGCTTTTCCTGCAGGGCACGCCCCCACCCTTTCACATCGCTTTTGTGAAAAGCGATGTGAAAGGGCGACGCATGACCGGCAAGTCACGGAAGGATTCCAGCAGCCATCCTTGGCGGGAACGATCCGGCCAAAGATGAGAATGCGTATTAGAATCAACCATTATTTTCCGTCATTCCCCGATATTCCCCATGTCCCGCCCTGCCAAGCCCAGGAAAGACTGGCTCGCCCACTACGCGGACCTGATCGGCAAATGGCGGCGCGGCGGGCGCGGGCGGGAGGATGGCGAGGACGCCATGCACGATACCGTGCTCGGCATGCTGGAGGGCGGCGTGGCCGCCATCTACGACCCGCGCGCCTACATGGCGCGGGGCACTTCCAACCGCCTGGTCAGTTGGCATCGCCACGTCAATGCGCTGGAGATCGCTTCGCTGGACGCCATGGACGAGATCGAGCACCCCGCCACGGCCCCGGCCGACGACGGCGTCCGGTTCCAGCAACTGGCCGACGCGCTGGCGGCCGCGCTCGAGGAGCTGCCGCTCAAATGCCGGCAGGTCTACGTCATGTGCCGCCTGGAAGGCTGGACCCACACGGAAATCGCCCATGAAATGGGACTGTCGCGCAGCATGGTGGAAAAATACATGACGCGCTCCGTGCGCCACATCAACGATCGGCTGCAGCACCATGCCCCCCACTGACTCCGGCTCCGCCAGCAGGCCCGCGCGCCAGGGCGCTACCGAGGCGTCCGATATGTCCGGTGTATCCGGTATGCCCGGCACGTCCGATGCGTCCGCAGGTGCCGGCGCGGCCGGCGCATGCGTCGGCGCCGACAGCCTCGAGCACCCGGCCGACGCCGCCCACTGGTTCGCCCGCATGCATTCCGGCGAAGCCACCGACGCCGACCGGCAGGCCTTCGCCGCCTGGCGCGGCGCCGACCCGCGGCACGAGCGCGACTACGGCAGGCTGGCCCGCCAGTGGGATGCCGCCCTGGCCGTGCCCGAAGAGCGCCTGCGCGCGCTGGCCGGGCGGCCCCCGCGGAACCCGCGCCTTGCGGGCGGCCGCGCGGGCGCTGCCCTGCCCGCGGCCGCCATGTCCCGCGTGCCGCCGCGGCTGCCGCGCCGCCGCGCCGGCCTGGCGCTGGCGGGCGCCTGTTCGCTGGCCGCCGCGGCCGGCCTGGCCGGCCTCTGGCTCGGGTCCGCCCGCACGGCGCACGCCATCGAGTTCGCCACGCGCCCGGGCGAGCGCCGCCGGGTCGGCCTGGCGGACGGGTCGACGCTGCACCTGAACGCCGACACCCGGCTCGTCGCCCGCCTGGGCGAGGGCGAGCGGCGGGTCGAGCTGGAACGCGGCGAGGCCTTCTTCGAGGTCCGGCACGATCCGTCGCGTCCTTTCGTGGTGGACGGCGGCATGGGCCGGGTGACCGTCACGGGCACGCGCTTCAACGTGCGGCGCGACGCCGATGCGCTGCAGGTCAGCGTGGAGTCGGGCTCGGTGCGCCTGGATTCGGGCCGCTGGTGGCGGCCGGCCGGGCGCCGGCTGGCGGCGGGCCAGCAGGCCGTCGCCCGCGCGGACGGCACGCTGGGCGAGGTTGCCCGGGTCAACGTCGCCAACCTGTCGGCCTGGCGGCTCGGCAAGGTCATCTTCAGCGACATGCCGCTGGCCGACGTCGTCCGGGAGATGAACCGCTACCTGCCCCGGCCGGCCCGCCTGGCGGCGCCCGGGCTGGGCGGGCAGCGCGTGTCCGGAGTGTTCAGCATCGACGACCCCGAGGCGATGATCGCCGCGCTGCCGGCCATCGCACCGGTGCTGGTCTACCGGCTCCAGGACGGAAGCATCCGGGTAGTGGCGCGCTGACGGGCATTGCTCGTGCCGGCTGCGGGCTGCGGGCTGCGGACTGCGGCCGAAGCAGCCTACCCGGCCGGGACGGCACTCATGGCACGGGCCCGGCTGTTACAAAATAGTAGCGATTCTTATTCCGGTGGCCAGGCAGGTCGCGCGTCTGGATAAGTGAAGGGGCGGTGCGGAAGCGGTCCGCGGCACGCGGTCCGCCGGGCTTCGACCGAAGCACGCATGCGCATCGCCCACGACGCACCCATCACTGGAATCCAGATCGTGACTACTGCACACTCCCGGCGCAGCGGGCATCGTCCGCCTCGCGCAGCCTTGACCGCCCTCGCTTTCTCGCTCTCGCTGGCCTTCGGCGCGGCGGTGGCCCCTGCACAGGCGCAGGCACAGGCCCCGGCCCAGGAAGCCCCCGCCCGGATCGACATCCCGGCCCAGCCGCTGGGCGACGCCCTGCTGCAGCTCGGCCAGCAGACGCCGCTGCAGATCTTCTTCTCGCAGGACGTGGTCGCCGGCCTGAACGCCGGCGCCGTGGCCGGCAGCCTGGCGCCCGAAGAGGCCCTGCGCCGGCTGCTCGCGGGCACCGGCATCCGCTACGAGCGCAGCGGCAACAGCGTGACCCTGTCGCGCCCCGCCTCGGGCGACGTGTCGGAACTCGCGCCGGTGACGGTCAGCGCCGGCATCCTGGGCGACCTGGCGCCCCCGTATGCCGGCGGCCAGCTCGCGACCGGCGGCAGCCTGGGCCTGCTCGGCTCAGAAGACGTGATGGACACGCCGTTCAGCACGACCAACTACACCTCCGAGCTGCTCTACGACCAGCAGGCGCGCACGCTGGCCGACGTGATCGTCAACGACGCCTCGGTGCGCAACCTGACCTCGACCGGCGGCTTCGGCGAGGACTTCCAGATCCGCGGCTTCGCGGTGGGCAGCGGCGACGTGAGCGTCAACGGCCTGTACGGCCTGGTGTCGTCCAGCCGCGTGCCGGTGCAGATCCTGGAGCGGGTCGAAGTGCTCAAGGGCCCGGGCGCGCTGATGCGCGGCATCCCGCCCGGCGGCAGCGTCGGCGGCGCCATCAACGTGGTCACCAAGCGCGCCGAGGACGAGCCGCTGGCGCGCGCCACGCTGGGCTACATCAGCGAGTCCAACTTCACCGGCCAGATCGACCTGGGCCGCCGCTTCGGCCA